>Ga0247770_1000160_pt1 | contig 61394 bp, 41 predicted proteins | sample UWRJL136409B6_FD_179943 | JGI IMG/M metagenome (GOLD analysis project Ga0247770, IMG submission 179943) | Plant litter microbial communities from Arlington Agricultural Research Station in Wisconsin, United States - UWRJ-L136-409B-6 | ecosystem: Environmental > Terrestrial > Plant litter >...
CACCTAGTTAAGTTAAAAAAACCTTTAGTTTTTCACAGATAGAAATAGAAATGGTATAGTGGTAAATAGCGTAATATAAATTAAAGAGGTTCCCAGTTCGAATTGCATTTGTGAAAGTGAAAAAAAACTCCAAATTGTAAATTGTAAAATAAAAACTGTAAACCCTGTAGAATAGAGCGTATAAGCATTATGAAATAAAGTCTTAAAAAAGTAAGATTTATTTTTAAGTATTATTCTTTTTATTATTTCTTTTAAACTTTATAAAACAAGATTAATAAAAATTAAGATCTATTTATAAAGATTACTTTTCTTAACCTTAATTATTATTCTTTTTAATATTTATTTCACGTTTTTAAACAGATATATTGGCCTCTGACCGGTTTCTGTCGCTTTGTTTGCTATACTTATTAAAATACGCTTAATACCCCACGCCAAAATTGCTGGCGTCGCTTCGTTCGTCATTACGCGACGACCCTTCGCTACGCTACGGGGCGCTCCATTCCTCACTTTCGCTCCTAGCAATTTTATAAATTATTAATTATACGTGTGTTATTTTTTATATTTAATAACTAAAAGAACAAACATTTAGGAAAGAACTTGAAAGTTAATATAAGTTTTTTAAAAGGTGAAAAAAAGTATAAAGTCTCTGAATTTATAACGTTAAGGTTATTTACCTGAATTGTAAAAGGATTCTTAGACTAGTAACTAAGCAGGGTATTATATAAAAAAAACGATATATATTATAAAAACGTAAAAGATATCTTTAAACGATTAGTTAAAGATTATATATGATTTACTTTATTTTACAGTAAGTTTATTAGCTAAGGCGATATTAGTACATTTGTATTTTAATTTTAACATAAAATCTTCCTTTTATATCAGCTTAAAAGGTGGATAATTAAGGTTAATATTCAATTAAGTGCTAGATAGTTATAAATACAAGTTTTAAATCTTTTATATAATTTATAATATACGTAGTTATAAGTTAGTTCTTACATTATTATAATATAAAAAGACTTACATTTAATATAGATAATTAAACCTTAACTTCTTTAAAGCCTTTACGTGAAGACTTACCTTAAATTACTATATTTATTACCTTAGAATTATAAAGATTAAAACCTATGTAAATATTTGCTAAATCCAGTTTTATAGCTTCTTTAAGATATTTTGAAGACTTAAATTTATTATTCGTTAGGTCTATTAGTTTATAATGTTGTATAAGATTAGACGGAGCCTCTTATGAAGCTGTCTTACTACTTATGGGAAATCTAATTATACATACCTAGCCTCTACTCTTTAAGTTCTAGCAGATTATAGTTTTAAAAAGTATTAATTTACCGCCTATGATAAGAAGACCTCTTTCCTTCTTACTTGTAAATATATTAGTTAAATTTAATAACGTGTCTATATAGTTAAAGCTAAGCGTAAACTAAGTATCTACAGAGAGGTTAAAGTATTATTACACATCGGGAACTAAGTTAGTAACATACGTAATATGCTACTAATAAGAGTTTTTAGTTAATAATATATTAATTATATTAAAGAATTAGTTTTTATAAGTAAGTATCACCTGTAGTTATAAGGGATTTATAATGCTTACTACGTTATAACTCTTCTATTATAACCTGCACCTAATACAGGCCTTAAGAGGACTGGCGCGGGTTAAGACAGAACGTATAGCAGGATACCAAGAGCTAAGTAGGCGTTCTAAAGACGGCTTGTTAAGCTAACACTCCTAGACAGGGGTTTAATATCACTGTAAGTCGCTGTCACTATAATGCGTAGAGGTGAGTCTAAACAGTAAGACATAAATGAACAATTGAATACTAACGTAAGGAACCAGGAGTCCCTTACAGCTATCGTGGTCACGATAATAACTATCTATACTAACTACCTGGGAGGTACCCTTATACCTTACTCTGTTTGCTTTCTAACTTGGCGACAGAGCAACCAGGGCGGTTGCTCTATCCGCTCTCTTGCTCTGTGACAGAGCACTCAGAGCGACGGAGCACCTTTCTGATTAGTCGTAGGGGCTTCGGGTCTTTACACCCCTGGCCCAGTGCGTAGTACCATACGTACCGTCCTTCTACACTGCTCTTCCCTGCGGGGAATCCCTCAGGCCGTGCCGGCTCAGGTGACGGCCTGCAAGGTTGTCACATTTTCACTAGGAGTACTATATAACACTATAGTTATAAGCTGTAACAACTGTATTTATAAGCTTAAAGTTACTAATTTGCAGTTATAGGTAGTGATCGTACTGTATTTTCTACAACTTATATACCCTACTGGTTCCAGTCAGAGCCTGGCACGCCAGTCAGATCTTATTTAGTAAGCCGTAAATTCTGCAAAACTATATAAGCAGTAAAATTTAAAAATCGCTTCCACACTAATAAATAAGCTCCTTTGTGGCACTATTTACAATAACTAACTTAGAACCCTTAACTATAACTAGTAAAACAAAACACTAATAAACCCACTATATTTATAGCGCTTATAACGCTGTGAATTCACTGTAATCTAGTGTAAGGTACATAGCAAAACGTTACAGGGTATGCAGTTAACTCAGTTATACTAGTTTACTAGCACTAAGGTCGCTACAGCCCACTCTATATTAAGGCTTTAAAGTGTAATAATAACTTATAGCCTACTAATAATACTAACCTGTAAATACAGGACATTATAGGCTGTATTAGAGGGTTAAACCTTATACTGCCTAAAACCCCCTAGACATAGGCTACGCCTGTAGTATAGGGAGCCTGAAGGGCCCCTACAGTGGGGACCCTTATGCCCTTATACTGCCTGTGGATTTTAACAGATTAGATAGTAATACTTTATATACTTCTACTCTTACTAACTACTTATTCTAATGTTATTAAATTGCATATTAAATCTACTAACTTAAACTTATTGTAACTATTATTTAGTGCAAAGTGATATATACGGTGTAAAATACCATTTACGTTTTTGACAAGACGGTCTTAGGTAAATACAGATGTGAGATTAAGTATAATTAAAGACCTTATAAAAAATATAGTTAAACGAGACTTAGTAAAATATTTAATGGCTAAATAGGCTGATAAATAAGTCATTAATCTATAAACGCTTAACAGTGCTATACTTGCTTATGATAAAGTCTTAAACTTTAATAACATTTTAAAAACAGTTTAATAGTTAAGGATTTAAGTACACTTATTGTAAAATGGTCAATTATATAAGAATGTTACTTATTAACATATAGTGTCAGGAAATACACTTTTACAGCGATAAAGTTCCCTATAATACATAGTACAGCTATGCAAAGTACATAAGAATCTTACATATTCTCAAACTTCTTAGCTGCAACTTTACATTAGTTCACCTTTCTGTTATTTTACATAAGTCTGTAGTACTGGCTTAAAACCTATAAAAAGCAACAATTTCTATTATAATAATGATAATAATATATGATATCTTCTAGTAAACTTTATAGTTGCCGTGGGTTTTTAAAGGCTTTTAACAGTTATTATTACATTATTACTCTAAAGCTTAATTATCTGGATCTCTCACATAATAACTCTTAGAGGATTTATACGTTGATCATTTTGCTTAAAAGTATAACTATTGTAATTGACACAACTCATCACTCCACAAGCAGAAGGAGTAGCGAGAAATCGGGATTACCACAACTTAGAGTGTCAGAAAGAAAGGGGGTTTAGAGGCCCTGGGCATCTAGTCAGCGGAGCTGACTGGATACCTGGCACTGCCAGTACGCCAGTGAGCCTCAGCCACCAGAGTGACAAAGCCTGAATCCTGCAGAATAGTCTATAAAGAAGCCTCTAGCTTCCAGCCAGAGCCAGAGACAGGAAGAACACAAGCAATAGAATCACGCAGTTGCAACCCTTACAATTCCACAGAATCCAGAGTGCCACGCTTCCAACACATAGATGCCTAGGTGCGTGGGTAGATTGTTTTGTAAGCTAGTACACCTTGCCTTTCTTTCATCTGGACTTTTGAAGGCTTCGAGAGTTCCGATGGCTGCTTTCCACGCTGCATGAGCTCCGTGACAACTGTCACCTGACCGAAACGGCGCACCTTCCACGCGACATCGAAGAAGTGGAGACCCATTGTCAGAAGTTGCACTTGCTCCAAGCTCCCTTATGGTATATTCAAGCGGCTATTAGATGCCCAAGTCTCCGGTTTCGTCTGATGGGGGTCGTCTTTCCACAGCCCATTGGCGTAGGTTGGAGGAGCGTCCCGGCTTGTTTCGACCGTGTGCCGGTGCGTAGAAGAAGGATCTCAAGGGTACCTGTATTTTGGAACGAAACATCCTCATTCCCTCATCATCACCAACCTCGGGTTAAAGGCTAAGGATAAATCTCGAAGCGCTCGCCGACTTGGCCCCGGCGGCCGCAAGAACGGGGGTCTTTCCGGTGCCGAGGGGTGCATGGGGAATGATACCGGTGGAGAGTTTAGAGCGGGTTGGATCTGGGACTTTTGCGTCGTGCTAGCGAATTTACAGGCAGTACCTAATTAGTGAAGGGGTCTGGGTGCTCTAGAGAGAAGCATCGCTCTTGTGATTCGCATTGGAGGTGGCTGATAACAGAAATGATAGCCTTGGCAGACATAAGCGAATGCGAGACGCACGGTGAGGGACTCGGGGTAATTAAACGGTAGAAAAAGGGGTCCAGCTAGCCCTGCAGGACTTATCTCCCATGCCCCAATACAGGAGGCTCAAGCGCGACCGGAAAGGGTTATCTCAAGCGCCTTGAGTCTTATTATAGTGCCCGTGGTTGTGTGCCGCAGCCCTACACATTCTTTCAGCCGCACGTGCGTGCCATGCATGTCAATCAGCAGTAGCCGCACCGACGGGACTGGGCCGCGTCCCTGCGCAGCGTTGTGGGCAACGACGAGTGAATGCAGTTGTATCTTTCGGAGACTCTGATCATCACCCAGCCCATCGCTAGTGGAGCACTGCGGCTGCGAGCGAAACAAACGCCCCAATTCGGGTCTTCGTATAATTGGCTCTTGGCGTGCGGCTGGGCCCGAAAATTGCAACGGGCCAGACATTCTCCCGCTCCAGTTGAACATGCCGCCATCACCAACCTCACTCATGCCCATCATACCGTCATGTCATAGATATGTTGGTCTCAAGGACCAAGGAAAGGCCCGAATGGCAACAGACTAGCTGTCCCGTCCCTTGGATCGGACGGACCGCGGGGCCGTCCACATTGACGACGATCGAGCATGCTTTGTTGTCTAGACCAGATCTCTAGATATTTAAGACCTTGACTCTGACCTTCGAAAAGGACTTGAGCAGACAAGCATTCTCGACTCGACATCGCCCACCATGTTGGCTCGACTCGCGCTCTTGGCCAGTGTGCTCCTCGTCCGAGTGTTTGCTGCCGTCGGCACCAAGAGACAGGATTGGTATCCCTACGTCTATGTCCAAGACTCCAACCTGTGGGTTGCCTACAGCGACAGCGACAAAAAGCAACTGAGCACGACGGGCACTCCGGAGAGCCCCTTCGACTCGGGATACATCTTCCTTTCCCCCGACAAACTCCATGTCGCTGCGTGGCAGTACACGCCCGCCCAAGAACACACCATCACCCTAATCGAGTCTTCCCCAGCCGATCGGCTCGAGCCCCGGTACGACACAATTTACTACCCCAAACCAGGCGACGCCGTCCGAATCGACCGGCCCCGCATCTTCCAGCTGGCCACGCGCAACGAGATTCCGACCAACAACACGCTGTTTCTGAATCCCTACGAAATCAAGAACATCGGATGGTCTCCCACCAGCTCCGAATACCGCTTCGTGTACCACGCCCGCGGCCACCAACGTCTCCGCGTCCTCGGCATGGGCGTCAACGGCGTGATCCGCACCCTCGTCGACGAGCGCAGCGACACCTTTATCAACTACCGCAACAAGTACTACTGCGAAGTCCTCCAAGACACGCAGGAGCTCATCTGGGCCAGCGAGCGCGACGGCTGGAACCACCTCTACCTCTACGACCTGATCAACGGCACCCTGAAAAACCAAATCACCAAGGGCAACTGGCTGGTCCGCAAGGTCGAGCGCATCGACACTGCCACACGTAGAATCTGGGTCACAGCTTTCGGAATCATCCCCAACCAAGACCCGTACTACGCCCACCTGCACCGCGTCAACCTGGAAGGCACCGGCGGCAAAACGCTCACCTACGGCGGCAACGGCACCGAGACGTTGGGCGACGGCGACCACACCTGGGCGTTCACCGACAACGACACGCGCCTCACCGACATCTGGTCGCGCGTCGACCAGCCCGAAACCGAAGTCGTCCGCGACGCCGAGACGGGCACCGTCCTCTTCGTCAAGCGCACCCCCGTCCCCACCAACGCCGCCTCCTTCGTCGAAATGTTCTCGGCCCCCGGCCGCGACGGCACCACCATGATCTACGGCATCATCGTGAAACCCGCCAACTTCGACCCGGCCAAAAAATACCCCATTCTCGAAGACATCTACGCCGGCCCGCACGAGTTCGGCACCCCCAAGAGCTACTCGGAGCTCGACTACTTCCGCGGCTGGGCGGGCACCGACTACCTCCTCGTCAAGGTCGACGGCATGGGCACCAACTGGCGCTCCAAGGCCTTCCACGACGCGTGCTGGAAGAACCTCAAAGACGCTGGTTTTCCCGACCGCATCGCGTGGATGAAGGCCGCCGCCGCCACGCGCCCGTGGATGGACCTGTCCCGCGTCGGCATCTTTGGCGGCTCGGCGGGCGGCCAAAACGCCGTTGCGGCCTTGCTCTGGCACGGCGACTTTTACAAGGCCGCCGCGGCGGATTCCGGGAACCACGACAACCGCATGGATAATCTCCCATGGAACGAGCAGTGGATGGGATGGCCGGTGCAAAAGGCGTATGAGGACTCGAGCAATGTGGTGCACGCGGGCAGGCTCCAGGGGAAATTGTACTTGAGCGTGCCTATGTTGGACAGGGTGGTGGATCCGAGCGCCACGTACCAGCTGGTGCACGCGCTGAATCAGGCGGGGAAGGACTATGAGTTCGTGTTGCTGCCCATGGCGAAGCACTCGGATGGGTTTGGCGCGTATGGGAGGGGGAGGATGGAGGCGTTTTTTAGGAAGCATTTGCTGGAGGGGTGAGGGGGATACTTTTTTCTCTGGGGATTCCTTTTGTTTTTTGTTCTTTTTTATTTTTCTTGTGTACGGGTCAACCTCGCGCTGGGGGTTGTTTAATGAAAGCGGAACTAGATTGATTCAGCATGGGATATTTTTAGTTGTCTTGGGTTGCCCGTTGTCTTGGCTTGCCCGGTCTTAGTTAGTAAATTGCCAGATTGGAAGGCAGAAATGTTGGCTAGTGCCGCACGGCTTTGAACAATCGCTTGCATCAATTTGGTCGAGGCTACACCTAGGTATGCCCCTCAAGTCATGCAATGAAACGGACAGTCGTTGCCCGGTTACCCTCGGCGCTCTGTTTACTTTGTTGACCCGAGCCCCTGAACCCCTATTCCTGACAAAGGGGCACAAAACCGACCACCACGCCACCGCTAGCATGTCGCTCTTTTACACGGCGAATTACTAATAGGATTTGATTGTAATAGGATGTGGGTTGGAACCGTAAAGCAGTATCGAGGAGAGCGAATAAAGACTAGAACATGACGTTGAATCTACGGTGGTAACAAAGGACCTCATAATCCCTTGGCGCACGCGTGATAAGCTCCCGAGAACCACGTGCATAGCCTTGATCCCTGTCGCAAAGCCTGAGATAATCCACGGCCTTAGCCTCCATCAAGTCCCAATACAATTTGCATGGCTGGAAGTAGCGCCGAAGAAGCACAATAACGATAGCCTTCTGGACTTGATCAATATCCCAGCCCAAGATGCCCCTCAACTCCGCGGTTTTGGCTGTAACATCTTTACCAAGGCAGGCATCCGAGGCCATGTCAAAGCGCCCATCCGACCTTTGGTAGTTGAGGATTCGTCGTACAAGTCGACCTGGCGTCGGTTGCCCCTAATCCGAATAATGGCATCCTCTCCACCAGCGGGCGGTTCCTTGGACCTCGTTGCTGCTCTCATTCGCTAGCATCTCAGACGGCGTGATTCTTGCGGATCCTCGCCGGCAAAATCAAAGGACATTTCATCAATTTCCTCTGAATTCCGAGAAAGGCCAATGGAGGCCCTGTGTCCTGATGCAGGTTGAGGAAAACCGTTATGCAGTAATCGTCGATGTTTCCTAATCTCTTCTTGTTTGGCCTCCGTAATCTCGATTTCTGGTGCTCTTCTCGGAGAGTGTCGGCGATGTCGCTCTCGATAAGGCACATCGTGGCTGCTTTGAAAGAATATTCGCTCAGCAGATGCAAACCGCGACCTAGGGTCCAGGAATAGGTATTCATCATCGTACCCATCCTCCACCGCGACCAACCTCAATCGTCGCTGGACTGGGGTGCTCAGTCCGGTTCCAAAGTGGTGAGGGTTGTGGCTATGGGAAGGTTGTTTGGGGTTTTGCTGCTGTCCCATTTGCTGATCGGCTGTCAAGCTTGGGGCCGATTTGAGGATGCCCTTTAGGGGCCTCCTCCTTTCAGACGCTGCACTTGGACTTGGTTTCCGCCTCTCAGCATCGCCATCCACAATCACATAAGTCACTTCCCTTCCTCCCGCGCTTGTTGCGGTTGATGGTAGACGCTGTGGGCTACGTGACACCCTCGTGAACCCGCTCTCTAGAAAGTTGTTTTCTGTCCTAGCATCCTGAGCAAGCGACTTTGACCGAGCTCGGGAACTCGCTTCTGCTGTCTTCATTATTTGGTCCTCTGTAGCCGGTCCTGATGCTTGGCGCTACGGAGCTGGCGTTCTGCGATCTCGGGTTGAGGTTGAATCCGAGGGTGAAGGGTAGTGGCTGAGGTTGAATCCGAGGGTGAAGGGTAGTGGCTACAGACGCGAGGGGTAAATTGAGCAGAGTCTTCATAATACTTTTCGTACTGTCTTGACCCTTCCGGGAATGCCTCGTGGTAGGCCGTGGCGATCATAGACTGTCGGCGCTGATGATATCTCGGGCCAACTTCTCTAGCTTCTCTTACTGGCCGAGGCAATTCCGAGTAACTCCTTCGTTCCTCTGCAGGACACTCGATGGGCGGACTGTTGGATGTGTGTGTGTTCGTGGTAATCTTTCCACTAAGATTTCACCCTCGGAATGTTCCGGCGTGGAGCTGCATTCTGGTGTGGACACGAACTCCAGTGAGGCTTCAGTCCTCCCCCTCGTGGTTCCAGGGCGTCTTTCCCACTCGACCATGTGGAGCTTGGGTGATAGGCGAGACGGTGGCGACGCCCTCCGCTCTCGGCTCCGACTTCTTCGTTTCATCCGAAAACTATCCACTCCCTGAAGGCTTTGGTCCAATTGAAGGTCGTCCATCGCGACCCCAACATCATAACCGATTGAAACCAAGCACCCTACTCTGAGGGTCGAGACTCTCGACGGACTGTGATCATCCGTGGACCCGCCCGAGGAAAGCCTAAAGGGTGCCTCAAGAGTTCTACAACATCTTGAGGGATCTCGCGCACGACGCATAGGCCGCCCCTGAGGATGCTGTCTCGCAGCTCGCGGACGTCCTGGGCCTCGATGAGGAGCGGTTCCCTGAGCTGCAAAGGCCGGGACCTACGGCCCCGCACCACGTGGCGTCCGGGTCCGGGCCATCGCACCGCACGCCATCGGACGGCCTCCCTACAGCCCCCTTCACCACCACGCCCAGCCGCGCACTGGGCTCCTATCCCACCGCCTCGTTCACCGAGACGCCGGAGCGCCTGGCCCTGTTTACGCAGCTAGCCAATTCTCACCTCTCACCTCGTCTCGTCTTTCGAGCGCAGCGAGCAGCCCACCGCTAGGCGCCCCCGGAGGGCCCCCGGAGGGTTCGCCTCCCTCCCCGGGATGATTGGGGGGACGTGGGGAAGCCTCCGGCGACCCTCCGGGGGCGCCTAGCGGCGGGCTGCTCGCTTTTCTCGAAAACAGTACATTGTGCACCCCGCCCTTTGGACGTTTCCTCTCTTGGGCCTTGACAACACGGCACCGCTCATCCATCGCCGTTGCCTCCTCTCCCTCGCCGCGTCATCGCCGGCACCGCCCGCCATTTCCCTGTATGCCCGGCCTCGGGAAGACGATAGACGACACGCCCACTCCTCCGTCGCTTGCTGGTCTGCAAGCTCCAGCCTTGGGAGTTGTCCCCCGATGTCTCTCGAAGGGGGTAGAGGGGGTAGTAGAATGTGTCGCGGTCTGGCACGTCTGTGTCGAGGCTCCGGCTCCCTGGGAGAGACTTGCTCCTCCATCGCTACCCGATCTGTAAGCTCCCAGCCTCGATGGGGAGACCAAGGCCGCCGGAAGATCCGCTTGGTCTTGGCTAGCGCGGGCCCTTTGCTCTACATGCTCCCGGCCTTGATCGGAGAGGATGCCCTCGAAAGCGACACTCGGGTGACACTCGGCTCATCCATCACCTGCTTGCTCTGCATACTCCGGCCTCGGTGAGAGGATGGCCCTCGAAGAGCGACAATCGGCTCGTCCATCACTTGCTCCTCTGTGAGCTCCCGGCCTGCCGTCCCATTGCCGCGAATTTGGCCTTGGGTCATGCCCTCCAGGCTGGTCGCTGCGGTGGAGCGGGTATTTCAGTGGCCGCCTCCCGTGAAGTCACGGTTTGTGATCTCCCCTGACCACCCAATCTTGTCGACGTGGGCAGCGTGAGGCAGCCGTAAGTCACGGTTCTTTGTCATCTCCCCCGACCAGCTCTTCTCCGTGGGCAACAGCTCCTTGGCCTTCCTTGGACGGAACCCCAAGGTCGCCGCGGTGGGCGGGCGTCTCGGGCGGTCAGCGTGATCACGGTTCCTTGTCATCTCCCCTGACCACCAAATCTCTCCGACGTCGCAACAGCTCCTTGCCTTTCCTTGGACGGAACCCAAGGTCACTGCGGTGGTCGCTGCGGTGGGCCGGGTGTCTCAGGCGGGCAGCGTGAGGCAGCCGCAAAGTCGCGGTTCTTTGTTGTTTCCCCCTGACCGCCATGGCCTGGACGCCACGAAACACGGCACTGGCCACCAGATCGTCTCCGGCGTGGTCGGGCAACTCTCTGGTCCTTGCACCAGCTTCCCAGCTCAGCGCAAGACGAGGGTAACTAGAGCTTCGTCCCTCGCTCCCTCTCGCTCTTGTCTTGAATCTCCCGTCCGCTCTCGTCTTCGTCACTCGGTTCAATCTCGCCTTCGCCCATTCGCTCGTCTTGCCTTGTTCTTGATCCACCCCATCCCCCCTCGACTCGCTCGTCCAGATATCCTTCCGTCTTTGCGTCCACCTCTCCAATGTCTTCAAAGCATGCCGCATCCAGCTCTCGCCGGGCCCCCACCGAGTCGTCCTATGTAGGAACTACCGAGCCCCTCTCTTAGGGTGATGCTGACTTTATTTTGCCTAGTACTCCTTTAATGGGGTTCCATGCGGCAGTGGGAAAGAACCTGCCCAGACCTGGATGTACGCTGCTGAGGCGAGACGGCAGCAAGCGTTGATGGAATTTCAAAAGCTCGTCAAGGGGAAGAAGAAGCCCAAGTATCCCTCCCCCTTCAAGAACCACAACAACGAGGTGGACCTGCCGATACCTCCGGGGGAGACGAAGAATGGGCTGGAATGGTACCACCAGCCGCTTATTCCTGGCAGGAACGAGCCTTGGAGGGATAGGGAACCACCGGGTGCCGTGAGGTCCGTCTGGACACCTGGAAAGCCACTGAAATTCGTCGCCATGAATCACGACGATTCCAAGGGCTTCACAACAAACAAGGAAGGGAAGAAGACAGCAAGGTTTGGCATCTCCAGATACCACCCCGCTGCCGGGGCGCAACCAAATGACCAGCAGTAACCACAGGAGCACCAGCTTCGGCAGGCCGAAGCAGAAGGCTCCGCTCTGTTTGAGCTTGTGGTGGATTTCGGCGTGGGATGTAGCTCTTAGACCCTCGTTTTGCTATTTTGGATAGATAAACAACTTGCCCTTTGCAGTTGATTGCAGTTGACAAAGAAAGGAATGCTGTGCCCTTGTCGACCTCGCTGCTGGAAGAGGTAAGCGGCATCCTGGTTTGAACAAAGAAGGCCGCTTATAAATAGTCCGCATCCCCTCTTGAGTTTTATTCCCTCTCGTCATTCCCTCCTAGTCTTTCACTCGCCGCCTCCAACCACCACTCCTAGCCTTTCACTCGCCACCTCCAATAGGGTCTTTTCCCACTCCTCTCATGGACATCGACTTCAGCGAGGCAGAGGCCTACGCTACTGACTGGCACGAAGAACATGTCGCCATCTTCTACACCTTTCAAAGCCTGCTCAGAGCTTCGGGAGACGACAATAGCAGCAGCGCCGTCGAGACGAGAGCGACAGCCATAGCCAACGTTATCAGAGAGGTTGCCTGGCAGGGCAGCGACCATACGCCTATCGATGCCTGTTGGGATAACTTAATGAACATGGTAGAGGAGATCCCGCTCAACCACCCGTGGCACGCCATCTTTGTCCGCACCATCCACATACTCCACGGGTTAGTCGGTGAGCAGGTATACTCGGTGCCCGGGTATTTTCCTACTGCTACGTGGGACGGCCTCGCCTCCTTGCAGTATCACTTCTGGGACTTTTGGGACGGCAGGAGTATGATCTACCTCGCAGCAAGTCCGGGTCCGGAGAAAGATGTCAAGGTGCTACAATGGAAGCGCTGGATCTCCATGTTTGCGCAGATGCCCGCCTTCATCGCCCTCCCTTACTACATCATGCGGGCTATCTAACCTCTCGAGTCGCCCATCGATGCGGACCCGGTCGACGCCGTGTGCACGCTCTGGACGGCCTGCGAGTGGTTCATCCACAGGGCGTACCAGGCGCTGGAGTGCCTGCGAGCGCACGCTATCGATAAGGACGAGTATCTGGGGATGGGCGAGCTGTACCGCCGGGATGTAGGCGACCCGTGCAGCCTGGAGCGCTGGGACTGGTGGAAGCATCGCCTGCAGGAGCTCGCTGTCAACGTCGACGTCGACGCAGAGACGAAGCAGCACGTGGTGATGGCGCTGGCGAGCATGGCTGCGGCCGAGGCGCGGCCTAGCAAGGTAGAGGGGCTGGACAGAGAGGAGAAGCGAAAGGAGAAAGAGAAAGAAGAGAAGGAGAAAGAGAGGAAGGAGAAAGAGGAGAAACGAGAGGAAGAGGGGAAGGAAGAGAAATAAGAGGAGTAGAAAGAAGAGAAAAAAACAAGTGAAGCATTAGTGTGGCTACCCTAGATGAATAGTTAAGACCCTTTATAATGCGCTTAGGCAGGCCTTGATATCTGGTTATTATTGTTACTGTTGTCTATTCTGGGCGCCTTAGGCGAAGTAGTTCCTAAATACCCAATCTTTGCTATGAAGAGCCGCTGCTGTTTGTAAGGGGATATTATGTTAACTTAATACCCCGCTACGGATAGGAGCAAACTATAGGAGAGCTATTAGGCTAAGTAACATACTGTAGACTAATTAGCACAAGATAAGGACTAAAGAAAGTTCTATACCCGCTTAAGGTTACTTATCTAATATTAGAAGGAGTAAAACCGCTTGAGAAGGTTGTAGGTACCTCTTAATGGTACATAGCTTAGCATAGTTCTGGCATAGCCCTTACCCACTACTAAGCAGGATTAGAATTTCCCCCTAAGCTAGAACTACCTATCGAGTTCATTACCTTTATATTACCTTAATATCTAACTGTAAATTAAGTAACAACAGAGCCAGCCGACTAGAGGCTAACCCCTTTTTCCACTAAACTTGTCACTTACTGCTATAACGCTGGCTATATTAAACCCTTTAAATTACTAATCGCGTACTACAGGTTGATCTCGGCTTTTACTAACAAAGTACCGAGATTATAAAGAAGAACTTACACCGCTATACGCTGGCTTTAACTAGCTATATTATACTCCGATTACTATATTTGTACTCTAACCACCATATTTGTGCTCTAACCGCTATATTTTGCTCTGGCTAGCCGTACCGATTGATTGAAAAAAGTGCCAAAGACGTTATGTAAGCTTTAAGTAGTACCACTATGCTAATCGGTTTGTATAGGTTGCTGTAACCGCCTTGAGAGGAATGTTACGCTTGCGTCTCTGCTTAGCTTCATCACATCCAGGACCATGATAAACCTAAACAGTCTTAACGCAGAGGGGTAGAGTACGACTTTGCTATCCTCCGTAATTGACCTCCCGTCCTCCCATTGGCAGAGCCCTAGTTAGGAATGCAGCAGATGTCAAAACAGGATCGGATTGCCGTCTTAAGCTGCTTAACGCCGACGCTAGTGTATTTGGTACTTTGCCGCAGGGTGTAGGCATCCAGGGGCTCTAATAGAGAGTACCACCTACCCACTGTTGGAAAAGGGTGTGGAGGATAAAAGGGTAGTGTTAGCCTCTTAACAGACCTCACGTAATTTAAAGGTAAAGCTTAAGTTTATTTATGTCCTTAGGAGACACTAAGGGGTTTATTTAACAACGCTACGTAGCGGTGGATTGCCGACTTTCATAACGGGGAGGGCTTAGTCGGGCTGGGTCTGGAATCGACCCAGTAAAGCGGAAGGTTATTACGACCTGCACCCGACACAGGCCTCGAGAGGACTGGCGCGGGTTAAGACAGAACGTATGGCAGGACGCTAACAGGTAAGGGGCGTTCCGAAGACGGCTTGTTAAGCTAGCACTCCTAGACGGGGGGGTTCAATGTCACTGTAGGCCGTTGTCACTATAATGCACAGAGGTGAGTCTGAACAGTAGGACACAAATGAACAATTGAATACTAGCGTGAGGAACTAGAGTCCCTCACGGTGGTTGTGGGCACAACTATGGCTTTCTATACTAACTAACTAGGAGGTACTTCGTACCTTGCTTGGTCTGTTATGCTTGGTAGTGCACCACGCAGTTGCGGCCAAGCAGCTAACTAAGTGGTGCTTGGTGTTGTCAGTTTCTGTGGACCACTAAGCACTTTCTTACTGGTTGTAGGGGCTTCGGGTCTTTGCACCCCTGGCCCAGTGTGTCTGGACAGTGTGCACCGTCCTTCCGCACTGTTCCTTCTGCGGGGGATTCGTCGGGCCGCCCCGGCCCAAGTGACGGCCTGCAGGGTCGTCACAAAGGTGCGTGATCAAGCTTTAGTCACTCAGAGGGGCGAATATTACCTTTTTCTCTTAACACCTACGTATTGTAGGATAAGCCTATGTCTATAGAATTATGCGTAAGGCAGTTATTCCGACGAAGAAGGAGGGGTTTCTAAGCTGTCATGTCAGCAATCCGAGATAGTCTGTGTGTAGAATAAATCTGTAGCCTTGAGGACCGGAAGCCGATTTCAGTTGCGACTGTATAAGGAGGAGTTTTAAGTATATTAATAGTTAGCATAACTAGTTAGAAACAATCAAAAGCCCTTAGCCAGACGATTAAGACGTTTCTTAACGCAAATGGTAAGATAATTACATACGCGATACGTAGATATGTGAAGGTGCAAACCTGTGTGCTGGGATTGCAGTTCTAGGACTTTTATAGCAAATTAGGCATGTATATATGTAAAATCAGGTATAAGAAGTCGCTACCCCATATTGGTTAAAAAGACTAAACAGCTACTATTTCAGTCCGTTCTAAATCAAGATTTTCAAATTAAGCACTTTTTACCTCCTAGAACACTAATAGCTTATAAGAAGCATCTGGATCTAAAGATTAACAATTACGGCCAATTCTTTCATATCTAACTCCCTAATTAAGCTTTTTAAAAAGAAGACAGTTAATAAAAAATCAAGTCCCTATAGATGTGATAATTATAAGTAATTTATATTAACTTACGTCGAATTTTAAAAGTAACTTATTAAAGAGATAAAGAGAATAGCTTCATAATGTTTTTAAAAGAGTAAACAGACTGATAAATCGTTAGGACCCCTCTTAGCTAACTTAAAAACGGAATACCTAACCTGTAATCCTTAAACACGTCAGATAACTACCTATTTTGTCTATATATAGTACTCTTTAATAAGATATCTCCTAGTTAAAGATAATTCCATTTTAATACTTAGCTTTAACACTAATATCTATGTAGATAATATAGTATTTACGTAATTTTTATAATAATAAAAAGTAAGTAAGCCGTGTATAAGCCGCGGGGGGTAATAACAGTTTAGCTAATAACAGTTAGCAACTTTAAATTTCTTTTACCCTAGCTAAGTCCAGCTTAGGAACTGAAATTATCATGTTAATATATTAGATACTAGGTATAAAAGTGCGTTAATAAACTATATACTCCTTATGTCGACTTAAAGTTCGTTAAGAAAGATAGGAAGACTGTAGAGGAAGGACATAAGCTGTTTCAGATTACAATACATTGTAATAATTCCAGCTATAGCGTTAAGAGTGTTTTCGTTAAAAGAGAGACTGCAGTAGCGATATTTATCTATTTGGTGTAAAATAATCTAAGGGTTTTAAAGCGAGATCGCAGACGGAAAGGACTACTTAAAGTTAATCTTTTTATAGTAAAGTTCCTTTTAAGAATACAGTAACAAAATGGTACAGATAAGGTATTAGGGTAATGCAATCCTAGGTATTCGAACATGATTTGACTCTCTGTGAAGATAAATCGACGTTTAGAAAGAATTCCTTCCTAATAGGTCTAGCTACGTGAATTCTATATAGTGAACTAGTGCGATGGCATAACAGGGAAGAAACCACAAAGAGAACCACACCCACAGAACGTTGTTGTCGGCCTGAAAGGCCGACTCCCAGACTACTAGTCCTCCGATCAGAGGGACACAAATGCAACTGACGTAGAAAAACAGATACGTACCTAGTATGGAATAAAACCTAGTATGTGACGGAGCCTAGTATAGAACGGAGCTTAGTATGGAACAATAAAGGAAACGCGACCGTGGATCAGGTCATCTTCCTTCGATCGAAGGGCTAGAATGTCACTGGGCTTTTAATGGGAGGTCTTGGTAGTGAAAATCGTCGAATCGATTGTTTGTTTTCAGAAGCACGGTTTAAAGAACCGCGCGGCGCGGCCACCTTTTTGACGGTGGCACGCGCCAGAGAACGCATCACTATGTACATAAACGGCTACAGTAATATTACACACAGAGCCCAAAAAGAACAACAGGGTCGTCTTGAACAAACGCCCCGAGTTAATAGTAATTTAAATATTAGATTGTATCTTATTTCTAGTTCCTATCGTTAGTTTTAATTAATTTAGATTCTTTAGTAAAACTCTGTAATTAAGTCTAAGCACTTAAGATTTTTAACTAACTTTTATAAGTTACTTTTAAGGCTGTAATCTAACCACTTAATAAGATATTTAAACGTGTTCTTTCCCTTTCGTAAATCTATAATTTCCTTAATGTTATACTTATCCTTATTAACGTTAATCTTAATCTTCTTTTCCAGAGGAACTCCCTTTAAGGCAGGTTCTAGAAGTAAAATGTGAAAAACCTTAATCTGCACCTTTATATTAGTAAGTAAGTTAAGTTTGTAATTAAAAGTAGCGATCTTTTTCTTAATTTAGAACAGTCTATACCTTTTAAAGTTAAACTTCTTACTAAGTCTTTTTAAATGTAAGTTTAGTAAAAAAAGATAGACATAATCTACTTTTTAAAAAGTCGGTCTCTCAACTTACTTATTATCGTAATAAAGTCTTTCTTTAAATATTAACTGCTTAGTTTAGTATTTATTAATAAACCTTTTTATTCGTTCGCGTATAAACTCGAGTTTAGCTTATAAGTAGTTATATAGCTTCTACATCCGGTTTACGTAAACTATAGCTTAAAGGGTATTAGTTAGTAAGCTTTAGTAGAGTTTAAGCTCTTTCCTGTAATTTATAAAGAATAGTAATATACTTATTCACTTAACTAACATTATATTATAAACTATCTATACTGTTAGTAATAGCTTAAGCTAATTATCTTATTTAAAGTTAATGTAAGCTTAGAGATACGTTGTAAGTCTTAATTAACTTATTCTATTTAATTATCTATCTGTAAGTAAAAAGCTGTCGAAAGCTTACTTTTCACACTTATTCTTTATATTAATTCTTATTAAAACTTCGATACGATTAGTTTATCTTAATCTGTAACGATATTATCTAACTAAAGGTGTTATAAAACTACCTCCTTCTTAAAGATAAAATTGCTAGCGTCGCTTCGTTCGTCATTACGCGACGGCCCTTCGCTACGCTACGGGGCGCTCCATTCCTCACTTTCGCTCCTGGCAATTTTAGCGTGGGGTATTAAGCTTATTTTAATAAGTATAGTGAACAAAGCGACAGAAACCTGTCCAGAGGCCAATATATCTGTTTAAAAACGTGAAATAAATATTAAAAAGAATAATAATTAAGGTTAAGAAAAGTAATCTTTATAAATAAATCTTAGGATTTATTAATCTTATTTTATAAAGTTTATAAGCTTTAATTTTTAAGGTTCACATACTTTATTTTATAAGGTTTAAAAGAAATAATAAAAAGAATAATAGTTAAAAATAAATCTTACTTTTTAAAGACTTTATTTCATAAGGCTTATAAGCTCTTTTCTATAGGGTTTAAAGGCTTTATTCTACAGGGTTTACAGGCTTTATTCTACAGGGTTTACAGGCTTTATTCTATAGGGTTTACAGGCTTTACTCTACAGGATTTACAGGCTTTATTTTACAATTTACAATTTACAGTTTTTTTTTCACTTTCACAAATGCAATTCGAACTGGGAACCTCTTTAATTAATATCACGCTATTTACCACTATACTATTTCTATTTCTATCTGTGAAAAACTAAAGGTTTTTTCTAACTTAACTGGGTGAATTAGAGTAATAATTTAATAATTTTTAATCATAAGCTTACATAATCAAATGATACGTTTTAATATGCATCACGTGATGTAGAATCCGATTTTGACTCTATTTTCAGGGTTAGGGTTCAGTAAAAGGAGATATTCAGGTTTAAAGTGAAAAAACCATGACTTTCACAAGTATTATTTTAGTTTATAATATAGAATAAGGTTGTATCATACGTAGATTTTAACTGTAATTCTTAATCTAAAGCCCGATTTGGAATAGCTATTAAAACCAGAGAGATATTTAAGTTTACGTTAATATTATTATTATTCTTTAGATTTAAACAGTAATATCTTTGTTATTATAAGTCGTATAGTAAAAAGAGTTCCAGCTCTGTATTCTACGTAATAAACTGTATAGGAAAGGTAATTATTACCTCTTATTATACTACTTATTGACAGATTATTATAATAATAACTATTATGATCTAACCTTTAACAATAATATCTTTCTCACTTTAAGCAGTATGGTAAAACTGATTCCAGTTATGGATTCTACGTAATAAGCCCTATAATAAACGTAAGTAATAGAACTTATTATATTACTTGTTAACCAGTTATTATTTAAATAATTATTCTTATTAGACTTTAAACAGTAATATCTTTCTTATTATAAGCTTTATAGTAAAACGAATTCCAGTTCTGAATTCTAGGTAAAAATCTACATATAAAACTACCTTCTTTGATTAGATTTAGCCATGTTTTTATTTCCGAATACCCATTTGTTTAATTTTTTCAAACGCTAATAACTCCTGAACCATAACCCTAACCCTGAATCTGACTTCAGATTTGGAATCCTGGTCACGTGACGTATCTGAAAACATATCATATCACGTGATTTGGGGCCCGAGTAGGGGCCCGAGCGGGAGGGCCCGAGCAGACCCACTTTTGATAATAAACCGACCAGTCCTAGGTTGAGTTGAATTTCCTTATCAGTTTTGACTGAATTTCCCATAGTAATTTTTTTTTGGACCACCCTTACAACAAATTGTCCTCCGGACAGGATAAATAAGTTATTCTACTGTTATATCCTTTAAGGTTAGTAAAAAGTAAGCTTATTTTATCAGTCTGTTAATTATTATTAAGATTTAATTATAAGTAACTTTTATAATAAGGTCTTTAGACTTTAATATCTTAATAATAAAGTCGAGTAAGATAAAACTTTATAACACTTATAATATAAAGAGTACTTTAAGAAGCTTATAAAGCTTATAACGTTAGTTTTACTTTTAGTAACAGACGTTACAGTTATTAACTATCTCTTTAACTAATTTCTTCATTTTAGAAAAGATGTACGTTTACTAAGCTTAAGTGAGAGTCTTAGCTTAGCTTATATATCCTTTAAGTTAAGACTTATAAACTTATTAGACATATTCCTTTTGTTTTTTCAGGTTATAAATGTACAGTTTCTCTTAATATTAAAGCTTAGCTTTTAGTTTAAGCATATTATCTACACCTTCTAGTAACTGTTCTTACTAATAACTAGTTTTATTATAGTCTAAGTGTATATAGCATTCTTTACTATATTCCTGTAAGTATCTTAAAAAGTCTTCTAAAGGGCATTTATACTTACAGGTACCTTTTACTAACCTTCTTATTTAAAAATCCTATTATTATTAATAAATATTATACTTTATTTATAAGTTTATATAAATATTAATAGTTTATTTTAACGTTTAATTATCTAACATTTAAGATGTATACTTTAATATACTGTTTTTAGTTTTACTAAATATAATCTTAATGTTGTGGCCTTCCCCGCTAGGTTAGGCGGCATTTAAAGTAGTAATTAACGTTTATAAGCCCTACATTTCTCCTTATGTTATAATATCTAGCTATTTTACACCTCTCTCTTCTATCTACTATATTATTAAGTAGAGCATGTCATTAAGTGGAGCATGTCATTAAGTAAAGCATATTATTAAGTAGAACATATCATTAAGTGGAATATACGATTAAGTAGAGTATGTGTTTCTAATAACTTCTAACTAATTTAATTATAATTTAAGTAAAAGGGTGCCAGAGCTTAAAGAGAAAGTTAGCTTTACATATAATGCCTTTACTGCCTATTAAACGTAAAAGCGGTGAGTTAGAACTTGGCTTTTTAACCAGTAGTTACCGAGCTTCCTGTATTAGTAGTATTATCTATTTGTTAGAAATGTAGTAATTTAAATTATATAACGTGTATAATAAGCGAGTCACGCAGATAAGCAAGTCGCACGTTTTTCAACACAACACACACCTCCTACCTCTGCAGTAAATTCTACCATAACTAATAATGGAAAACCCTTCTAAAGAGGCCAGAATTCTCCTTACTCTTCAAGCTATCAAAAACAACAACAAACTTAGTATCACAGCTACAAGTTACTATTATAACGTACTACCTTCAACCCTTTATAACCGACGCGACAGTAAACCTACACAACGTGATACTCTAGCTAACTTACATAAGCTTACGGATTTAAAAGAGTAAATGATTATTCGATATATAATTAAGCTCTGTACACGTATATTCTATCCTTAGTTTTATTACGTTAAAGATATAGCTAACCAATTACTACGTGAATGCGACACGCCCCCTATTAGCGTATAATAGGCTTATAACTTTGTTAAACGCTAGCCAGAACTTTAGACGCGTTTTACGTGTAAATACGACTACTAAAGGGCTAAATGCGAAGATCTAACGATTATTCGTAAGTAGTTTACCCTTATGTATAATATTAAGGTTAAATACGGTATTTTTAACGACGATATTTATAATTTCGATAAGACTAGCTTTATAATGGGTATTATTATCGCCACTATGGTAGTTACTACCTTAGATAGCCGTAATAAGGCTAAACAGGCCCAGCCTAGCAATCAAAAGTAGGCTATAGTTATCTAAAGAGTGAATGCTTTAAGTTAAGCTATTTTACTATTTATTGTCTTAGTTAGGTAATATTACCTTATAAACTGGTATAAAGAGTGTAACCTCCCAGCTGATTAACGTATTATAATAACCAATAATAGCTAGATTATAAATAAGAAAGGTATAGATTAGATTCGGCAATTTAATTTCCACATTATACCTTATATAAAGGGTACATATTAGCTATTAATCTTTAATAATTACAAAAGCCACTACTTTAAAGAATTCGACAACTATTACAAAGAGTATAACATTATTACACTTTATATACCTCCACACTCTTCGTATATACTTTAACCTTTAGATGTTAATTGTTTTAAGCTATTAAAGAAGGTGTATAACTGTTAAATTAAGCAGTTTATACAGATAAATATTACATATATTAGTAAGTTAGAGTTTCTTTATACATTTAAAGAAGCGTTTTTTACTTTGATTACAGAAAACAACATTTAAGGGGGTTTTACCAGAGCCGGCCTTATGCTGTATAACTCAGAAAAGGTAATATTTAATTTAGATATGCGTATTCGGACCTTAACACCCTTTACCTCAAGCCTAACTACCACATTACCTTAGGTCTCCTAAACGCTACATAACCCTTGAGAGGCCACCTTACAGTTAGTGTTTATTAAAACTCGAATTTCTAACTATCAGAGCAGCTCTCTAACCTTAATGCTAACTGCTGTAGATCGATTAGCTAAAGGTATAATAACTGTAATGCACGAAGTCACTCTTCTACGTACAGAGGTCTTAGCATTACGTAAGGCTAATAAGGCGCTTAGTAAGCGACGGAGGGCTAAAAAAACACATGTGAGGCTTAGAGGGTCACTTACTGTATAAGAGGCACAGGATTTACTGGATCAGAACGCTGTGGGTGAGCAGTTAGCTTAGGAAACACGACAAAATGGTGGTGGTGCAGGGGGGTCTTATTTGAAGGTTCGGTATTGTGGTGTGTGTGGCCAGCCTGGCTATAATGCACACACGTATAAGGAGGCTGCAGAATCGTCTGATTCATCTGTTTCTAATTCAGTTATTATTATTTCCTAGTGTTGTGGTTATGTAATTGAGGATAATTGTAGTAGGGAAGTGGAAAGCGCGCGACTTGCTTGTCCGCGCGACTCGCTTATCATGCACGTTATTACCATACCATTTATCCCAGCATTAGTAAAGCTAGCATCTACGTTAAGAGATCCTACTAAGCTGCTAATCAGCATAAATTAAAAAAACACTATAACTATAAGCTATCTAAGCAGTTTTCTGCTTTAATTTAACTTCATAGTTCAGCTATCCCCATAGTGACCTTGGTGTTAAGAATCATGCCCTGAGAATTAACGAGAATAAGAACAGGAGATAAATATCAGACCTACCTTCTTTTAAATCTCCTAGATGTTAACATACTGCTGTTAGAAAGAAAAAGGGTTAGGGGCCCTGGGTATCTAATTAACAAAGCTGACTAGATGCCTGGTACTGCCAGTCTGACAGTAAGCCTAAGCCACTGTGGTGACGAAGTTTAAATCTTATAGATAGTTTATAAAAGAAGAAGGTTTTAGCTGTAAGCCAGAACCAGAGCAGATTATATAAGCAATACAATCAAGCAGTTACAACTCTATTAATTCTACCGAATCCAGTATGCAGTGCTTCTAACAGCTGCTTCTCTATAGAGAGTAGCGAAAATCTCCATTCGTTTCTAAAAAAAGATCTTGCCATTACTTTTCTCTCCCCGCGACATACCCGAGGCTATACTATCGAAATGCTTAACAGTTAAAGGTAGAAATAAGTCGTATGACGGAGCTCTCGACCTCTACTTACACTAGACCTGAAAAGCAATGTGATCAAATCCTACTTCGTCAACCACGTCTATAAGCTAGCTCTGTGTAAGGAAATACCCCTGGCACCCCACACACACACACACACCACCTACCCCTGAGCCCCACACAGCCCCTGACACAACAACCACCACTGCCCAGTATTTAGACCACGGCCCTCGCACACCTCTCAGCTCAGGCCAGGTTGAAATCTTACACCTTTGCCAATTCTTGCTCGCCACCATTGTGACCACCTTGATCAGGCGTACCTGCCATTCCTCACACTCTGCATCACTCCAAAAAGGTAGCATCCACCTACGAAGCAGTACTTACAGTCGAAATATTTCCTCCACACGTACAACACTTTGCCGCGAGCTAACAGACAAACAGTGTCACTGACTTATGCCCACTTAGGATAAATTCCCAGACTGTAACAGTTAATAGTAAACAAAATCCAGTTTTGCCGTATAGGGCTACACGTCGACCATCATACCGTGACACTCTTTGGCGTTATTATTCAATATTATTATTAGCATCGCCAGAGATGCCTGAACAGTATAACGGCTAGAAACGACGCACGCACTGCTAGAGGAGAGACTTCTCATCATTCAACGTACAGGTCATCTACGAAACACCCGCATGCAAGGGTGGTCTTCTAATACGCCATGAAATACGCTGTGGCCAATGGAAAAGCGCTGAGCAGGATCTGTTCAGGAGGGAATTCGTCATCTTATGACCATACGGCTCTGCCCCTCCTTGGAAAAGAGAGATGTCGAACCAAGAAATCGTTAAGCTTGTCGCCAAAACTCCGGCGCTCTTCTCGCCCTAGAACTAGACGGTTAATCCAGACCACCCCATTCCGTGGCAGTGATGCGTCCTACAGCGAATCCCTGAGCCTGGTTTACTGCTGTTCCACTCGCCAATCACGGATCATCTTGACAAGCGACACCATCCTTAAGGGCAGGAGCCGCATGTATTCTCCGTTGTTGGGCAAGCGAACAGAGACCGACGAAGATGCTCCGTGGCAGTGACTCATATACAACAGCAACCTCTTGCACCACCCACGTGCGAGCAAACCACAGCTGCGACAACAGCTCCTCGACCAATCAAGCCTCGAGCCTCGTTGGTCCCGGCAATCATGGTCAATGTCCGGTTATTTGGTGGGTGATATGTGGTGGCGTTTATTGGTAACCGTCTGCATAACGACGACGCCTAGGCGCTGCGACAGTGTATGATACGGCTCGAAAGCGAGCCGCTGGTGGGAGACGACCATTCCAATCCGGGACACCATATCCGCAGGCGGTGGGCGGGAGGGGCGGTCTAGCCTGTCGAGAAATTCAGTCGAGATGTTGCTGGTGTAGATGTGCAACCATGTTGTATCGTCTGGATTGGTTACCAAAAGCATCTGCGAGGAAATACAAGCCGTGCTGATTATCCGTTTATCCTTATTATCCGTGTCGTTGATATCGTTCTGCTTGCCTAGCTGCTGCTCTCGGGCTTGCTTTTGTGCAAGCGTGATAAGGAGTGCGACAAGGTACGGATCCTCGTAGGGGTCGATAGGGGGGAGTGTCGTAGCTGGTCCTGTATATGATAGAGGTCCTGTGGGTTGCTAGAACCGGCGGTACCTAGATGGCGGGATAGTCTGATCCGTCGATATCTCGCGAGCTCGGGTAGGTGAAGGTAACCTAGCTGAGCGGGCCGTTGATAAAGGGACGGAGAGGGGGAAGACGAGGCGAGGTACTGGCACGGTAGATCGGCGACGACGCGGCAGGCAAATCGGAAGCGAACTTGATCTCTAGAACGGGCGATTAGGGATAAGTAGTAATGAGGGAGGGATCAGCATACCGGCAATACTCAAACCCTAAGAGCCGACTAAGACTCCAACACTTATCGTAAACGCGTTTACCTGTCGCAAGGCAACGTGCCTTATTCGTATCGCTATACAGCTCTAAATGGTAACGTTCTACCCAAGTCACCTCGCCGTTGTCGCCGACACCGGGAGGAGGCGGGGAGATGCTTGGAGAGGGAGGAGGCGGGGAGAGGATGCCGTCGTCCGAGAACTCGCAGCCCAAGAGGTCGAGGTGTCGCCGTGTCCAGAGCAGCGGATGGATATACAACCGCTCGCCGGGATGCGCGGAAAACAACTCGGAGATAGAAAGAGTGTCGCCATATGCTGTTTCTGTCGTGATTGTGGGCTTCATGTTGGCCGTGTTTGGGGTTGGCTGAGGTTTGGAGTTTGGCCAACCTCTTTTGCTAACAAAGTTTCCGTGCAGTGCCAAGCCCTTAGTTACGTAATGCATGGCATGAACCAGCTCCTCAGCAAAGCCGAGAGAGGCCGAACCCCGCTAAAGCCGATTCCCCCCCTCTCCCTAACATTTTGTTTATGATGACGAGCTCTACCTATTTTGAGGACATTACGTCTGAGAGGCGACTGTGGGAACATGCAGCGATATACCTACTGCTCTATTGGCTAAAGTAAACTTAAAATTATATTATACTTAATTACTAACGTAACGTTAAAGTTTATTTATTATTTACCTTTATCTACTTTAATTAAGAGTAATGAGTAATAGGTAAATTTTCTATTATTATATTAATATAAGCCTCCTTTTCCATTTCGTATAAGAATAGCTTCTTATACTTCTTATTAAGGAGTTTCCTTAGGTTAACTAACGTAAAGTGTATTAAATTAGAAGTACTCCCACTATTAATTACTGCTTTTACCTTAAATAACCTTCCTTTCTGTTTATTAAGTCGATGTAAATAAAGTAATGTTTATACTCCTTCTGCATTTAAGTTATAGTAACTATTTATCCTTAAGGTCTTATTTAACTTAAGCTTTAAATACCTATCCTTCTCTTTAAGGTTTTTACTAACTAATGAATTATTAACTTATAAGCTTTATAAAAGCTTAATAACCTTTTCTTAACTCTTTTTAGAAAAATAAGTAACTTTGATAAACTTAATAGTTAACTTTTCTTAAGTTTTCTTATTTCAAGGTCTAATCGAATTTAAGCAGGACGATATTTCGTAAGTCTTTAATAAGCTGATTATACGCTTTACAGGACTAGATTCTAATAATATCCTTTTACTCTTAAACCTGTTTATAATCTGCTTATTTCTACTACGTTTTAGCTTTTCCTTTAAGGTAAACTAAATATATTATAATTAGATAACTATTAAGCGAAGCTCTTTACAAATAGGTAGTAAAGGTTTAGTTAATTACTATAATCTTATATAAACTACCGTTATTAAATCCTCTTGTTAGGGTATAAGAAACTCAGTAGTAAGCTAACCCTATTTCTACCTTAACGACAGCGTAATCTCAGTTCCTTACGCTAAGGAAATAGTTATAAAGGGCCTTAAACTTACAGTACCAGTTAAGAGTGTAATTATTATATATACAGTTAATCTATAATAAGTTCTTATAGTTAGGATAATTAATGTAAACCGTAAGTATTAAAGTTAAAGAGTACAGAATAAAGGGGGTAATACTTTACTTCGTTTTCTTAACTACTTAGTTCTATATACGTTACTTCTCTTAAACTTCTTCTTAGAACTTAAGTAACAGTATCTTAACTTACTCCTTTATAAAGTAGTCTTCTTTAACTAATTAATACTTAAGATAATTAATAAAGTAAACTTTATTATGAAGCTGTAAGCTAATCTTAACTACTTTATCTTTATTCTTTACAGTAAGGCCTTTAACTTATAAATCCTTTACTTTATTTACTAATTCTTAATGTCTATTCTTTAAGTCTTTAACCTTTGATTAATATACTTATTTCTTATCTTCTTAAGGGATTATTACAGTAACAGTCCTAAATATACTAACTTTAATATAAGGTAACTATCTAAACTGTCTTTCTTCTAATAAGGTAAGGGTGCTAATCTACTTAACGTGTTTAAAACACTTAAGGGTCTTTAAGGATATAGAAGAGAACTATTACGACCTGCACCCGACACAGGCCTTGAGAGGACTGGTGCGGGTTAAGACAGAACGTATAGCAGGACGCTAACAGGTAAGGGGCGTTCCGAAGACGGCTTGTTAAACTAACACTCCTAGATAAGGGGTTTAATGTCACTGTAAGTCGTTATCACTATAGTGCATAAAGGTGAGTCTAAACAGTAAGACATAAATAAATAATTAAATACTAGTGTGAGGAACTAAAGTCCCTTATAATAGTTATAGGCATAACTATAACTATCTATACTAATTAACTGGGAGGTACTTCATACCTTACTTATAATATCACAAATGCTTATTATATAAGTACTTTACACTACGTAAGCGTTCTGCTCGTAAGGTTTCTCCTGCTTACAATGTAAGCACTTAGTATACTGTAAGCAGCACCTTATTAGTTATAAGGGCTTTAAGTCTTTACACCCCTAACCTAATATACCTGGACAGTATACACTGTCTTCCTGCATTATTCCTTCTACAGGGGATTTATTAGGCTGCCCTGGCTTAAGTGACGGCCTATAAGGTTATCACACGATTCCCCCTTTTTAACGTTCTTTTCCTATAAAAAACCTAAAAGGTAAGCTTCCCCTTTCACCACTTTACTATATAATAAATACCTAGCTCTTAGGTCTTAAAACGGGAATAAGGTAAAAGTATTAACTGTTAACTAAACCTTACAGCCTATATATATACGTTTAATAGTGAAATGTCCCCTTATTCTTTTTATAAGTCTGCTAACCCTCCGCTTATCTACCAGGTTTTAAACCAGTCTAACAGTTATAACTATTATTTAAAAAGGTATTAGCCTTCCTAATGTAACGCTTTTAATGTTAATAAAGTGAAGTTAAAGGCTCTTTTTATTAAAAAGCAAGACCTTAACTTATAAGTTAAGTCTACTGCTTAACAGCTTTATAAAGTTATTGCTAAACTTTAAGAGGTGTTAATATGCTTAACATACCTTTATAAATAACGGTCCTGCTTTAAGGACCGGGCTGTAAAAGTGTTTAGTTATAAAGTGGAGTTATTAGAGTTCTAAGAGAGTGAGGAGGTTAGGTTAAACGCCCCTTTTAAAGACGTGGAGTCTTTTAACTAGGGGAACTTCCTAGCGGGGTCTTTATAATAAGTAGTCATTTTATAACTTAGTTTATAACTTCCTTTTTCTAATAAGAGGTTATAGGTTTAGTTCTTATAAGAGTCTTCTGTCGCTTTAAATCCTTACCTTTTAAGGCTAAAGGGTCTAAAGCGATTTTTTTACTTATTTTCTTTTATTAACTTCTTTTCTTAATAGCACTTATTTTTCGTGTAAAGCTTATTAGGAGCTCTAGAGGCCCAGCCTCCTTATTAGGTCTAAGGTCTTTATAACCCTAGTTAAGGGTTTTAATAAATGTCCTCCTGTACTTATTAAGGAGTTTCGTACTGCTTTTTAAGCTTTAAGTCCTATAGTGGTCTTACTTTTTAATATAGTAATTTAGGTGTTAAACCTTATTTTATTTTTAGTTTTTATTATTAGTTTTAGTCAGTCTGGATTCTTTTAGTGGAATTTTATAATTAGGTTTAGGTATTTAAGATTTATAGCTGGCTTTTATAAGTTACCCTTAAGGCTGTAATCTAGCCACTTAATAAGATATTTAAATGTGTTCTTTCCCTTTTATAAATCTATAACTTCCTTAACGTTATACTTGTCTTTATTAGCGTTAACTTTAATCTTTTTTTCCAGTAGAACTCCCTTTAAGGCAGGTTTTAGAAGTGAGACGTGAAAAACCTTAATCTGCACCTTTATACTAACGGGTAGGTCTAATTTGTAATTAAAGGTAGTAATCTTTTTTTTAATTTAAAAGAATTTATACCTTTTAAAGTTAAGCTTCTTATTAAGTCGTTTCAAATATAGGTTTTATAAAAAAAGATAGACGTAGTCCTCCTCTTAAAGAGTCGGTCCCTTAATTTATTCGTTATTATAATAGAGTCTTTTCTTAAATATTAATTATTTAATTTAGTGTTTATTAGTAAACTTCTTTATTTATTTACGTGTGAACTTAAGTTTAGTTTATAAGTGGTTATGTATTTCTTACATTTAATCTGCGTGTACTGTAGCTTAAGAAGCGCTAGTAAACAGGCCTTATTAGAGCTTAGGCTCCTTACCGTAATTAGTGAAGAACAGTAACATACCTGTTAACTTAATTAGTGTTATATTATAGGTTATTTATACTGTTAGTAATAATTTAAACTAATTATCTTACTTAAAGTTAATATATACTTAAAGATACGTTATAAGTATTTAGTTAACTTATTCCGTTTAGTTATCTATTTATAAGTAGAAGGCTGTTAAAAGTTTACTTTTCACACCTATTCTTTATATTAATCCTTATTAAAACTTTAATATAATTAGCTTATCTTAATCTGTAACGATATTATCTGGTTAAAAGTGTTATAAAACTACCTTTTTCTTAAAGATATAAGTAAATTACTCCACTGTTATATCTTTTAAGGTTAGTAAGAAGTAAGCCTATTTTGTTAATCTATTAATTACTATAAGGATCTGGTTATAAGTAACTCTTATAATAGGGTCCTTAGACTTTAGAATCCCAGTGACGAAATTAAGTAAGATGGAATTTTATAAGACTTATAGTATAAGGAGTAATTTAAGAAGTTTATAAGGTTTATAACGTCGGTTTTACTTTTAATAACAGACGTTATAATTATTAACCACTTCCTTAACCAGCTTTTTTATTCCCAGGAAGGCGTACGCTTACTAGGCTTATATAAGGGTCTTAGCTTAGCCTATATATCCTTTAAGTCAAGATTAATAAACCTGTTAAATATACTCCTTCTTTCTATCTAAGGTGTAAATATACGGCTTCTCTTAATACTAGAGCCTTACTCCTAGTTTAGGCGTGCCGTTTACACCTTTTAATAACTATCCTAGCTAATAACTAGTTTTATTATAGTTTAAATATATTAGGTACTCCTTTTTACAATCTTATAAGTGCTTTAAAAAGTCTCTTAAGGGGTATTTATACTTACAGGTTCCTTTTATTAGCCTTTTTACTTAAAAGTCCTATTATTACTAATGGATATTATACTCTGTTTATAAGTTTATACAGATATTAATAGTTTATTCTAATGTTTAGTTATTTAACACTTATAATATGTGTTCTAACATACCGTTCTTTACTTCGTTAAATATAGTAATAGGGATTAGAACTAGATTAACATCTTTATAATCTTATCTTTAATTAAAGGTATTAGCTTACTTATTATCTTTTCCCTTAATATAATAGATTTGGAAATGGAATAGGGCTATTAACTCTACCCACTGTATTTACTGTAAGTTAAGTTCCTTTATTAGGAAGTATTAAAGGTTATTATAATTTAAAAAAACCTAAACCGGTTCTTCTGTACTACTTAGATACAGTACCTATTTAATAAAGCATTAAATAATTATTATTAATTCCTTATTATAGATTAGATATCGTAAGGCTAGGCTATGGATTCCTTTTAATAAGAAGGTAATTAAGTGGCGTTTCCTGTTATCTTAAACTTAATTAAGTTCTCTGTTAATTATAAACTCTAAGGAGTCTGTTTCGATTTAAAAGGGCTTTAAGAAATCAGGAAGAGTTAAGACTAATATTATAATAAAAGTGTACTTAAGGTCCTTAAACGCCTTTTATTATCTATTAGTCCACTTAAACGGTTTACCCTCTTTTATAAGTTTATATAATAGTTTTACAATCTTTATAAAGTACTTAATAAAGCACTGATAAAAGTTTATAAAGCCGATAAAAGCTTATAACTCTTTTTAATTCTTTAAAGTAAGCTAGTCCTTAATTACCTTTACCTTCTCCACTTACATTTTAAGCTTTTTAAAAGTTACTTTAAACCCTAAATAGTTTAATTCCTAAATGTGGAAATAGCTCTTTTTTAAGTTTACTGTCAGCTTTACCTTTTTAAAAGCTATTAGAACCTGTCGTATATACTTTTAATATTCTTTTAAAGTTTCAAAATAGATTAAAACGTCGTTTAAATATATAAAGATAAACTTATTAAGGAAGGGGCAGAGAATATTATTAATAAGGCCTTAAAAGGTTATAAGGGCGTTTATTAATCTTATTAGCATAACACAGTACTGATAATACTTATTACAAGTTTAAAAAGCCATTTTATACTTATCCTCTTCCTTTACTTTAACGTGGTTAAACCTTATAGGGAAATTAAGGCTAGAGAACCAGTTTACTTTAATAATCCGTTTTTACATTTCTGTAATAAGTAGTAATAAGTAACGATTCTTAATTATATCCTTATTTAACGTTTAATAGTTAATAACTATATATAATTTACCATCTCCCTTTCTTAAGATAAATAACATTAAGTACCCTGCTGGGGATTAGGACTTTATAATAAATCCGTTCTTCAGATTTTTATTAATGTACTCCCTTAAGGCCTTAGCCTGTTAGGGGTTTAGGTAATATAGCTAGAAGCTGTAAAGCTTTACTCCCGGCTTTAACTTAATTTCGTGGTCTTATAATCTATAGTCTAGTAATTATAATATCTTTTTTCAGAACAGTATACACTTTCTATACTCTACAGGTACCTTAGATAAGTTAACTTCTTTACTTATTTATAAGTTAGCTTTTTACTTCTTTCTACCTTTTAAATCGTTATTTAGGTAATATAGTAGACCTTCTAATCCTTTAACTATCTTTATAAACTTAACCTAAACCATATTAGGTTTTAAGGGTTTAATGTGCTTTTAAGTACTTCACGTATCTTTAAAGCGGTTTAATGCCTTCTTAACTTTCTTTAAACAGTAATTATTATTAGGGGACCCACTAAAGGTAAGGTGGCCACTCCTTTAATTAATTACAAGATTATACTTTTCCAGCTAGGGTAGGCTTAAGATTATATTATACCCTGTAACTAGTGTAACGTTAAAGTCCACTTATTATTTATCCTTATCTACTTTAATTAAAAGTGGTAAGTAGTAGGTAACTTTACTGTTATTATACTAGTATAAGCCTCCTTTTTTATTTTAAATGGGAATAGCCTCTTTATACTCTTGATTAAGGAGTTTCCTTTAGTTAACTAGTAAGGGGTATACTAGGTTAGAAACACTCCCACTATTAATCACTACTCTTACCTTAAACGGCCTCCCTCTTCTATCTGTTATATCAACACTAACAGAATAATACTTATACTCCTTTAATATTTAAGTCATAATAATTATCTGTCCTTAAAGTCTTATTTAGCTTAACCTTTAAATACCTCTCCTTCTTTTTAAGGTTTTTACTAACTAGCGGATTACTGGTTTTCAGCCCTTTTAAAGGGCCTGCAGCCTTTTCCTAATTCCTTTTAGAAAAATAGGTAACTTTAATAAACTTAGTAATTAACCTTTTTTAAATTTTTACACTTTAGCGTCTAGTTAACTTTAAACAGTTTAATATTCTTAAAATCCTTAATAAGTTAATAGTACACTTTACAGGATTAAATTATAATAACGTCTTTTTACTTTTAGGCCTGTTAGTAGTTCTTTTACTTTTACTACTTTTTAGCTTTTCTGTTAAGATATAATAAGCACGTTATAACTAGGCAGTTATTAAATACCCCTCCTTACTAGCACGTAATAGGGGCTTAGTTAATTATAGTAACTTTCTACTTATTACTAAACTCCCTTATTAGGAAGTAGGAGATTTAATAATAGGCTGGTTCTAACTTTACCCTTATAATAACGTAATCCTGTCTTTATACGCTAGGGAAGTGGTTATAAAGAGCCTTAGGCCCACTATATTAATTGAAAGTATAATTATTATATACGTAGTTAATCTATAATATGTTCTTATAATTAGGGTGGTTAATATTAACTACAGGTGTTACGGTTATTAAGTATAAAACGGGTAAAGTGGTGCTTTATTTCTTCTCTTCTTCCATTTACTTCCAGGTATATTATTTTTCCTAAACTTCTTCTTAAAACTTAAATAGTAATAACTTAACTTATTCTTTTATAAAATAGCCCTCTTTAATAAGTTAGTATTTAAGTTAATTAGTAAAGCGAACCTTATTATAAAGTTATAACTTAATTTCTACTATTTAGTCCTTAGATGTGATTATAAGGCCTTTAATTTATAGGTCCTCCACTTTATTTACCAGCTTTTAATGTTTTTCCTTTAATTCTTAAACTTTTCACTAGTATGCTTATACTGTACCTTCTTAAGGGACCCTTAAGATACCAGTCTAAGGTACACCGGCCTTAAAAGGCAGTTATCTAAGCTGTCCTTCTTTTAGGGAGGTAAGGGTATTAATCTACTTAATATATTTAAAGTGTTTAAGAGTTTTAGGAGGTACTGTTAAAAAGAACTTCTACTTTTTTAACTTAATTCTTTTAGCTTACTCTCTTTCACTTTTTAAGACTTACTTTACTATTTAGGTGGCCTGGAGGGCTAGTTCTTCAACTCCCTTTACCATTTTAGTAAGGTTTAAGTTAAGGTCTTTCTTAAATTTCCTTAATTCCTAAGCTTACAGGGTGAGGTTTTTAAGGCCTGTAACAGTTAATTGGAACATCTCTTCTTAAAGTCGGTCTTCTGTAACTTATACCTTTAGTGGCTTTAAGTTTCTACCTTAAAGTTAGTTTTTAGCGACCTGCACCTCTATAACTAACTCTTTTAAGACACCCTTAAGGACTAGATACATTACGTCTTAAAGTTCTTCTTCTTCTTCCTTATCTCTTAAGTTACACTTATCTATCTAGGTGTAGTCTTTTTCGTTACCTGTTATCCTGATATAGACGTCTTTTAAGTTAAACTTTATATACTTTCCTCCTTCTAAAACTGGTTTTTAATTAACTTACTTTAATAACAGGTATTATTATGCTATATAGCCTTTTTTATTATAATTAAAGTACTAGACCTGGGATAGGTCTTTAGACTGCTTTTACTGCTGCTACTATTAAGGCTTATTACAGTTAAGTCGGTTCTGTTAGTTTACTATGCTAATATCTATTAATCCGGGGTAATGACTTGTTACAGTTAACTAGTTCCCCTTTTTAGGTTTACTTAACTGGTAAAGGGTCTGCTCTTTTTAAAAGTTCTTCTAATAATGGTAATTATAATACTGGTTATTAACCTTAATAACTATCTTAACTAGCTTTTAAAGGTAGTCTGGTTAGTCTTCTCGATAAAGGTCTCCAGTAACGTGTTCCTTTAAACCGCTTTAAAATAACATTATTAAAGCCTTTTAACTAAGTTTAGTTTTTACTGCTTTTAACTTAAAGTATATAAAGAACTTAAAGATTAAAGACGTCTACCTTAGGGTTATAAGGTGCTGTTTAGCCCACTTTAAGGTATTTAGTTCTTTAAACTTAGTTTAGAGTTAATTAATAAATATGTTAAAGTTATTAAAAAGGGCCTACGTCTTAGGGGCTTCCTTTTATACTCTGTTTATTAAAAGGTTGTTAATTATTTTTACATGGGGTTTATATTAGTAAGTGGTTACTTTATCTAGTAGGGCTTTAGTGAACCTGACCTTTCCTTCTTTTTTAAAGAACTGCTTATTATAATAGGTAATATAACTTTAAAGCTGGGTTATCTATAACTTTAGCTGTGTAGAGTCTCCCTTAAAGTATAATAGTGGGGGGAGCTTTACTTGTTTCTTTTACAAGCCCTTAAGGTTATTATTCTCTAATTTAACAGTGTTAAGTTAAGCCTGGAGTTTTTTAATAAAGCCGATACGACTTTTAATATCTCCGGGAAAGGCCTTATTAAGTTCCTTAACTAGTCTCTACTAGTTAAGGTTTAACTCCTTAAGTTATGTAGTTAACTTATCGATAGTGGGAAGTTATGGCTAGGCCTAAGCCTTTTTAGGCTCCTTACCTTTTCTGGAAGTTGATATATTAATAGGAGAGAGGTGGTATCTAAGAGTTTAATAAATAGTGTTTAAAACTGAGACGTTAGTATTATATTATAACCTGTACCTGATACAGGCTTTAAAAGGACTGGTGTAAGTTAAGACAGAACGTATAGTAAGACGTTAATAAGTAAGGGGCGTTCTGAAAACAGCTTATTAAGTTAGCGCTTTTAAATAAGGGGTTTAATGTTATTATAGGTTATTATTACTATAATATATAAAGGTAAGTTTAAATAATAAGATATAAATGAATAATTAAATATTAATGTAAGGAACTAAAGTCCCTTATAGTGGTTATAGGTATAATTATAACTATCTATACTAACTAACTAGGAAGTACTTTATACTTTACTTATAATGTTGTAAGTGCTTATTATACAAGCACTTTACACTATACGAGCGTTCTGCTTGTGAGGTTTCTCCTGCTCGCGATATAAGCATTCGGCATGCTGCAAGCAGCACCTTATTAGTTGTAGGGGCTTCGGGTCTTTGCACCCCTGGCCCAGTGCGCCTGGACGGTGTACACCGTCTTCCCGCACTGTTCCTTCTGCGGGGGATTCATCGGGCCGCCCCGGCCCAAGTGACGGCCTGCAGGGTCGTCACAAGAACAGTTTCCGTTTCTTTAATTTGATTCTTTCAGTTTACTCCCTTTTACTTTCTAACACTTCCTTTACTACTTAAGTAACTTAAAAAGTTAGTTTCTTAACTCCCTTTATTATTTTAATAAGGTCTGAGTTAAGGTCCTTCTTAAATTTCCTTAACTTTTAAGCTTACAGTGTAAGGTTTTTAAAGCCCGTAACTATTATTTAAAGTGTTTCTTCTTAAAGTCGGTTTGTAATAACCTGTACCTCCAGTTATCTTAAGTTTCTACCTTAAAGTTAGTCTGTGGCGACCTGCACCTCTGTAGTTAACTCTTTTAAGACTCCTTTAAGGATTAGATACACTACATCTTAAAGTTCTTCCTCTTATTTTTCTTCCTTATTTCTTATATCGCACTTACTTATCTAAATGTAGTCTTCCTTATTACTTGTTATTTTAATATAAACGTCTTTAAAGTTAAACTTCATGTATTTTCTTCCGTTTAGGACTAACTTCTAACTAACTCCCTTTAGTAAAGGGTATTATTATGCTATATAACCTTTCTTATCACAGTTAAAGTAGTAGACTTAGGATAAGTCCTTAAGCGGCCTTTACTGCTGCTTTTATAACTTATTGCAGTTAAGCTGATTTTAACAGTTTATTATACTAATATCTATTAGATTATGGTAAGTGCTATACGTAGTGCTTTAATATTAATAGCTGGTGTGGAAAGGCTTTAATATATTTTTTCTGTTAACTATAAGGGGGGTACCTCGCTAATACTAGCTCTTCTTTTCCGATTGTCGTTTAAATAGCTAATTATTGATAATAATAGCTTTAGCAGCGTACTAATCGAAATTCAATACATATTAGTCTTTTTTATAAAGCTTATCCTTAACGTTATCCTTTAAGCCCTTATAGAACCGGTACTTTAAAGTTAACTTATCTTAATTAACACAATGTTAGTCTTCATTAAAGGTACGATAGCTATACTAGCTTTTCTAAGCAGTCCTTAGCTTACTTTTATTTATTACGGACTTTATATATCTTAGTGATTTTAAACTTAAAGTTAACTTATCCTTTATACTTATCGAATACTTTAACAGTAACAGCCCTCTACTTTATAAGCACAGAGTTCAAATAATCTTGAATAATTACTAAAAATTAAAAGTTGGAATTACCTTTAAGCTAGCTTACAGTATAAAGGACCTTCTAATCTACTGTAGTAATTACTTAAAGCTAAAAGTTACACTTTATATAAGTAAGTTAAGTGGACAGTTCGGTACTCTTACTAGTAAACTTAAGCAGTTAGCTAGTTTTAAGGTTCTTAAGTAATTATTAAGAAGCTAATACCTTTCTAATTATTATAGTTATAGATTTTCCGTAAGACTTAAAGGCTTTAATAAGTTCTTTATGAGAAAGCCCTCCTTCGTCCCTAGTTTCCGCTCCCTTAGTGTCTCTAAGAGGGGTAATATCAGGTATTAAGATATCGTTAAAAGGATCGTTATTTCCTGTCGACAGGTTATAAGGAGGTAGTAGTATTGATATAGTAAAAGGCAGAAGAGGGTATCTAGGAGTTTCATAAATAGCGTTTAGAACTTATAACGTTAGTATCGTATTATAACCTATACCTGACATAAGCCTTAAAAAGACTAGTACAGGTTAAGATAAAATGTATAGCAGGACGTTAAGGGCTAAAGGGCATTTTAAAGACAGCTTATTAAACTAGCACTCTTAAATAGGGGTTTAATATCACTATAAGTCGCTGTCATTATAATATATAAAGGTAAGTCTGAACAGTAAGATATAAATAAATAATTAAATACTAGTGTAAGGAACTAAAAGTCCCTTACAGCTATCGTGGTTACGATAATAACTATCTATACTAGCTAATTAAGAGGTACTTTATACCTTGCTTAGTCTATTATACTTAGTAATATATTACACAGTTACTGCTAAGCAGTTAACTAAATGGTGCTTAGTGTTATTAGTCCTTATAGACCACTAAGCTCTTTCTAACTAGTCGTAAGGGCTTCAGGTCTTTACACCCCTGGCCCAGTGCACAGGACCGTGCATACCGTCCTCCTGCACTGTCTCTTCTACGGGGGATTCGTCGGGCCGCCCCGGCCCAAGTGACGGCTTACAGGGTTGTCACAGGGGGGAACTTGAATCCGAAGAATCTGGTAGATAGTTTCTAGTGCTAGTATCGCTGCTGTGACTGCTTTAAGTCGCTTACGGAAGGCCTTTTGCTTCTTCTCGTATTCAGATTTGTTCAAGGAAGACAGAAGACCGCGCAGTTCTTGATCTCGCGCTTTTTCATCAGCTTAGACAGCTGTCTCATTGCCTTTTTCAACTCGGCGATGTGCCTCTCGGTTCTGTTCATGCTGGACGACGTTGACCTCAGAATTAAGCTCTATCGTCTTCCCTAGGTCAATCCCTGTTAACTCTACGGCATCCATCACCTCCCGATTTGAGTTTCGAGTCGACGCGACGACTCAGCCGCTCTGTTGTCAAATCTCTTGCCGTGTTTTGCCGTGTTTGTACTGGCTGACTTGTTCCGCACGGTAACCTGTCTAGCGTACCTCGAGGCGCATGGTATCATAGTTATGTTCGAGGTAGAGTCGTATTGCTTTTTAAAATTCGTAAATGGGAACAGCCTAGTCTAAGCACATATACTTAATACGTTACAGCTATTAATAATAGCATCGAGGATCTACTTAGTGAGCGTATTGCAATTACTAAAGCGCGAATCGAGTCGACCTTTTATAGTCTTAAGTTGCTATCTAGGTTTCGTGAACGATAATACTAGCCAGACTGCGGTCAAGGCAACTCCAAAGCCTTACTCAAGCTGACCTACCCTACTCTTATACAAACGTACATATTAAGTTCATCCCTAAAGCTGGCTAGCTTATTTTCCACCTCCTTAACTTGTTTTTTTCCTCTATAGACTCTTAATGGCCTTTCTAATGCTCTTACACTCCGTTTTCCACTATTCTTTTCCGCTAGGAGTTCCCCCGCCATGCCCTAAATCTCCATCCTCTTCCAGCACAAGCTGTTCGCCTCGGAGGAGCTGAAGACTAACTACCTTATCTCAAATCTCGTCGCGATAGATCTGATGGGACATTTTGCCGTAGGTGTTTGTTAACAGTTTCGTAAAAAGCCAGCTCTAATTTAAAATTCCATCTAAAAGCTACCCAAACGTGAAGTCGCCGAATTTCAGCCCCTTGTACCGGCTCCTCAGCGTGGTGGATACAATTAAGGCAGTACCGCTCTCCTAGCTTCAGATTTGGATCCTGCTATCGGGGAAGAGCCTGAAAAGGCTTTTTATTATGCTAACGGATAACTCGACAATCCTCGGGATAAGGGCGATATTGAAGAGCAACTTTGGCAGCTTCAACCTGGCGTTTAGTGTCATATGATGAAACCCCACTCTTTCTCACAAGCAATGCATTTACAATAGCCTAGAGTTCCCATTGCTCTTTGGATTTTGCGTGATGAAGTACTGGGAACTTTAGCCTGTAAGGCACGGCCTTAGAAGCTAAATTCCTCTTAGAGCATCGGAAGCATCCCGAACATTTCTCAGTAAACAGTTCTAACTAGCTTATCTGGGACTATTAACATAACCTATGTATTACCTTTACGTAAGGAGAGTTTAGCATGGATTTGGTATGGCAATGCTGGATTGTATTTTAGACATCTGTGAACTACTTTAGCTTTACCAGAAAGCTTTCCCACTTAACGGTCGAATGATGCTCTTCTTAGTAGTAGAATAATCACCATTGCTCCTCCTCCTCCTCCTCCACCAAGCTTGCACCCAACATGTTTACCAGCTCGTACGACTTGCTCCGTGCGTAGTCTTACGTGTTCCGGATCAGCTCGCGACCTCGGTTGGGATAGGATAACAAGCTCTCACGCGCTACAAGGTTCTAGTGATACTGTCCGCTCTGGGCATGGTGGGAAAACACCTCAGCCACCTTACCGTCAGTTACGCAGGTAAAGACGGCTGTTTCTGTGGCAGCTTGCTCCAGGGCATCTCTTCTACAACCAGAGGTAGCAGCCTGAGCAAGTGCCCGGTCCCGTGCGTTGACTAACACAGCACCGTCGTACGCAGCCTGGTATGTTGCCTGGTGGAGATTGCCATCTGTACGCTTAAATTCGGCAGCGAAGTGAGAGAAAGAAAGCGAGTTTTTGGTGTGGAGAGCGTAGCTGCGCAGGTGATCGGGTAGAACCGCTGTGTAGAGGCCTTCCAGGATATTGGGAAGGGGGTTAGATAAGCCGTTATTAAAATCCTGGGGGGAATCCGGGTGATGGCTCGACTGTGTGTTCTGTCATACTGTGGGTCGCTGTAGTCGTACCTCTTCATAATATCCGCCTGAATGAGAAAGGACACTTTATCCTCGTTATCCGATGTAGATACCTCCTTGCAATATCTCTGATGGGCATGCTCTGACGGATGGGTGCTGGTGCGGCGCTGGGTGAGATAATGTCGGATGGTGTCGAGGCCTTGGGGTGGTGGATGCGAGGCGGTGGGGTTCAAGATGCCGTTCTCGTACACCCGTTATTCAAAGCCGGAATCGGTGGTGGAGGCCTTCTTCATTGTGTCGTCGCTGTCGTCCTCGAAAAGGTAGGCGCTGTCGTTGTCGTTATCGCTACCCTCTGCGTCATCGTTTAGAGCGTTGAGGCGAGCCAAGTTCTTTCGGGTGAGCCGGAAAGGTGTATTTGTATCGGGCATGTCTCCATCGCCGCTGGCCTTGCGCTTGGCCATAGCTGTTGGCACATGCTTATCAGCAGCAGCATTGTTGGCCTCTCGTATCATGACAGCCATGGCGACGGCAAGACAGCGATGAGGGGCGCGGCGAAACGGGAGAAAGAAATCCAATAGGAAGTAGAGAAGGAGGAAGATGGTGAGACGCAGTGGTGAGACGGTGGTAAACACAGGCAAAGAAGATTGAGAGATGAAAGTTGAGAACAAAGAGTGTTAGGTCAAATCGGGGTGACAACGGCAAGGTCGTGGAGCCAGGACTCGATGTCACAGGCGAAGGCCTCTGCAGCAGCTGCCCATCAATAGCAGCGTGATGGGAGACGGTGTGACGGCGAGACGGCGATGGGAGACGACGGCGACGGCGATGGTGAGACGGGAGGGGAAAGAAAGTTGAAAACAAAGAGCGCGGAAGGACCCGGGATTGTTTCGGGCCCGTGGGTCATCGCAAGACAATCGATTAGCGTAGAAGTCGCGGGGTGCCCCCGTCAATTAGTCGGCGGGAACGCGATCGGAAGAGGTATTCGGGGAACGTAGTTGATAAAAAAAAAGAAAAAAAGAAGCGGGCGAAGTTGAGGCGACACGCGTCGGAATGGAAGCTGCGGTATCAGCTTCTGCCAACTGTAACGCTCGATATCCCAACGGCCTGCGGAAGCCTCAAAGGAACCGCATCATGGACCCGACACGCGAAATTGAGACCCTGCCCGAATACCTGTCCATCTGCCACGTTCTCTACACGAAGCTGGAGCTCGCCAACGCGTCGCGAATCCTCGAAATGCTTCACGCGCGTCGAGGGCAAATACTGCATCCGTGGGACGACTTTGCCGACACCCGGCAGCGACACTTTGACGCATGTGTGCCGAGGACGACTGGCGGCCTTGGCTTCCGCTGCAACCTGCTCCAAGTCCCGGAGCCTAGCGGCAATGACGACGACCATGACAATGGCGACGACCTAGAGCGACGACACGCAATAAAACGCCCTGGCAACAAAATGAACGAGATGAAGGCTAATGATGAGTACCATCAAAGGGCAAGGGCTGGAGATTCCGATCGAGGCGATCGCCGCCAAGGCGCAGGAGCATGAACAAGGCGGCGGCGACGGACAGGACGGTCATGGTGACGACGAGGGCCAGGGCGACGACGGCCAGGACGGACAAAGAACGTGTCATCGGACTGAAGGACAGACTGGACAAGGAGGACCGGACTGACACGGACTGACAAGGACCTAACTCTGAAATACGAATCCCATTTTTCACTTGTGCTCCCTAATGTGACATGGATGCGACTGACATCGCCTGGTGACACGACGGGCATTGTGAGACGGATAGGCTTCGAGGGCTTGATGACAGGCATTTTCGACTCGGAAAGCTTTGGTTTTGACGACAAACGTAACGACCGGAAAAGACTCGACTCGCAGGCTTCGACCGAAAGGCACTTGACTTGGGAAGGTTCGACAGTTCGGACAGAAAGGCACTCGACTTGGTGACTGACTCAAATGGGCGGCTAGACGGACAGGAACTGAATGTCAGCGATGCTGTCGAGAATTGCTGTCGACGTCGGCAGAAAGAACCGGATCGTTGTCGTGGTATTGGCATTCGGATTGGTATTTGGATCTGGATCGAGGATTGGCATCGGATTGAGGTTGCGACTCGCGAAAGTGATCGCGCAGCGATTCGTGGTTTTATAAGCAGCCCTAGCGAAAAGCAAGAGTGTACCTTTTGCATATTGGGTCACCAAGTTAACATTAGATGCAAGTCAATCTATTTCTTTTTCTAATAAGAAGAAAGTAATAAAAATAAGGCATGTCGAATCTTGTCAATGATCCAAGAAAGGCCTTTATCCCAAGTTAAGGCCTAGGTTACACAGCCTACCCCGCCTTAGCGGCTTATACGTCATTGAACATCTTTACATAAGCCACAGGTTTTCCCCACAGCATTCACGTGCGTACACGATTATCAGCCACCTCGCGTCGTTTCCCACTAAACTTTCTTAACCCCAAGAAATTCACACAAACAAACCTCATCACCTCCAGCCAACACACCTGGCTTACCCATCATGGCCCAACTCATTCCTCCCCTGGGCGAGCAGCCTAATCTTGACAACTTTAAGCACTGCTGGTCCGAAATGTTAGTCGAAGTTAAACGTGTCCGCAACATCCCCGCCCTTAACGATGGCAACCGCATCATCGCGGCGATTGAGCAGATGACTACACAGATTCAGGAGATGGAAACGCGGCTTACGCAGAGAATCGACCAGGTTCAGACCAGCATCACAACCAGCCTTAAGGCGTACGATACAAACGCAGCGACACGGGTCGTCAATAACAACAATGTCGCCAAACCCAACCACGATATTGAGCCGCTTCTGGATGTGGTTACCGGCACACCTATCCCCAATTTCCCAACGACTGTCAACCAGATTATGAACCTACAGCGTATGTCCCCCCTTGTATTAACCCTGTGTTGATCTAACTCTGTAGTTGCCCAAGCCAATGTCATCCTGACAGCCCTCGGTGCCTCCACGACTGGCAACCTTGCCACCAAGCAGGCGCGGATCAAGCGGTGCTGCGGTATTATTCCCTCGTCGCTTTCGGACAACTTCGCGCCGACAAGTCGCAACGCCGAAGCGGATCGATGGCGCCACAACTCGCTCTGTCCCAACGTGAACAGATCCATGCTATGATGCTCCGTAAGTTACCACCCTCTGATGCGCAATGCATTGTTTAAACAGCTGTCGAAGCGACCCAGCATGTTTCGATACAAGATGATCCATTTCCTGAACGATATATTCGGCCTCAAGGTGTCCCCAACCACTATTTCTCAACCCCTGTAGACCAAAGATCGACCAGAAAGATCACTGGCCACATAGCAAAACAACGGAACCGAGACCTACGGGAACTACACCTCTATAAACTTTCTGATTGCCACTCGTATAGTACACGTGCCAAGTTATAGCATAGCAGAGACCGTGCCGACAAGCGGCCCGCCAAAGGAAGCCTGGAGGAACTGCTCTGGTGTTCTGCGAAGCGAAGTGGAAGTTGCAAAGTTGCAGATGTGGAAGGCGCGATAAGGAGCTTATCAAGAAGTGCCAGCAGAATAGCCAATCAGAACAAAGGCCGGTTCTAATGCGGTTAGCGTCATGCCACTGTGGCTACTCCATGACCGAAACGGCTGCGCTGATCAGCACGCTCCCATCGCCCCGGACTTATTCTTAGTTTCTCGGTGCTAATCCTCATCTGACATCAAAAATTCTGTCTGTTCCCCTTCTCCAAGAGGCCGAACGTAATCATCCTGCTGCTCTCCTCAGTCTCTTCCAACTCCATTCTGAATGCAGATCATTCGAGAAGCCGACATAAATCAAGCCTGATTCCACGCTCTGGTCGGTTTCTTCATCCCCCTTGGGTTCTTCATCCGCCTTGGGCATGTCCGCCTCTTGCTCCTCAAGCAGTCCGCCAAAGCGATCCCCTTGACGCAGTTCATAGCCACGACAGTGGCGCCTTGGATCCAGCCGTGCGCATAGGCGTGCTCACCTGCAAAAAAGGCACGCTTGATACCTTCACCACAAGGCCATTCCGGTTCGCGCATCGCCTCACGGTACTTTGCCTTCCGCCGAGGGGCAAAGTAGCAAAAGGCACTACCTCCAGTCATGCGGTCCTTGCAAAACGCTTGCGATGTTCTAGTCTCGAGCCACTTCTTAAAGCCCGGGAAAGCGGTTTCGAGGTTCTCTGCAGCTTTCCGGACCCGGTCACCGGGTTCTAGGCCGCCAAGGAGGGAGGCGTCCTGGCCGAAGGCATACGCAGCCATGATGACGCCGCGTTCGCAGGTTGGAGCCGGACCGATGATGGCGTTAGTCGCCGGGAACATAGTATAGCGAATCGGCAGGTCGGTCACTAGACCGCCGCCGGTACCGCGGCTTTCCTCGCCGAGGCGCTCCGTAAGTTTATCGTCCTACCATCGCTTCTTGTACTGCATGAGAACCTTGGTTACCTGGACATATCGAACTTCCATGATGGCGTTCTCTTTGGCCTCCTGGAAGCGCCGCGACTTGGCGATCATACGCTGGGCCGGATACGGGACGGTGAAGATGACATAGTCAGACTTTACGGTAACCTCGTCCCCTGCTGCCGTCTCGTAAACGATCGAGATTTGGTTGGCCGGAGCGTCTTGCGAGACTTCGCCACCCCCAGCTGTGCCGTTTCCACTTTGTTTACTGTCTTCGGGATGTTCGACCCGGGTGACGCGCGCCCCAAAAGTGATGTTGTCGCCGAGCCGGTCGCAGAACGCCTTGGGCAGCCGATCCATGCCCCCACGTAGCTTCTGCATCTTTGCTTCCTGGCCTTTAGCGTTGCTGGAGAGAAAGGCATCTTTGAGCGACTCGATGAAGCTGTTCTCGAACACGACGTGGGCGTTGCTCTAATTGTACTGGTTTATCGCCGACTCGCTCCATTGGGCATCCTTCTCGAGGAACGAGCGGAGAGTGTGCTTGTCGTACTCCTTGGCAATAGCCGTCGTGTTCCCGGTATGAGCCTATGAGGCAAACATAATTCAGGCAAACCGGTAGCAAACTACGAAATCAGGAAATCTGGGCTTCCAATCGTGAGCGCAACCCACAACATTGAAAAGTTTGAGATCTCAAGGGGGCAGTTCGTCACCGCTATAACTGTCTTTTCCCTCGGCAACAGAGAAAAGCCTGTCCATATCTCACGATTTGGCTACATGACGAAGCTACAATGGATAGATAGCATCCAAGCAGCTGGTGCTCTGGGACGAGAACGACAAGCGAGGGTGGTTAGTGAACGGGACTGACACAGTGCTTCATCTGCTCCACGCCTCGCTCAACCATAGCAGAAACATATTTTCTTCGGCCTTCCTTCCCGACTCGAAGACACAGGCTGAAAAGCTGGGCTCGACTGAAACCAAATCCGTGCTGGGGATCTTGAGTGATCCAGAGGCAAGAGCGCTGAGGCTGTACGTTGAACGAACGGTCGAGCGTGAGGAAGAGATCCGAGACGATGCTGCTGGAACGGCGCCTCGAACGGCTTCAATCAAGGAAACAACAAACTACCGAGTTGAGGACCGCATCGAGCATCTCTACAACACACTGGAGAAGCTGATCGATTACAAAGCAGACCTTGAAAAAGCAGCGGTCTCCAGATTAGGACTCCCAGGCTACGGCGCTTCTTTGAGGGATAGGACTTCCGGGACGTTTACGCCAGTAACGACCCCTTCTACCTACGAGTCTGCACCCTGAACACGATGGGGAAGGGTTGGGTCGACTTTGTGCGGGGAATCCACGCCGTGACGCTCTTTGGGCGCGGCTTTGGCGACTTGATACAGCCCATCATTTCTCCGTCAACGGCCGGCCTGGCGGGGAAACACGCCGTCGCATGCTACCGCTGGTCACGACTCCCTCTCAACAGATATTACCTCGCCGCTCGTGTCTTGGATCTCGAGAGTGTCATGGACCGCGACGGCGACGCAACATGCAATCCCCGGCAGCTATGCGATAAAATTCTCTGGTACATGAGGGAGACCATATTCCATCCCTGCCCATGCACATCATCCTAGCAGCTTATTGTTAGCAAACCCCAGCAAGGCGTCAGTAGTGAGACATCACGATCCAGTCCAGACACTCTTTCCTTGGAGTCTTCTCTTGGCGATCAAAAGAAGCCACACACCACGCTAGAACCCAAGGGCGCAGTCATCCTTGGCCATGACGTGCAACTTCAGTGGTACTGGCGCGACACTAGCTACCCGCTGAGAGGCAACCCTCCGCTGGTAGAGGACGTTGAGGATGGGCTTGGTGATGACGCAGCTACGGAAGCCTCGGAGGAAAGTCGTAGTAGGGCGTCAGCAAGTGCTAGGACAAATACCTCGCCCTTCAGCAATGCAAATTCATCGACTGGAGATAGCAGCATCGCCCAGATCACTGCCTCGACCAGCGCGAATACCTCGGTGAGCGGCCAGTTAGGCAAGATAGAGGTGTCTGGAGAAAGTCCTGCGCTAAACTGGGGAAAGAGTTTCCTTGGTATACTGTATGTACTGTACTGAAGAAATGGTCGTAAGGATGCTTGATTGATCGAACCCGTGTGGCTGCCCGAAACTGCTTTTCAGGCACTGTGGCCAGTGGGGGGAGGTGCCAATTACCGCCTGAGGCACAAGCCAAGCCCAACAGTATTCATAATAAAGACGAGAGTCCCAAAAGATTTGGAAAGGCGGCCATAGGGCTCTGTCGGAAGCGCTAGCGTCCACCCAGGTCCAGTCCGTCTCTGCCTTCTCCCCACGCCCTGCCGCTTCTCGATATGCGAGTAGAACGCTGTGATCTTCCTGTCAGGTCGGGGTGGACCCAAACCCAGGTCCTTACACGGCTGACCATACTCTTGATGCCCACAGCTGGAGGCGGGGAACGGTAACGACAACGTCGCCTTCGCCTGGACCAGGTGGCCGGAGGAATAAGAGATCGAACTCGAGCCGCAGGTTGCCACTAGTAACTGCGTACGATGCCGGAAGGTTAGGCGTGTTATCTGGCCAGTTGATGGTGATCTCTTGGGTACGGCATGGTCGAGGCGTATTAGTGAGGCGAGCAGCCGCTCTGGTGACGGGTCCTGGGCGGGGAGGCTGTCCTGTCTCCACCCACTTTTCTAGTATGATCCTCTTTGTCTGCCGGTCTAGTTTGGCTAGGAGGACGATCTTGACCTGGTGCTCCGAGGCTGAGAACCACCACTCCATATCCATCCGTAAGCCTGCCAAGGTCGATGAGACGCCAGCCTCTATAATTAACGTCGGCCAGGCCTCCCGTCCACCCCGCCCCGGCCACGGGCTGCCGCTTGAATCGGCCTCCCCGGCGTCCCTGTCCATATCGTCACCACCCGGATGGCCTTGTCCCCTAAAGGATGTTGTCGCGCCATCATTGTTCCAAGCATCCCTCAGACCCATCAAGAAAATTTCACCCCACATTTCCTGATAGAGGTTTTTGTGAAGCCATTCGTGAGGTTTACTCGGTATGACGACAATAAGGATCCGCTCCTGGGCATTGTAACGCCGAAACCGAATGCCCCGTCTGTAGAGGCCTCTTTCTCTGTTGAGCGTGGTAAAGTTTTGGAAGGAGACACCTGTTTGGATTAGCGCCAGTGAAAACATACGAGGCAATGGAATTAACCTTGAAAGGTGAAGACGTCTTGGTTGGCAGAGCTGATATGGCCTCAAAAAGCCTTGGTAGTGGTAAAGGGGATTGGGAGTTCCGATGCCGATGCCGATGCCGATGCCGATGCCATTTTTGCTTCCAATATCTCTCGTGATGGTAGAGCATGTGTTAAAAATATAGGCCCAAGATTCACCAAGAGCTGTCGGAGTGCGAGGGTATACTTGCGCTTATTTATCCACTCCAAGTTGCCGAGCTGTATCGATAGCAAGACTTTGTTGAGCGCCTCGCCTATTGCCGGATCGGTGGCGAAAGCTTTTGTTGAACGTGACACGTGCCGCCGGATCCGGAAGGGCTGCCACCGGATCCGGAAGTGCTGCCGCTAGACCCGGCGATTAAGGTAATATATGGTCTATGGCAGGCGGTGGTGGTGATGGTGGTGGTGATGGTGTATGGTGGTGGCCATGGTGGTGATGTTGGTCCTAATTGCGTTCCTCTTTGTCCTCAATCCCCAAAGACGGCGGTCCTTGTTATTCAGGCCATGGAACTACATCGAACCCTACGCCCCTCAGGCTCGTGTGTCGCGGGCCTTTGCAACAAAGGAAAAAAAAAACAGAAAAAAAAGGGCGTCGCGTCGGACCTTTGCCGACACCGCCATGCAGATCAGCACCATCGAGCCTGGCGACGAATCCACGGCCGAGGATTTTTGACCGGCGACTGATGATTCTGGAGACGATGGAAGAGACGATGTTGGGCAGACACGACATCCTGTTGACCTTGGACGCCGCAAACACCCCCGTCACCGCGTGCACGATGCCCGGCTTGTCGCCGCACGACAGCGTCAGATAGTGGTCGTTGGCCATTTTGCGATTGAGTGTCCTGTTTTGTTGTTGGAGGATGAGTCAAAGCCTGCCATGTGTCCACTTGGCGAGCCGTCGTTCTCAAACGGGGAGCACCCTCACCACGCTCGTCACCGCGGTGTAGACCGAGATCGGCGCGGGTGGGGTAGGGCTGGCCAACAGGACGTCCCGCCCGGAAGGGACTCCAAATAATGACGCCGACTCATATTCAGAAGGATTTCCATATGGCGGCAGGTGTTGATGATGGCTACTGCTAGAATTTCTCTGGCGATTTCAACACAGGTGTGCATACTCCGGCGACTTCCATTGGGTCCGCTCCCACCGTGCAGCATCTTGACAACCCTTCAGTCGTACTGCTCCTCTGGCTTCCAACCATTTACCGCCAGCGATGTCCAATAGGCATATTGTCTCAGTGACTTGCATTAGCATCCAGGAAATGGTGCCCTAAAGATTTGGCGCTTTGCCTACGACTGCGATGCTTTTCCCGTCTCCTTCGGCCTTCATGTCGCGCTGAACCTTCCTCGGATTGAGGGCGCAGAACACGTCGGCATGTATTGGTGACTGAACAACCATCTCAGCAACAGCCCATTCCGCGATCATTTCAGAATGCCTATGGCAACAACAGCGCCCTCCACACAAGATGACTGGAAGGTAGTCAAGCCAATCATTGCGGATCTCTACCTCAAGGATAACTTGAGGCTGAAGGACGTCATTGAGGTCATGAGAGAAGTCCATCACTTCCGCGCAACGTAAGCGAAACGATGTTCTAGTATTGGTGTTCGAGGCGGCTGACATAAAGGAAGGCCCCAGATGTACAAAGCCCAGTTTGTGAAATGGAGTTGGAAGAAGTGTATCACAGCAGGGTGGTTGAACGAGGGCGGGTCCCATCCCCGAAACTTGAAAGGCAAGAAGGGCGTCCACCAAGTATATGGCACTGATCTCATCATGCCTCGACATCGCATCAACCAACAACGGCCAGAGCAATTCAGCACCCACGGAAAACAACATCATTCTAGGGTCATTCGAACAAAGATCCCCGTTGGAGGACAGCAACTCCGTTTACAACAATGGGTCGTTACGACTCAACCACAACCGTCTTGACACCCTTCTCACCTTCCGTCGATTCCTTGTGGCACTCTCAAGCAGAAAGGCCCCAGGCCACCCGATCACCTGCGCTTCGAAGGCTCTCATCGCAGTTTTTCCAATCCATGCCCGACATCACCACCATCTCCTCCTACACTGCCCTTGCCTGGCGTCTGTGGACAGACACCCTCTCCTCACTCCTCGGGGAAGACAACATCTCGACTCTTCACGCCCACCGCGCTTATCTCATTGGTCATCCTTCACCTCCCACGTCCCTGACAACCTCTCTTCTCCAGAGATACTCGGACCTAGCTCACAAGGCATCCCTGACCTTGGGTGCGTCCCACAAATCGACACTTGGCAATCGTCTCCCGCAGCTCCCCGATCGCCGTCCCCCGCCTACCCCCTCCTAACACCGACCTGGCCGTCTTTCCGGCAGCCCTCGAGCATGCATCCTCGTAATGCCCATTCCAGGGATGTTCGCCCACCTACAGGACCTTGTCCGAGAGCTGCGGACCATGGTCCAGATTCCATCACAGATAGAGCTGGTCGATAATGCCGTGACGCCTACACAATGCCGTCTAGAGGTAATAGGCTTAGCTAGTTGCCGAGTTTCTGATGCAGCGAGGGTGCCGTCGACAACACCATCGGGGGCATCAGCGTCGTCCCTAACGCCAAGGGCGACGTCGTTCCGTCCGCCTTGCCGACATCCCGCGTGATAGCAACCCCGAGGCTATCCTCGACGATGAAGGTCTTGGCAGCGCCGTCCTCGGACCTACATACCTAGCTAGTGTTCTACGGAGGGACGTGATGATGCCGTCGTGAGGCCGGTGCAGTGGCGCGCGCGTCAGACAGGCTGGGGGACTCTGAGACTTGACTGTTTTAGCGAGGCCTGGCCGGGGGAAAGATTCGCGAGATTCACGGAAACGTGATGTCAAAAAGGTGGACAGTCTACCTAACCGGCTCGCAGGGTGCTGACTTAGCTGCTCAAAACAAAAGAGACAGAGGAGAAAGGAAGGCGCCAGCGCCTGGCGTCGGTGTGTCTGCATTCAGGGTGGAGGATAAAGGAGCCAGCATAGGTCTTTAACTAGCAAGTGAGCGCACTGTCAGAAAGTCTTCGCACAAAAGGAGGAAAGTCCCAGCATAAGGAAATATGCTTTTCAATTAGGCTCGGGGCTAAAAACGGAAGAGTGCACATCGAGTAGCTGACAGCTCTGACTTGTCTCAAGAGTCTCCCGATCCAGCCGACCAGTTTGGTCTCGCCGGCCTCACTGTCCTCCCGATTCCCAACATCGCCGACATTGCTCTCGTGCTCCAACACGCCCAAGCGCTCCGCGCCCTGCAAGACCAAGACCCTTCGACCCAAGACGCACTCATCTACTGCAACGCCACCACGGCACATCTCGACGCTCTCGGCGACGACTGCCCGGCCGCATCACCTTCTTCGGCGACGACTTCGGCCTGGTCTTTTTCAGGATGACAAAGCCAGTTTACGAGGATGCCCATCTCCAGCTGTTTCTGAACATATTCTCTCTTCTCGACCGTTTGTTTGACAAGTTTGTCGCCACTGGCCCAGCAGAGTACAAGGGCATCGGCACAAAGAAGAAGAGAGGGGACAGCGGTATCCGGCCCAAGCCTCCTCGCCGGTCTGGCAAGCATTATCCCACCCTTGTCATCGAAGCTGGAAACAGCGAATCCCTTCCACGGCTACACAAGGACAGAGACTGGTGGTTCGATAACTCACCGCCGAGCCAACCCGAGGGTGATGTCAAGACGGTTCTTCTTATCAAGGTGTACGAGAAGACAAATCGGGTTGTCGTTGCGCAGTGGCATCGTTCGTTTTACCAGTACCCTACTACCGAGATTGTCATCGCGCCACACCCGGACAAGCCCTTCTCGGTGCATGACAGCAGCCATTGGGTTGTTCAGGGGGCACCTCTAGTCATTTCCTTTCAGGAAGTTTTCTTACGGCCAGCTCAGGGGATCGAGACAGACATTGTTCTGATGGAGGACTTTTTTATCCGCATGGCAATGCAATGCTGGGACACGAATAAAGATATCTGAGGGCAGACTTTGGTCCGTCGCCTCCGGTCCTCGTCTCCGGCTGTCTTTCGTCTTCCGTCCGGTCCTTCACATCGTTCGGTCCTTCGTCTTTTCGTCTTCCGTCTGGTGCTTCAAGTCTTTCTTCTAGTCCTTCACGTCCATTGATAGAGGAAGTCTGAGGACAGTCTTCGACTCCAGTCTGTCCTTCACATCAAGTCTTTGTCAGTCCTCGCCTTTGTCCATCGCCTTTGGAAGTCTTGATCCCGAGACTTTCTTCATCTAGAGTCGTCTTCATCTTAACTCGATCGTCGTCTCAACTCACCTTCGACTTGATCGTCTCGACTCTTCACTATCACAAGGGACTGCGGTCTCACACAGTGGCTTGTAACCAAATTGAATTAAGGTCTGATGAATGCAATAATCTTCTATGGGCTCAAGGTCGTTGCCCTAGCAGAGCCAGAGAGGGCCTCTTATATCCTTCAGATCTGCTCGGTGTTCGTGCGACCTGAACCATTGTCGTGGCGAGCTGAACCATTGCTGTGGTGGAGCTGAGCGATCGTCGCGGTGAGTTCAGCTAGTGTGGTCCACAGTCGCCACCTACACCACACCTGGTCAGCTCCACTGGCTAGATGTTAGGAGCACCATTCCACTACCCTAACCCTAGCCCTGTGACATTCACCGACTCGTCTTCATCTTTACTTGATCGTCTTGACTCTTCACTAACTCGAGACTCTTCCCGAGACTCTTTACTAACTCGAGACTCTTCCTATAGTGTATTTATATATCAATCATCTTAACTCTTTACCAGTCTTTAACTCTACGTACTCGTGTATTATCTCTTAAGGCTCCTATAGATATTAATCATCTTCAGACTTAACTTATCTCATATATTTATCGTCGTCTTGTGTATCGTCGTCTCGTGTATTAAATGTCGTCTTATATATAAGTCTTATATTGTCTTTATTTAATATATAAATATATTTATTCTTACTTTTAATATATATAAAAATATACTTTATATTTAATTCCCACGTTAAATATTTATAGAAATATACTAATTGTTAAATTCCCACTTTTATAAAATCTTTAGTGTCGTTTCGTTCGTCATTACGCGACGGCCCTTCGCTACACTACAGGGCGCTCCATTCCTCACTTTCACTTTTAGTAATTTAACGTAGGGTATTAAGCTTATTTTAATAAGAGAATGTCTATTTGTACCGTAGTTGCGGTCTATTTGTACCGTACCCCACAATTTCTCTCCATACATAACCCTAACCCCGCGCAAAGCGGCCCGTGCCCACACACCTCTATTTACGTCATTTGCATCTGTACGTCGAATTCAATTAATTCTGTCACTACTTTCCACACCCCACCACTAACAACCACCGCTATCTCAATCGCGCGCAGTTACGATTCTTACTCTTAGAGGTAATTATTGGATTTGCGTATTTTTTCCAGGCTAACTAAGTGCTTAGATAGCTGAGAAAAGCCCGCTACGTATGGGCGTGATTAATTCTAACCCTAAAGTTAATACTGATAGCGATACGACTGATCTCTTCTTTAATAATAAGCCTCCAGAGCCTCTTTTAAACCCCCCTCTAAGCTACAGGCTCCTAACTAACTAATATAACTCCCTTAAGGCCTTAAAAAGCGATTTATAAGACTTTACAGCCTTTACTAGCTTTTATGTTCTTAAGCTTCGCTTTAATAACTACGTTAACAGTATTAGTTATATTAACGTTACGTTCGGCTGTTAGAGAGGTGTAATTAAGCCTTTAAAGGCCGTATCTCGCTTTATAAGCACTATAAAAATAGGGTGCCCTTAGAAAATAACGGCTAAAACGCTTGTAAAGAACAGTTAGAAATAGACCCTTAAGATTAACGTTAATTATAACAGCCATAAGAACCACAGTGGTGATGGCTTTAATTCTAAACCTTACCTTAATACAGAATATAAGACTTTTATTACTACTTTTATTAACTAAGTTAGTATTTTAAACTATAAGGTTATTATAAGCTTACACAATACCTTCCTTAAAGTCCTCTTCACTATACGCCAGATTAGGAACTACTAGTATAAGCTCTAAAAGTAAGTAATAGTTAGGTACACCTTATTTTAAGTAATAATAAAGCTGTTTAATAATAAGGGAGTTTCCTATACTCTAAAATAGGTAAAAGACTTAGAGAGTAATAATAATAATAAGACTTAAAAGCCAGAGGGCCTGTTTTAAACCTATAAATAGTGTAAGGAGCAATAGGCTTAAAACCACTAGGTTTAAATGTACGATAATATATATAAAACTAATAATAAAGGCCTTACTTTCTTTTAAGTTATAAGGTTTAACTACCTTAATATGGCCTTCTCTTACGGCTTCAGCCTTATTAATAATAAAAGCTAAGAAGGTTTTAACTAATTAATGGAATAAGTTAATACTATTCGTAACAAAATCAGCACTAAACTTCCTCTTATTACTATTATAGATTATAATAAGGTAATAAGAGCTGTAATTACTAAACAGTATCCTCACACAAAGCTATAAACGTATATATTCTACCTTAATAAGAACGCTACAGCTAACATTAAGCGCTTATAAGATAAAGAGGCTACAGCCGTAATCGCCACCGCAGTGGGCACCCTACCCCCTTACAGTTAAGCAGATCAGGAGGATAATTTAAATTCGGCCTTAGATTTAACCCTAGATAAGGCTATTATTAATCGTGGAAACAGACCCCTTAACAGCTAACCTAATACACCCCTTAAGGAGGTTAAGTACTCCATACGTAATATTTATAAGCTTTAAAAGGCTGTTATTTACGCCTATACTGTAAAGGAGTATACAGCTGCTTAAACTAAGTTAAAAGACTTCTTTCCATAATAAAAGAAGATAATTAACTACTTTAAAACCACTTAGTTTCCATTCATTAAACAGTGGGCTGGTTACTACATTAATAAGAACTTAAATTTCAGCTAAAGAACTACATCGCCAGTAAAGTTAATTAATTAATACTTAAAATCCTTTATTATAACTAGTAACAGTACTATCCTTAAGGTTATTAGGCAGTTATACCGTATAGTCAAGGTAATAAAGGTTCAGATCCGTAAAGCTACTCTTAAGGAGCGTAACACCCTTAAACGCAACTACTTAGGCTAAGGATAACTTAAAAAAGCACCTTATAACGTCTCTTCTAAGGCGTTAACTCTTATTACTAACCAGTAGAGGATTACACTGGGAGTTATTCTGACTAAGACTTATCTTACACACCCTAACTTAAAGCCTTATACAGATTAATTTATAAAGCAGTACAGAATCATCTGTAACCATAACCTCCTCACACGCCATAACGCTAAAAAGCTTCCATTAATTTAAAAGGACTTCCATTTATACTAATAGTTAAAAAGAAGCCTTACTAATAAGGATAATTATCTACAGTATTAGGAGTTTAACCGCGTAAAGGCTTTATATAAAAGACTTTATGGTTCCACAGCCTTTACCAGTAACTTTAAGGTGCTAAGGCTTACAAAACCACTTCCACAAGGCAGTTAGGAGGTTATTCCAGCCACACAACCTCCCTAAAGCGCTCAGGAGCCCCTTAAGTAACCCCCTACACTAAAGGGTTCCTTTATTATAGTGGTTACTCAGTTAACTAAAGGCTAAAGCGGTAACCGTGGCTGTGGCCGTAAAGGACGTGGCTTACGGGGTGGAGGAACCGTACGGCCTTCTATACACCATAAGCGTTTAAACTAGGAGGGTGTTAAACTTAAGGGGAGCCAGATGACGGCTATAAGGGGTGGCCAAGCGATTCTAACGCCTAGTAGTGGCGCCGACAACGTTATAAATAGTGGCAAGGCCAGAGGAGGCTCCAGAACTGCCTCTGGTTCAAGGAAGGCATCCATAACAGCCGGCATCACGAAGAATAAATGTGGTAAAGGTGGATGAAACGTGCGTTCTGGCCAATCAGGCGACGGCGTAACGGCTTAATAAGCGATTACTTGTTATTATTATATATAGTCAATTGTAATTTTATTGCAGATTTAAGCAATCTGGGCCTTGTTACGTTATTTAATTAATTCGCGTGTTTAATTGAAAGGTGGTCGCTGATGTGACCACGGATGCGACTAGGTATTGTTGCGTGGGATGGGGTTAGGGTTATGTGTGGTAGTTATGTGGGGTACGGTACAAATAAACCGCGATTACGGTACAAATAGACATTCTCTTTAATAAATATAGCGTGTAAAGAAACAGAGACCTGTCCAGAGGCTAATATATCAATTTAAAAAGGTGAAATGAATATTAATAAAAAATTTAAGGTTAAGAAAGTAATCTTTATAAATAAATTTTACTTTTTATTAATCTTATTTTATAAAGTTTACAGGCTTTAATTTTTATAGTTTATGTACTTTATTTGGTAAGGTTTAAAAGAAATAATAAAAATAATCATTATTAAAAAGAAATCTTACATTGTAAAAACTTTATTTTATAAGGCATATAGGCCTTATTCTACAAGGTTTACAGGCTTTATTCTACAGAGTTTATAGTGTTTGTTTTATAATTTATAATTTACTTTTTTTTTATACTTTTACAACTGCAATTCGACTGGGAACCTCTTTAATTTATATTACGCTATTTACTACTATACTATTTTCATTTCTACATTTGAAAACTTAAAAGTTTTTCTTAACTTAACTAAGTGAATTAAAGTAATAATTTAATAATTTTTAATTATAAGCTTATATAATTAAATGATACGTATTAATATACATCACGTGATATAGAATCCGATTCTCACATCATTTTCAGGGTTAGGGTTAAGCAAAGGGAGATATTCAAGTTGAAAGTGAAAAAACTATAACTTTTATAGTTATTATTTTAAGTTATAACATAAAATAAGGAAGGTTTTGAAAGTGGCTGTTATAATGTAGCGTGCAGTTGTAAGCGCAGCCCTGTGACATAGTATAGTTCTAGTATATAGTGCACTTTAAGTACTAAGTATAGTAAGCTTAGTATTCTAGCATTCCTTTTAGAAGGTTAGCATAGCGGGGGTGCGCTTCGCTTTGTCAGCCGTCACAGTAGCCGGAATAGTAGATTGGTAATATTAGCCACGGAATGCGTAAGCGTTACCACCAGCCGCAAGTTTATAAAAGAAGCAGTTTAGCAAAGCTAGAGTGCGAATATAAGTAATTTAATTAAAGAATTACAACATAATTTATCTAATGTGTAGTGATTCTGACAGGGAAAGGCTAGCTATCATTAGCGTTATAATGTACGTAAATAGCTTAGAAATATAGGAAATCCATATATAGCTGCATTAAAGACTGTAAGAATAGACACCTTATTATTAAAATAGTGCTTAAAATAATAATTTCTTAAAGTTACCTAACCTTAAAACAATTTCTAGAAGCCATTGCTCTACCTTTTTTCCTAAGAGTCATCCGCTGCTTTATCCGCTTTAAGAACCGCCTCACTCTTCTCTTAGGAGTTGTCCGCTCTTAAGAGCCATTCTCCACTCTTTCCTAAGAGCTATCCGCTCCTAAGAACCATTCTTCACTCTCTCCTAGGAACCAGTCTTCACGCTCTCTTAAGAGTCATTCACTTATAGAAACTAGCCTTCACTCTCTCTTAGAAGCTATTCACTTTTAGCAACCGTTCCCCGATTTCTCTCCTACAACTATCCACTCCTAGGGACCGCTCTCTAATCTCTTAAACCTTTAGGTCTATAACCTGTTTAACAGTGCGATTTACCCTCGACAGTTATGTTAGCCTTTATTTAGTTATCTTACTATTACTGCCTTTAGGAGTCCTTCCCTACGTTCTGTCTTCACCTTAGTTCACCTTATTATATTAAGAGCAGGCTGTAACACGAACATGGTGGCTAGTATTGTGAATTTTAACAGTAATTAAAGGTAGTTCCGTTTACTTAACGTCAGTTAGTTAGATTAAATAACGTGTGCTGCGTTTCATACAGCGCTTCCTTCAGCGAGTAGCGATGCAAATGAGCAGGCGGTAAAGCTTAGTTCCATTTTAGGAAATTAGCTAGTAACTATACCTTATAGGGTTTCGGAGTTTCATTTCAGGCCTAGCCATTTCGAAATTGTCATGATTTTCAGTCCCCTCCTTGAATGAAATATTTCAGAAACACGTGATGCTAAGAATGGGGCAGGGTTAGGGTTAGGGTTTTGTATAGGGCAGAATCCAACCAGGATCTTCCTTATGACTGCAGAATTTTCCACCCCTAATGTAGCCTTCCAACTCTTTATTAACAACCCTTAAAATCCACCACTACGTTACGGCTTCTTTGCGCGCGCAAACCCTTTATTTCTACCTCTTTTTTTGCAATGGATCGCCATAAGGCTCTGATAGAAAGCCTTATGGCTAACGTTATCTGAGAGCAGTATAACGAAGTTACGCTCAAGAGCTTTAAAAATCCGCATGTAACTTATAAGTAGTGTTTAAAGGTATTCATAGCTAATATTTCGCAGTAGAAACGGCACCTAATTAGATGCCTTCTATACTAGTGTGGTAAGACCGCTCCGTAACAGCAGTCTATCGTAACGGTAATCACAATACGAGCGGTGTTAAAAGGCTTTTAAGAACAAGTTACAAAGATGGCAGCTATAGCTATTTTTATTATAAGGCTGCCATTTACCCTCCTTAAGAACCTAGCGATAAAGGTATTCTTCTACAAGTTAAACCCTGCTTATAAGCCGGCTGGTAAGGAAGCGATCTTTAGTTAGCTTATAATAATATAGTTGGAGTGCTGAGATAAAGTTTACGTGTATATTACAGTAACCCTTTTTATTAATATTATTATAAACGGCTTAGATAATACTGTCGGTAACTGAATAATAAATATCTTTATTCAGATCCTTAGCTTTACAGTTTTCTATTAGGAAAAAATTAATATGAAAACTGTAAGTTAAGATACTGTAAGCTATATGTCAGTTATTAAACCGATTCTGCTTAACTTTCTGGATAGTGATACATCAAAAATTAACGGCTTAATAACCGATATTAACTCCACGGTATAAAGCTTCTACTAAAAGATAGCTAAGAGATTAGGGTTCTCACACGTTTTCTATACACTTTGTAATTCTTACAGCTTCTAGTTATTAATTAAAGACATTCTTAAGGCTAAGCCTTATAAGACTGTAATGGTTAAAGTGTTAAAAATCATTATATAGTTTAAGAAGTCAAAACTGCAATTGGCTTTCTTACAGTAACATTAACTACACGCCTACTAAAAGAAAAAGGCTTTAACAGCCTTAATTATTACATGTTAGGGTTTATAACTATAAGTCTTATACTCTATACTTAGTAATAAGGAAACCCTTCTCACGTAGGTACGTAACAGCCTTACGGTTTAAAAAACACCCTTAAGAAGGCGCGCGACCCTCTTTAATATTATTAGTAACGTTAAGAATTACGTATTCTAGTGTAAGGTTAAGGTTTTAATTACAGTTCTAAGCCTAATAAGTGCAGTTTAAGAACGCTTAGAAAGCGATAAATTAAACGTTAGCTACACTCTTATGAACTGGTAGCAAATTGCAGCTAGCTGGCACTGGTTACGTGATTTAGGAGAATGGTTAAAGGTTAACTGGAAGCTCTTATTTGTGAAGCTGGCTAGCTAAGAGAAGATCTAGACTTTAGATATCCACGTGACTATATAAGCTCTCGATCTAAGAACTTACGCGCGTGGAGGCCTTTTCACAGCAGTTTTCACCTATAAGTTCCTAGTTACAGGTATAAAGCTAGTTCACGCTATTTTAAGCGTAAGATAGCCCTTATTTTAATATAGATTTCACTGTTAAGGGTAAGACCCCTTATAAGTTTTAGCTACAGCTTAGTATTACAGATTTAGAATTAACTTAGGTAGCTAAGTGTATTCTTTTTATACTGGTTAATAATATGCCCTTAGAACGCTCCTTCTCCGCAATTAAGTTTCTCTAAAACAAAGTTCAGAATCGCCTTACTTCTGAAATAACTAACCACGTGGCTTTCTTATTCATAAACTCTAAAGTCCTTAAAAGAATAAAGCTATTCAGAGAAACTAGTGGTAAAGAAAAGCCTAAAGTAGATCGGTAGGAGTCAGTTAAGGACGTAATTCTAATAGTAATGGAAGACAAATAGTAAAAGCTGTTCGAAACGCCTTTAACGGAGGAGGAAATTACTAAGGTAGAAGCCATAGCTGACCGTAACCTTAAGGATGAAATGGAGGCACTTTAGTCTTAGTTTTCTATTTTTGGCAGCCGAAATCAAGACTTTTAGACACCAATCCCAGCCCCTGTCAGAGCCAAGCCACCAAAATATGTAGGGCCCCTTTTCACTTTTCATCTTGGCGTTTTCACAGCTTAGATTCTTGAAATTTAGAATTCGCTGAGTCGGTGAAATTCCGAAATTTCATTTTTCACTTCCCTCCCGCTAATACCTTAGGGTGCAAAATGCGGGGTGTAGAATAGCTGCTGCATTAAGCGGCGCGTGCCTGCTAAATACAGCAGCACTTCTATATAGAAATATATACTAGTAGTGATAAGTAATAGAAAAGTTAAAAGTTATAAGAAGAAAAGTAATATTAAAAAGAGAAGGAAGTATTAAAAGTAAGTTAAGTTTTATGTTTATAATTATTACTCAATGTAGACACTTATTCCTTTCTTTAATTAGATAAAAAGGAAGTGTTTACCCTTTTAAGTTACTAATTAAAGTAAATTAATGTGAATAGTTATTTTAACCCCCTTAATTACTTTTAACTTTAGATTTAAACTTTTACTAAATTATACACTTTACTAACATTTTTTATAATTTAACATTATCCTGTCCGGAGGACAATTTGTTGTAAGGGTGGTCCAAAAAAAAAAATTACTATGGGAAATTCAGTCAAAACTGATAAGGAAATTCAACTCGACCTAGGACTGGTCGGTTTATTATCAAAAGTGGGTCTGCTCGGGCCCCTTCGCTCGGGCCCCTACTCGGGCCCCAAATCACGTGATATGATATGTTTTCAGATACGTCACGTGACCAGGATTCCAAATCTGAAGTCAGATTCAGGGTTAGGGTTATGGTTCACGAGTTATTAGTGTTTGAAAAAATTAAACAAATGTGTATTTGGAAATAAAAACAAAGCTAAATCTAAGCAAAGAAGGTAGTGTTATACGTAGGTTTTTACCTAAAATTCAGAACTGGAATTCGTTTTACTATAAAGCTTATAATAGGAAAGATATTACTGTTTAAAGTTTAATAATAATATTTATTTAAATAATAACCGGTTAATAAGTAATATAATAAGTTGTATTACTTACGTTTATTATATGACTTATTACGTAGAATCCAGAACTGGAATCTGTTTTACCATACTGCTTAAAATGAGAAAGATATTAGTGTTTAAAGTTGGATAATAATAGTTATTATAATAATGACCTGTTAACAAGTAGCATAATAAGAAGTAATAATTACGATTCCTATACAGTTTATTATGTTGAACACAGAACTGGAACTCCTTTTACTATACGGCTTATAATAACAAAGATATTACTGTTTAAACC
>Ga0247770_1000163_pt1 | contig 60837 bp, 44 predicted proteins | sample UWRJL136409B6_FD_179943 | JGI IMG/M metagenome (GOLD analysis project Ga0247770, IMG submission 179943) | Plant litter microbial communities from Arlington Agricultural Research Station in Wisconsin, United States - UWRJ-L136-409B-6 | ecosystem: Environmental > Terrestrial > Plant litter >...
CCATTAACTGGCGGTTGACGAGAATTCCGTTCAAGCGCGATCGGCTGCGCAGAGTACCGCTAGAGGCGTTAATTTCCCGGCTGCAAACGGCTAAATTTCCGTCTATGGGTTCGATTTCTTGCTCGCCCAGCCACCTGGCTGTAGCTTTGTCCAATTCAAAGGTAGCTTCCAATATTGCCCGCGCTGCTCCGGTGCGAATCGATCGGCGATCAACTTTCCCGCCCAAAACTACATCGATCGCATCTAATCTAGGATAATCGATTTACCTGCGCCGGTTTCCCCTGTAAATACGTTCAAACTCGGGCCAAATTCTAGATCCAGGCAGTCAATTAGAGCAAAATTTTCAATTCTGAGGGATAGTAACATGGAGGGTGAGGAATGGGGAATTGGGAATGGGGCATGGAGCCTAAAAGCACCGGACAATTTTAGATTTTAGATTGTAGATTTTAGATTGAGTGGTAATCTTAATCTAAAATCCCCTATGGGAAATCCCCCATCGGATGGGGCCTAAAAGCATCGGGCAAACAGGGAATTGGCTATTGGCTCCTCCACTATCGGGCGCGTCCTATTTCCCGAGTCCTATTTTCATTTTCATCGAGAATACTTTTGATTTTGCCATTCTAACGATCGAGTCTCAACCTCTATGCCAAATAAATTTCTGCTTCCCGTTGCTGTATTAAGCGTTGCCCTGATTGGAGTTTTTGGCTGGCAGCTACACCAAGACAAGCAGCGAGTCTATGAATTAACCCTAGTGACAGGAAAGAAGACAGCCAATTATTATCCTTTCGGACAAGCAATTGCTGAGGTAGTTATTCAACAAAATCCGCGCCTGCGGATTAAAGTTGTTGAGACTCAAGGCGCTGACGAAAATATGCGCCTGCTTCAGGCAAATGAGGCTCAGTTAGCTATTGCCCTGAACGATACGCCGGCAGTGCCCCAAGCCCGGGTAATTGCTTCTTTATTTAAGGAAGTTTTTCATTTAATTGTTTCGGAACAGTCGGGAATTCAAAGCGTTTCTGATTTAAAAGGAAAACGTATTGCGCTGAGGGAGCAAGGCAGCGGTTCTTATAGTTCTTTTTGGTTGCTCAGCCAACATTACGGTTTGAAACCAAGCGATTTTCAGTTTACTACTGGTTCTTGGACTGAGGTTGCTAAGTTGTTTGCTAGCGGCGAGGTTGATGCTATTTTTCGGGTGCAACCTCCCGGGAGCGATTCGGTTAGCGATTTGCTGCAAAATACGCGGGGCAAATTGGTGCCCATCGACCAAGGGGCGGCGATGAAAATTAAGTTGCCTTATCTCGCAGCTAACTTGATTCCTAAGGGTACTTACAAAGCCGCTCCAGCAGTACCAGATAAGGATTTGCCTACCGTTGGGGTGGAGGCTACTCTGTTGGTTCGTCAGGATGTCGATCCGGAAATAGTTAAGGAAATTACGCGGATTTTGTTTGAACACCGCCGCAATTTGGTGGCTGCTAATCGTTTGGCGACCATGATTAGTGAGCCGTCCGGAAGCGGTAGTTTTACTCTACCAATACATGAGGGCGCTCAGGCTTATTACGATCGCGAAAAGCCGGATTTTTTAGCAGCAAATTCCGATGTTATTGGTTTGTCTTTTTCGTTTGTTACTCTTTTTGTGTCTTGGCTTTGGCAGTTGCGAGCGCGCTTTTTGCAGAAACAAAAAAATCGAGCTGACAAGTTTAATTTGATTATTCTAAATTTGATTCAAAGAATCCGCCAAGCCGGAACTTTTGAGGAACTAGATCGGTTGCAAGACGAGTTAATTGATATTTTTAAGCAAGTTATTGGGGATTTGGATAAAGATAGAATTGATTCTGATTCTTTTCAGTGTTTTACTTTTACTTGGGAAACAGCTCTAAACATTGCGGCTGAGCGGAAAAAATCATTGCGGAATTTGTCCCTGGTTTCCCATGATTTAAAAGCTGATTTGACTGCTGTAAAAAATATGGAAAAATAATTTATAGCCTTTCTCAATAACATGTTCCGACGTGCATAGGGCATAGGGCATAGGGCATAGGGCATAGGGCATAGGGCATCGGGCATACCTCACCACGCTTGAGAACCGCTATATATTAGCAGTTATTAGTTAATGGTTATGGTTTATTAGTTCTTTCCTGGATGCAAAAACAGGTTTCACACTACTTATAGCGGTAACGTACGCAGTGCGCACCCTACTTAATTTATAAGAGGAGTTATCAGTCATTAGTTATTAGTCATTAGTCATTAGTTAACAGTCATTAGCTATTAGTCATTAGTCAACAGTCAACAGTCAACTATAATTCCGGTGCAACCGGAATTGATATGACCAATAACCAATGCCCATGCCCCATTTTTTATTCAATAAAATTCAAGTGTTTTCTAGCAGCAACCGTTACCATTCTCCCGCGATTTGTCCGCTGCAAAAATCCGATTTGCATTAAATAAGGTTCGTATACATCCTCAATGGTTTGAGTGTCTTCTCCTGTAGAAGCTGCTAGGGTTTCTAAGCCCACCGGGCCGCCGTTAAAGTTCTCAATCATTGCTGTCAAAATCCGCCGATCTGTCCAATCTAAACCTAGCGGATCGACGTTGAATAATTCCAGGGCGAGTGAGGCAACTTCGGCATCAATTGGCTTTAAATTTTTGACTTCGCTGTAGTCTCTAACTCGCCGCAGCAAGCGGTTAGCGATGCGGGGGGTTCCGCGAGCTCGGCGGGCAATTTCTGTCGCTCCTTCTGGGGTGATTTGAGTGTCGAGAACTTGGGCGGTTCTTTGGACAATTAGACTGAGTTCGTCTATTTCGTAGTAGCGTAATCTTTGGATCAAGCCGAAGCGATCGCGCAATGGAGATGTCAGCGACCCAACTTTTGTAGTTGCTCCTACTAAGGTAAAGGGTTTCAGGGGAATGCTGCGGATTTTGGCGCTTTTGCCTTGACCGATCGTAATATCTAAGCGGCAGTCTTCCATCGCCGGATAGAGGATTTCTTCTGTAACTTTAGATAAACGGTGAATTTCGTCGATAAACAGCACGTCGCCTGCTTTGAGGTTGATCAGCAATCCGACAATATCTCGCGGTTTTTCTAAAGCCGGGGCGGTGGTGATTTTGCATTCAACTTCCATTTCTGCTGCTAAAATTAGCGACATTGTGGTTTTTCCCAACCCTGGCGGCCCGTAGAGTAACAAATGATCCATCGGTTCGCCGCGGGATTTGGCCGCTGCAATTGCGATCGCCAACACTTCTCTCAAGTCTTTTTGCCCGATGTATTCAGCTAAGCGCTGGGGTCGGATTTTGTCGTCTTGTTTGCTGTTGATTTCGTCGGGTAGTTCTTGCGATTCTAGCAAAGATTCCGCCTGGGGTTTGGCGGCTTTTTTGCGACGGGCTGGGGCTAGGTCTTCGGGTAGATTTGGGTCAGGGGGCTGTTGTTTGGAGGAGATAATAGCCATATTTATCTGCGATCGGGCAGCGGGAATTGTTTACAATTGTTAGCAGAATCTTTACAATTATTGAGTTCGTGATGAGTATTCCATCTTCTTTATTAGCGTCGGAAAGCATAACTTTTGAGGGGGCGATCGAGCTGACTCAATCTTTACTGTCGTTGATTGAGGCCGATCAACTTTTACAGGGCGACATCGAGCAAGCTGTTAGATCTCTGGTGAAAACACAGAATGGTGCTAGGGGTTTTTTTGTCACCTATCTAACGGACGATCAACAGGAGGCAGATCACCCGTCACCCGGAGTAGTCGAGGCGCTGCGATCGGCTCCTGAGATCGTAGCAGAACTGCTGGTGAAAAATTTGGCGATGTCGGCGGCAATGGTCGTGTATCATTCGCGCCATCAAAGCGAGGAAATGGCGGCCGGTTCTGCTAGAGTGCAGAAGCGATCGCGCAATTTAATTCAAATCCTCCAAATGCCCGCCTGTCAAACTCTAGCGTCGCAAATGCTAGAAAGTTTGCAGAATGCCAACGGCGAGTATGAGGAATTTTTCCAGCGGTGGGGCTACGACAACGAGCAAAAACTAGCGATCGGTTCGGCAGTGCGATCGGCGATCGACTAAAATAACATACTTCGCCAGGGTGGCATATGCTTGATCAAAGCGACGGGGCTGTGGAATAATTGCGGTTTAGCAAAAGCTGCACAATTGTAGCTTGAGTTGATTTAGGTGTGAAGCTAGTGAACGAGGGCGAAAAAATTGCAGAGAACGGTGAAAGGAGTTGCCCAAAAGGCCCGAAGGGTGGGCGGCAGGCTGCCCGCAATTCGCCAGCGGTGGGCGAAGCTGAATCTCCTGGCAACATTAGTGCGCCGGGACTTGGAAGCTCAATACAAAGGCTCGATTCTGGGAAATTTGTGGCCGCTGCTGAATCAGCTATCGCAATTAGTGATTTACACTTATGTATTTTCGATCGTCCTCAAGGTAAAGCTCAGCCTTGCAGGCTTCCCGGAAAACAGCGACATCACATTTGGAGTGTGGCTGTTCGCAGGTTTGCTGCCTTGGAGTGCCTTCACCAGCGGTTTAATCAAGTCGGGAGTATCGGTGGTGGGGCAGCCGAATTTAGTGAAAAAAGTGGTATTTCCCCTCGGTTTGCTGCCGCTAGTGCCGATTTTTACAGCTTTTATTGAAAGTTCTCTGGGTTTAGCAGCTTTGATTGTCATAGTAGCAGTGTCCTCGCAAAAGCTCAATGCTACTTTATGCTTGCTGCCACTGGTTTGGGTCCCTCAGTTGCTGCTGACAGCCGGTTTGGGATATTTGACAGCGGGCTTGACGGTGTTTTTGCGAGACATTCCTCAGACATTAGGTGTTATTCTAAATTTTTGGTTTTATTTGACGCCGATCGTCTACCCAGCATCAGTAATCCCCCAAGAGTGGCGAGCGTGGATATTTTGGCTCAATCCAATGGCCGCCATCTCGGAGGTTTATCGAGACCTCATACTGCTTGGAGAAGTTAAGCACTGGGGCGAATGGGGTGTCGCCACGCTGATTTCTGCGGCTATATTTTGTGGAGGTTTGGCGGTTTACCGACGTTTGCGTCCCGCTTTTGCTGACGTGCTGTAAATTTGTTTGAGAACCAAAGTCCATCTAAAATCTCAAATCGAGGGTGCTGTAAATTTGTTTTATATCTACAGTCAATCTAAAATCTAAAATCAAAAATCAAAAATCGACTGTGCTGTAAATATGTTTGAGATTTCAAGTCAATCTAAAATCTAAAATCTAAAATCTAAAATCGATTGACTGCCGCCCATGACAGAAAATGTAATTTCACTCAAAAATGTTTCCAAATGCTTTAAGCGGTACGATCGTCCAGGAGACCGCTTAAAGGAAATTATTTACCCCAGCAAAAAACTCGCTGACGAATTTTGGGCTCTGCACGATATCAATCTAGAAATTCCTCAAGGACAAACTCTGGGAATCGTCGGTCGCAACGGTTCGGGAAAAAGCACTCTCCTGCAAATAATTGTGGGGACGCTGACGCCTACCGCAGGAAGCGTGGAAGTTAAAGGGCGAGTCTCCGCTTTGTTGGAACTCGGAAGCGGGTTTAACCCGGAATTTACCGGGCGGCAAAATGTGTTTTTTAACGCTCAGTTACTGGGATTCAATCAAAAACAAACTGAAGAAAAGTTTGACGATATAGCTGCTTTTGCTGATATTGGGGATTTCATCGAACAGCCAGTCAAGACTTATTCTAGCGGTATGTTTGTCAGGCTAGCTTTTGCCGTTGCGACGAGCGTCGAGCCGGATATTTTGGTGGTTGACGAGGCCCTTTCCGTGGGCGACGAAGCTTTTCAACGAAAGTGTTTTGCCCGCTTGCAAAGCATTCAGGAAGGTGGCGGAACGATTTTATTTGTTTCTCACGCTGCTACTTCTGTGGTGCAACTTTGTACGTCGGCGATTTTAATGGATAGCGGTGAATTGCTGCTGGCTCACACGCCGAAGGTGGTAATTTCTAAGTATCAAAAACTGATTTATGCCGAGCCGGATAAGGTTCTGGGGTTAAAGTCAGATATTCGAGATCTGAACCAACTGACAAAACAGGAAAGTCAAGACCCCCTTCAGGATGCTAATTTAGAAAGCACAAAGACGGAAGTTAAACCAGAGCAACATCTCTCCAAACCAAAGGAATATTACGAGGAATTTTACGATCCGGGGATGATACCGTCGAATACGGTAAGGTATCCGTCTCGGGGAGCGGAAATTATTAACCCCCACATCGAGACCCTGAAGGGAAATGTGGTAAATCACTTGCTCGGTCGTCAAGATTATATTTACACTTACTCTGTGACTTTCTCGCGGTCAACTTCCAAAGTTAGGTTTGGAATGTTGATTAAAACAATTAGCGGTTTTGAGTTGGCGGGTGCTTCTTTGAAGGGTTCTACTCAGTCAGTTAGGTATGTGGAAGCGGGAACGACAATTGTAGTGAAGTTTCAGTTTAAATGCTTGCTGAATCCCGGGGTTTATTTTCTGAATGCTGGGGTCGTGGGAACGGTAGATGGAGATTTAACTTATTTGGATCGTTGCGTTGATGTGGCGATGTTTAGAGTTCAGTCTTGTACTGAGTCTTGCGGTAACGGCATCGTTGACTTGCTGATCGAACCGTGTTTAACTATTGTTAATGCTGATTCTATGATGAAAGAGCCGTCAACCGAGGTTATCTAAAATTCTGTGAAAACTATGAGCGATATCAATATAGATTTAGTCGAAAATCCCGTAATCAAAGCATTTATTAGAGATCAAGCTACCTTCCCCGAAGATTTTAAACTGAAGATATGCGAAGACGATGAAATGTATTTGTTTAGCTTGAAAAAAGTCGCAGAGGATGGAGACGATGGCACTCGGGCTTTGGTGCGCTATTATGCGATCGGGCGCAGCGTCCTGCATACGGTTAAACAAGTTGTGGAATGGTATTTTGGCAGTTTTAAAAATGTACCGTCTTTTCTAGATTTTGCCTGCGGTTACGGTCGATTTACCAGGTTTTTGATTCAGGAAATGCCGCCGGAAAAAATTTGGGTTTCTGATATTTATGCTAACGCGGTCAAGTTTCAAACAGAATACTTGGGCGTCAACGGTATTGTCTCAACTGGACAACCAGAAAATTATTTAATTGAGCGAAAGTTTGACTGCATTCTGGCTAATTCTTTTTTCAGCCATATGCCGGAAAGAACTTTTACGAATTGGCTCCAAAATTTGTATGATTTGTTGACTCCTAACGGCATTTTGATGTTCAGCGTTCACGATCAGTGTTTGCTACAGCCTCACGTAGAAATGCCTGCAAAGGGTATTTTGTTTAGTCCCGAAAGCGAAAGTCAGTCTTTAGATAAGGAGGAATACGGCACAACTTATGTAACAGAAAAGTTTGTGATAGAACTTGTCGAAAAAGTTAGCGGAGGCAAAGCTTTTGTTCACCGCATCAAAAAAGGCATCTGCAAATTTCAGGATTTGTATGTTGTCACAAATCACCTAGTGAGAGATTTTTCGGAGTTGAAATTTAATCACCAGCCGGGAGGATATATTGATGTCGCTGCTTTTACGAGAAAAGATAGTTTATATTTGGAAGGATGGGCGGCTGATGTGAATCTCGAGGGTCGAATGGAGGAGGTGCAAGTGCTGGTAAACGGTGAGGTTGTGCAGAGGTGCGAGCCTTTTTACGATCGCCCGGATGTGGCTGCATATTTTGAAAAAGATGCGATTTTGCAGTCGGGTTGGAACTGTTATTTACCGAAAAACACTGTAACGCCAGAGGATGTGTTAATAGTCAAAGCAATCAATAACTACGGTGCGGAATGGATTCTGGAAACTTGCACTGTGGAATCGCTGGTGAGCAAAAGGAAATCGCAGTCTCTTTTGGGGTCTACTCAGGCAAAAATTAAACTAATCGAGACTCAGTTAGCTTCGGCTCACATAGAATGGGAGCAAAGTCAAAATAACTTAATGATTACTCAAACGAAGTTAGAAGAATCTCAAACCCAATTGGCAGAAACTCAAACTGAATTAATTTCAGCTCACACCCAGTTGGAACACACTCAAAATCAGTTAATATCTGTCCAAACGCAGTTGGAAGAAACTAAAAATCAGCTAATTAATGTCAAAAAAGAACTAGAGCGATCGCAAAATCGAGTTTTGGCAATGGAAACCAGCAAGTTCTGGAAGCTGAGAACCGCGTGGTTTCAAGTGAGGCGGTCACTAGGCTTAGCGGGAGACTAGCGAGCGAGTAAAATTGGTGTGAGAATTAGGGCGAGGGAGAAGGGGGAGAAATTGTGAGTACAAATGACAGCAAATCGTCGGTTTTTATTGTAACTGGAATGCACCGTTCTGGTACATCTTTAACAGCTTCTTTGTTTCAGAAAGTTGGGGTTGATATTGGCAAAAAGTTAGTGGGTCCGGCCGACGGAAATGTGAAAGGTCATTTCGAGAATGTTGATTTTGTGGATTTTCACAAAAGTGTTTTGCGAACGCACGGTATTGATGAACTCGGCTGTACCTTTGAAAAAACGATTCCGGTAGCACCAGAATACGTCGAAATCGCCAAAAGGGCGATCGACCAAAATCAACAAACTCACAAACATTGGGGTTGGAAAGACCCGCGAACAACCCTTTTTTGTGATTTTTGGCTGAGTTTGCTCCCAGAAGCTAATTTTATCTGTGTTTATCGATCGCCCTGGGAAGTAGTCGATTCCCTTTACCGCCGGGGAACCGATGTCAGCTTGCTGCAAAATCCCGAAATGGCAGTGAAAATGTGGATTCACTACAATCAAAAAGTTTTAGAACTTTACGAACGTTTTCCCGATCGGTGTCTGCTAGCAAACGTTTACCCGATCGGCAACACTCCCGAACTTTTCATTTCCGGAGTCAACGAGAAATTTAATGTCAATTTAGGTGCGATACCGGGCGACAATTTTGAAGAATCTTTATTAGTCAACGATATTGTCAAAAGTCACAGACCAAGTTTAATAGAACAATATTTTCCCGAAGCATTAGAACTATATGAACTTTTGGAAAGCCAAGCAGGAAATCTGAGCAGCAAATCGCCGTTCGCGATCGATCAAGTTATTCATTTCCCAGCATCTCCAGTCTGGCCATTTGAAGATTGGCTAAAAATCCGCTTGCTGGAAAAACAGCAAAAAACTAGCTATGCGGAACTCAAACAGTGGCAAGAACAATTTCACCAAGCCCAGGCGAAAGTGTTGGGATTGGAAACAGAATTAGGATCAACTCAAGTACAGCTTGCAGGAAAAGAATCGAATTTTCAAGAAGCTTTAGCGAAACTGCTCGGATTAGAAACAGAATTGGGGCAAACTCAGGGACAGCTTGCCGGTCAAGAATCACAATTTCAAGAAGCTTTAACAAAAGTATTGAAATTAGAAGCAGAATTAGGGCAAACTCAGGTACAGCTTGCCGGCAAAGAAGCGCAATTTCAAGAAGCTGTGGCGAAACTGCTCGGATTAGAAACAGAATTAGGACAAACTCAGGTACAGCTTGCCGGTCAAGAATCGCAATTTCAAATAGCTTTAGCGAAAGTATTGCAATTAGAAGCAGAATTAGGGCAAAGTCAAGTACAAATTGAAGAGAAAGAATTTAGATTGCAGGAAAAGTTGGCTGAGTTACTGCGCTTGGAAACAGCACAAAGTCAAACTCAGGAAACATTAAAGGAAACTCGGGAAGACTTGCAAGAATCGCGCCAGGAAAATGAAAGATTACAGGCAGAAATGGCGGCAATCAAGTCTTCTGGATTGTGGCAAGTGAGACAAAAATGGTGGGAATTTGAGCGCCTAATCGGCGAGTTGTTCCCAAGGTTTGTGTTTTCGTTAGATCAACCCACTACTTGGCAAGTATGCGATTCCAAGCTGCTAATAGTGGGTTGGGTTTTTCACAGAAAAAAAGAGATTACAGCAGTCCGCGCCCGAATAGAGGACAAGAGTTTCGCGGGTGTTTACGACAGAGAAACAAGCGATATAGCGCCAGCACACTCTAATATTCCTGATGCGAATAAATTGTGTTTTACAATTGAAGTGCAAGCGTCGGTAGGACGGCACGAAGTGCTGCTGGAAGCGCAAGACGAGCGAGGGAAATGGCATCTTTTGGCAGCTTATCCGCTGGTAGTTTCAACGATTCAAGCCTCCTTAGATGTACCGGCGGTGTGGGAACAGCGTCCGGGTCAAATTTTGTTTGCAGGTTGGTGCTGCCACCACGATCAAAAAATTGCTAAATTAACCTTTTTGTGCGGTAAAAATTCAGTAGAATGCGCCTACGGTTTGCGGCGAAAAGATGTCGGCGAAGTGTTTCCCGACTGGGTTAACAGTTCGGAAAGTGGCTTTGAAGTCCTTGTTGAATTGCCTCCTGGCGAATGGCAGGTTTCGCTGCAAGCTGAGTTAGAAACTGGGGAAATTTTGTATTTTCAAGCACCGAAAATATTGAACGTGCGGCGCTACGATATCTGGCAGCGAAGTGCTGATAAATTTGAGGAGTTTTCGAGTTTTATACAGGCAATCCGGCAGCGGGCGAGGGAGAGAAAACAGCGTCTGGGCAGAATTGTGCCGATGCCGTGGGAAATTGTCAGGGTGATTCGCCAGTTGGGGAAGATTTATCGGCAGCAAAAACAGTTTACTGCGCCTGGAGATTTACTACCGCCTGCGGGTTTTGTGGTGCCTCAACCCATTGATAGGTATGACGCTTGGCTGGAGGTGAATCAGTGGAACGAGCCCGCGCGCAATTACTTGATTTCTCGGTTAAAATCCTGCCGGGAACCGCTGCCAAAAATCTCGGTGGTGATGCCAGTTTACAATCCGCAGATAGATTTTCTCACAAGTGCGATCGTTAGCGTAATCAATCAAGTTTATCCCAACTGGGAACTCTGCATTGCCGACGATTGCAGCACCGATTTCACTGTTGCTGAAAATTTGAAAAACTGGGCCCAAAAGGACGATCGCATCCGCATCACATTTCGCACAGAAAACGGCAACATCAGCGCAGCAACTAACAGCGCAGCCGCCCTCGCAACAGGCGACATCATCCTGTTTTTAGACAACGACGACGAACTAACTCCCGACGCATTAGGCGAAGTCGCCCTATATTTTGCAGCGCATCCAGCCACCGATTTTCTCTACTCAGACGACGACAAAATCGACACCAAAGGTCGCCGATTCGCCCCGCAATTCAAACCTGAATGGTCGCCGGAACTGCTGCTTTCCTATATGTATCTGGGTCATTTGTGCGCCGTGAAAAGACACATTTTTGAACAAATAGGCGGTTTGCGTATCGGTTTGGAAGGCTCGCAAGATTACGATTTTGCTTTGAGAGCAACAGAAATTTCTCGCCACGTCGCGCACCTACCGCTAGTGCTGTATCACTGGCGAACAGCCCCCGGTTCTACAGCCATATCTGGGGCCGCGAAACCCGCCAGTTTTGCCGCCGGTCAAAAAGCCATTCAAGACGCACTAAACCGCCGAAAAATTAAGGGCAATGTCGCTCAGCACGCATGGGCAATTCAAGAAAATTTGGGAATATTTGCCCAGGATTTCCCGGATAATGGCCCGTCAGTAACGGTGATTATTCCTACTAAAAATCAGCTTAAATTGCTGAAATCCTGTTTAGATTCTCTGGAAACTACCACCTACAAAAATTATCAAGTTGCCATCATCGACAACGAAAGCGACGATCCGAAAACTCTGGAATATTTAAAGCAATTAAATTGCCAAGTTTTGCGGATAAAAAATCCTGGGGAGAAGTTTAGTTTTGCAGCAATTAATAACCGCGCGGTCGAACAAGTTGACAGCGAATATGTGTTGTTTTTGAACAACGATACTGAAGTAATTAACCCGCGCTGGCTGAGTCAAATGGTGGGATACGCTCAAGTTCCCGCTGTGGGTGCAGTCGGCGCCAGGCTTTTATATCCCGACGGCCGAATTCAGCACGCAGGCGTAATTCACGGTCTGCATCACGGTTTGGCGGGTCACGCTTTTAAGCTGATGAACAGCGAAAATCGAGGCTATCTTTCTCAGGCCATGGTGACACGAAATTACTCTGCGGTAACAGCGGCTTGCATGATTACTCCGCGTCAATTGTTCTTAGAATTGGGCGGTTTTGATGAGGAGAATTTTGCTGTTGCTTACAATGATGTAGATTACGGATACCGACTGTTAGAACGGGGTTATCGGTGCGTATATTGTCCCGATGCGGAATTGTTGCACAAAGAGGGAACTTCTAGGGGTTTTACCGACAATCCTCAAGAAGTGGCAGCTTTTAGGCGCAAGTATGCGGGGAAAAATGACAGTTTTTACAGTCCTCACTTGTCTTTAGAAGATGAGTATTTTCATATTCAACCCCGACGGTTTTTTATGAAGGAAGAAGGAAGTTCGGCAACGAGCAATGTACGGGATGTAACGGAGGTAACGGATAGATGGAAGAAGGAAGAAGTCCGAGGAGAGAAGCAAGAACTAAAATTTGGTGATTTGGACTCTTTGATCTCAGCAAATAATTTGGTAAATCCTCTCAAAGTTTTGATGTGCAGCAATTCGCTGGATTTTACGGGGGCGCCGCTGCATCAGTACGAAATCGCGGTGAAATTGGCGGCCCAAGGTGTGATTGAGCCGATCGTACTTTGCACAACAGAGGGGCCGCTGCGTCAAGCTTACGAACAGCAGGGAATTGAAGTAATTGTGCGCGACAATCCTCTCGAACACATCTATCAGCGCGATGCTTACAATGAAGCTGTACGCAGTTTTAGTAAGGAAATTGAAAGTTTAAAAGTAGATGCAATTTATGCCAATACTTTAGAAAACTTTTTTGTAGTTGATGCGGCGCGACAAATCGGGATTCCGGCGGTGTGGAACGTGCACGAAAGCGAACCTTGGCAAACTTATTTTAACAGGTTTGGTTCAGAGATTGCGGCGAGAGCTTTAGAGTGTTTTCGCTTTCCTTACAAAGTGATTTTTGTGGCGGATGCAACGCGGGATAGGTATTTGCCTCTCAACAGCCACCACAATTTTACAGTGATTCACAACGGCTTAGATTTGAGCAAACTTGAAAATTCGGAGAATTCTGAATTGGCTAGAAAAAGTTTAGGTGTTGCAGCGAAAGATGTGCTTATTTTGCTGCTGGGAACGGTATGCGAACGCAAAGGCCAGCAGGATTTAGTTAAAGCACTTTCACTTTTGCCTGACAAATGGCACAATAAAATTAGGTGTTTTATTGTGGGCGATCGCCCGAGTGTTTACAGCAATCAATTAGCCGATTTGGTTGGTGAATTGCCCCAAAATTTACAGCAAAGGGTGACTGTTGTCCCGGAAACTTCGGAGACTGCGAAATATTACCAAGCAGCAGATATTTTTGTTTGCACTTCTCGCGTAGAAAGTTTTCCGAGAGTGATTTTGGAAGCGATGGCTTCCGATTTGCCAATTATTACAACGCCAGTTTTTGGGATAAAAGAACAAGTGAGACCGGGAATTAACGGTTTGTTTTACACGCCCGATCGCCCAGAAGAACTAGCGGCATCACTGCATACTTTATTGGAGGATAAATCTTTGCGCCAGCGGTTAGCAGAAAATGCTAAATATGTGTTAGAGTCGTTGAATACTTTTGCAGAAATGACTCAAACTTACGGTCAAATTTTTCGAGAAGCTTATTTTACTAAAAAGTAACCGTTCAAGATTCAAGGGGGAAAAAGTATGGAGTCAAGTTCCGAGGGTATGGAAGAGAATACCTCCAATGAATTAACAGCTAAAAATTACTGGGAGGCTAACCCAACAGCCGCCATTGGGAAGCAAGGTTACTGGTTATCTAATCCGATTATTGAAAAAGCTATAAACCATCGGTTGTCAGGTGGTAAGACTAATGATTACTGGCTAACGTGGTTAGTCAAAAATTTTTTCAAAAATCGGCGGTTCGATCGTCTTTTGTCTATTGGTTGCGGTGTGGGAAATCACGAGATTTTGATGGCTAAATTAGGATTAGTCACTCAAATTGATGCCTTTGACTTTTCCGAAAGTTCTTTAGAAATTGCTAGGAAAGATGCCGCAGCAGCGGGAGTAGAGATTAATTTTTATCAAGATGACTTTAATTTGTTTACGATTGATAATAAAAAATACGATCTAGTTTTTTGCTCGGGTTCGCTGCATCACGTCAGAGAACTAGAACGATGTTTATTAAGTGTTCGGAAATGTTTAAAACCCGATGGATATTTTATTGTAAATGAATACATAGGAGATTGCTACAATATATACAATCAAAATCAAGTTAATTTGATTAATAGCATTTACAAATGTTTTCACTACACGCTAAGATCGGGAACAACTGAAATATTTACTAGTCCAAGTATTGAGAGAGTATTCGCGAAAGACCCTTCCGAAGCAGTCCGGTCAAAGCTGATACTTCCGTTTTTAGAATTTTACTTTGATGTGGAAGTCTTGAATCCAGCGGGTGGAGGGTTGCTTCACGAACTTTACCCTTTGTTAGATCACTATCAACTTTCAGACGGAGAACCCAAAAGTGAAACCATCGTCAAGTTATTGCTTGAGATTGAAAAAATCTTAATGGCTGTGCCTGGAGGACTATCAAGCGATTTTTGTTTGTGTATTCTGAGACAGAAAAAACCAAAAACAATGGAAATAATACCGCCTAAAATAGACTACGAAGAAGCTTGGGATATCTACGCGCAAGAATGGAAAGGCAATAATCCTGAACTCGCTTATTTGGGCGATGAATGGATAGGGAAAGGTGCCGGTGCGGCTAACACGCTATCAGAATATGAATCCTTGATAGAACAGCAATTTATTGCACCGTACATCAAAAAAGAACATACGGTTTTAGAAATTGGTGTCGGCGGCGGAAAAACGGGTTCGCTGTTGCTGAAATATTGCGATCGACTAATTTGTGCCGACATTTCCAGTCAAATGCTGCAAGCCGCCCAATCGCGCTTGGGGATCGATCGCGTTTCTTACGTCAAACTCAACGGTTTAACATTAGACAGCATCGCCCCGTCAGGTGCCGATGCCTGCTTTTGTTACGATACAATGGTACACGTAGAGCCGGTAGACATATTCAACTACCTAACTCAAATTCCCAAACTGCTGCGGGGCGATCGAATTTGCGTTTTTCACCACAGCAATATTCTCAGCGAATTAGGGTGGCAAAAATTCACCAGCGAGTGGGACAAAAACCTGCTGGGACGCAGAGACGGCACTGCATTTTCAGTTATGACTGATACAATTATGGAAAAATTTCTCACTCATTTAAACTATGAAATTATCCTGAAAAATACATCTTCAGTACCGCGAGATTGCGTCTGGATATGCAAAGCACCAACCCCCAATGAATAAAACCAAAGCTTTTTAGCCGAATCTAAATATTTTATTCCAACTAACAACAGAAAACAGTCAATAGTCAACAGAAAACAGTCAACAGACAACAGTCAACAGTCAACAGACAACAGTCAACAGTCAACAGACAACAGTCAACAGTCAACAGACAACAGTCAACAGTCAACAGACAATGAAAGCATTATTTCTTCATCCCAACTTCCCCGCCCAATATCGGCACATTATCACGGCTTTAGGCGCCGATCCCAAAAATCAAGTTGTTTTTGGCACTAAAAACGAGCGTCCCGAATGGAACATTCCCGGCGTTCGCAAAGCAGCATTTACACCCAGCCGCGAACCCCACGCGCAGACTCACCAATACGTCCGCCCTTTAGAAAGTGCCGTCATCTACGGACAAGCCGTATTTAGAATGGCTGAACAACTCAAAGCAGATGGTTTTGTACCGGATATTATCTGCGGACATTCTGGTTGGGGGCCGACATTGTTTGTCAAAGAAGCCTTTCCCAATACGCCGCTTTTGTGTTATTTCGAGTGGTTTTATCACTCGATAGGTTCCGACGCAGATTTCGACCCAGCGGAACCTTTAACGGTTGACGATATGGCCAGAATTAGAATCAAAAATGCGCCGATTCTGATCGATTTATATTCTTGTGATTGGGGTTTGTCGCCCACTTATTGGCAACGATCGCAATTTCCGCCAGAATTACAACAAAAATTATCCACACTCCACGACGGCGTAGATACCGATTACTTCAAACCAAACCCCGGCGCTAAACTGGTTTTGCCAAATTTGGACTTGTCTGGCGTTGATGAAATTGTCACCTACGTATCGCGGGGGATGGAACCTTACCGGGGTTTTCCAGAGTTTATTGAGTCGATCGCCTATGTGCAAGAACGCCGCCCCAACTGTCACGTCGTAATCGTTGGTTCAGAAAGAGTTTGTTATGGGCGTTCTTTACCGAATGGCGAGTCTTACAAAGACCATATGCTGAAAAAAGTGCCGCTAGATTTGTCGCGAGTTCACTTTGTCGGGCCGCTACCTTACGGACTGTATTTAAAAGTAATTCAAGCATCGGACGTACACGTTTATTTAACCAGACCTTTCGTGTTATCTTGGTCGATGATTGAATCTTTATCCACAGGATGTTTAGTAATCGGTTCCGACACAGGGCCCGTGAGAGAAGTTATCCGCGATGGAGAAAACGGTTTGCTAGTCGATTACTTCTCGCCGAAACAAGTAGCCGATCGCATTGATGAAGTTTTAGACCATCCTACCCGCATGGCAGAAATTCGCGTCAAGGCCCGTCAAACAGCATTAGATCGATATAGTTTAGCTAAAATGTTGCCGCAACATTTACAACTGATCGAGCAAGTAGCAAATCGTTCGATGCCGCCTACAGTTGGTATGCAACCAGAACGGGAATTAGCAGCATCTTTTGCAGTGAGAAGTTAACAATCAAGTTGGTCAGGACTCAAGCCCCTGTCACAAGCCTTCCTGTGCGACTACACCGCACAGGAAAACCCACCAACTAGACTATAAACATCGGAACATCTCGATGTTTTATAGCAATCCTTGCAGGAGTCGTAAATTTTTTACCCCACCCCAGCCCTCCCCTTAGTAAGGGGAGGGAGTAAGAAATTCACAAATGATATCAAATCCGTTAGCATCGGAATAGTAAATTCGAGTTGACGGTTGACTCTTCACGGTTGACTGTTCACTGTTCACTGTCAACAGTCAACCGTCCACCGTCAACATCATTCCGGTGTAACCGGAAATGATATGATTTAGGATCGCTATAGTTGCCAAATTAAATATTTTGACAGCAGTCCGTCCATCCCTTCTAGGCTAGTCGCCAGCTAGATTCTAGACAAATAATTTAATTCTCTAAAATCACTTCTGCATCCTGTGTTGCTTGAGAACTTTAGCGGGACTAACAAATGAAATGCCCTGAGAAAAAGAGGTACTAATCATGATAGCTTCAATGACAGGCTCATAAACCGTTTTTTCTGCAACCCACTCCACAATAAAGTTGGCACCTGAGCCTCCAATTGTATCATTTGCTGCAATGAAAAAGTTTGTGGAAGCAAGCGGCTTGAGTTCTACAGGACTCTTAATATCCTGCCTAATCAATTTCCCATCGGTATCGTAGTAACGCACAGAAGTGATAATAATCGAATTCGTCAGATCCGTATTGCGGATACTGAGGGTGGCTGACAAATTCATCACATCATCCTGGTTATTGTAGTGATAAATATGCGAGTAAATAGGGACATATACGGTTTGTCCCATCACAACTTTTGTTTTATCTAACGTGACCGATCTCAGTGAGGTTTCACGTTTTAGATCGGGTTGTTGCCTTTGTGAGGTAGTTTGCTCAGAACAAGAGGTAATGACGATCGCGACGATCGCCCAACCAACCCAGAAATCATGTTTCAGCTTCATCGGCATTCATCCAAATACACCACATACATTGCAGTTACATCTAAAGCAGAGTGCACCTTCTCTCTCGTTTGAGGCGGCTTAGTGATAAGGTTTGAGCGGCAGTTCAATCTGAAACGTTGAGCCTTTGCCCACTTCACTCGTCACATGAATTTTTCCACCATGGGCCTGGACAATCTGTTGGACGATCGCCAACCCCAGCCCAAAGCCTCCGCTGTCCTGCGATCGCTCGGTGTCTACTCGATAGAAGCGATCGAAAATATAGGGTAAGTCCGCTTCTGAAATACCGATTCCCGTATCGATTATCTGAATAACTGCCAAATTGGAATGAAGAACTAGGCGTATCTTTACAGTTCCGCCAACGGGAGTATATTTACAGGCATTGTAAAGCAAGTTTTCGACTACTTGCCGCAGCAAATCAGGATCGACCAATAATTCAATCGGTTGTTCCGGTGATTCGCAGGTGAGTTTGATATTTTGGGCTTCTGCAAGTGCGAGAAACTGGGTTGCTAAATTGCTCAGCAACTCGTTGAGATTGATTAACTTGAGCGATTCCGGCGCAAGTCGCCCTTGATGACGAGCCAACAGCAGTAAATTATTCACGAGCGCTCCCATTGATTTTGCGCTATCTACAATGTTTTCTAAGGGAGGATGGTAACGTGAATCATCACCCGCGATCAGCAACCCAAGCTGGGCATTAGTGAGAATGGCAGACAGGGGCGATCGCAACTCGTGAGAGGCATCGGCTGTAAAGCGCTGAAGCTGCTGATAGGCTTGCCGAATCGGTTGCATGGCCAGCCCGCTGAGAAACCAACCTGTGAGGGCAATTAAGCCCAGTGTCAGGGGGACAGCGAGAGTTAGCACAATCTGAAGCTCAGTGAGCCTGTTTTGAGTTTCTGTCAGGGGAGTTGCAACCTGAAGATAACCGAGTACCCCTGTTCTACCTTCAACGGGTAATGTCACCTGACGCAGCCAGATTCCTTTTCCCAAAAGTGGATCGGTCGATCGAACTGTGAGATAACCAAAGGGCGTATTTAACCGATCGGCAGGAGAATTCCCAAAAAAACGAACTAGCCGCCCTTGTGCGTTATACCAGCGCACGTAAATCAGATCTTCAGCAAGGGGATGGGAACCACTGCCTAACAAGGAAACATGACTCAGATCGACCTGGTTCTGGTTTTGGCGAACTTCATAATGCACGCTGGCAGCCATGATTCTGCTTTTGTCATACAGCAGTCGATCAAGAGCCTCTAGTTTATCTTTCACCTCAATCTGATAGATTGCCCCAGCAAACAGCACGAGAATGCTTCCCATTGAGAGGGTGAACCAACGAGCCAGATTGCGACGACTTTGATTAAACACGACTTGCCTTCACGATCGTTACTTTTCGGGGGAAGCGAGGCGATAACCCATACCGTAAATGCTCTCAATCCAGTCTGCCGATCCTACAGCCTGCAAGCGTTGGCGGAGTTTGCGAATTAGAACAGTAATCGCATTGCTCTCTGGTTCAGTCCCCCATTCCCAGACACCTTGTTCAATTTGACTGCGAGTCAAAACCTGTCGGGGATGGCGCATAAAATACTCCAACAACTGAAACTCGCGACTGGAGAGGGAAACGGTTGCACCTTGTCGCTCAACAGTAAGAGTATCGAGGTGGAGGTGCAGATCCTCAAGGCTGAGCGTATCTCCTTGCCAAAGGGGCGATCGCCGTCTTAATGCCCGGACTCGTGCCATGAATTCAACCAAGTCGATCGGTTTCACCAGGTAATCATCTGCACCTGCGTCTAACCCGGTCACTTTTTCCGGCGTGGTGTCTCTTGCCGTGATCATCAAAATCGGCGCTGTTTTCCCTGCCGATCGATATTGACGACAGAGATTTACCCCACTGATATGTGGCAACATCCAGTCCAAAATCAACAAATCATAATCTTTTTCTGATAACAGCCACTGCGCCGTCTCTCCATCTTTTACCCCATCCACGCTATGCCCTGCCTGAGACAGCACTGTTTGAAGCGGCATCAGTTGCTTTGGGTCGTCCTCCACAAGTAAGATTCTCATATTTTTCTTTAATTGGGCTTATCCAACTGAAACATTTGACGCATCGTCCTTGAGTAGGATTTCAGCAGACCGCTAACTCCACTAAAGTGCAAATATAGCAATCCTAAATCATTTGTGAATTTCTTACTCCCTCCCCTTGGTAAGGGGAGGGTTGGGGTGGGGTAAAAAATTTATGTGGCAGGTTACTAAACGTTGGCTAAAAGCATCAGGCGCAGAGTTTTGGTTGCCATTGCCGTTTGTGGCGATCGCGTTTTGGGTTGGTTCCAGTTTCCTAATGGCTCAAGAATTACAACAACCCCAGATCGCAAAGAATAAACTTCAGGCAGATACCCAGCTTAAAGCAACAGTGTCTGTCAATATATTGCTGATCAATGCGGTGATTAACCGAAAACAAGGAACCACCCAGGTTGCGGTAGAAACAGCAGAACCCATTTTGAAGCGATTGGAATTAGAATTGCCAATGACTGACGCAACCCAGATAGAGGGAGCGATCGCCCAAGAGCTCCAGTTATCACGTCAAAATGTTCGCCAGTTAGTTCGTTACGAGATCGTTGAATAAGTTTGTTCAATATTGCGATCGCATCCAGTAGACCTCTTGCAAAAATCCTTTTCATCAATTGATGGGACGGGCAAGATGCCCATCCCACAAGAGTTATTTTTTTTTGTGGGACGGGCCGAAGAGCCCGTCCTATTTATTTTTGCAAAAGGTCTAGTCAAATAAGGTTGCCAAATCCATAGGTTTCCTCATTCATCAATTGATGGGACGGGCAAGATGCCCATCCCACAAGAGTTATTTTTTTTGTGGGACGGGCCGAAGAGCCCGTCCTATTTATTTTTGCAAGAGGTCTAGTCAAATAAGGTTGCCAAGTCCATAGGTTTCCTCACTACGATCGCGCAATTTTTTAAGTGGCAAGAAGCGCCAAATGTTCTTGCCACTTCACTCTTAGGAACTACTGAATGACGATTTGGTTATTGATGGAAACATTTGCTGCACTTTGCCGAGCAATTTGTTCTGCCAATGCTTTTTGTTCTGCCGTTTGAACGCGCCCTGTTAACACAATCGAATTATCCCGATCGTCTGCGTCCAAATCGAATTGCTTGAGGGTGGCATCGGAGTCTAAGGCCTCTTCTACGCGATCGGCAATATCGTCAATGTCTTGATTCTGAGGCGTCTGTTGTGCGGTCGTGGTTGCAGGCGCAGAAGCGGTTGGAGCCGTCGTATTTTCAGTGGCAGTTGTGGGAGCAGAAGTAGATGGAACAGTTGTCTGTGAAGTATTGGGGGGGGTGCAAGCACCTAAACCCAAAATTGCAACAGTGCTGACGCTGATTCCTTGAACAAATAGCTTTAAAAATTGCATATTTTTTGTTTGTTTTGTTTGTTGTGAAACCCAATTTTGCCGATAAAACTCAGGATGAAGTCTTTCAGGGTTTCAACTTAACAAGTGAATGTACGATAGTTCATCTATCAAAAGTAATGCTTTTGACAACCCTATTAATAAAAGGCAACAATAAATCAAATCCAGTGAACTAAGGTGGGCAAGCCCATAAACTATCTCAATCGGTTCTCTTCCTAGGTATAGGAAGCAAATGTGATCCAAATGTGAGTAACAGAAATCAGTCCATCACTTTTAGCTCACATTCATCAATGACGCTAGAAACAAGACCAAAAAACAGAGAAGCACTTGGCTTGACAAGAAGCGTTATGACTGCAACGAATCTAGAAAAATTAGTAGAACACTCCTGGCATCACCTCTGTGTCGAGAAAGTAGCTCGGCTTTTAGAGACTGACCTGGAAACAGGTCTATCTTCCCACGTGTCAGCCCAACGGCGCGAGATCCTCGGTCCCAATCAACTAACGGCTCAGAAGCAGCAAAGTCCCTGGTTGCGATTTTTTCAGCAACTGAATCAGCCGCTAATCTACATTTTGTTAGCCTCTGGCATAGTGACAGCATTTCTGAAAGAGTGGATTGATTCAGGGGTAATTTTTGGGGTTGCTCTGACGAATGCCACCATTGGTTTCGTTCAAGAGTCAAAGGCAGAGAATGCGATCGCCGCCTTAGCCAAATCTGTTGCAACTGAGGCAACCATTCTCCGCAACGGTCAAAAGCAAGTGGTTTCATCCAGCGAACTGGTTCCTGGCGATCTCGTCTTGCTGTCTTCTGGGGATAAAGTGTCTGCGGACCTGCGGCTGATCGAAGTCCGTGACTTACAAGTCGATGAGTCAGCCTTAACGGGAGAATCTGTCCCGGTTCAGAAGCAATCCCAGGCGCTAGAGGCAGACGCTGCACTGGCCGATCGCACGAACATGGCCTATACCGGAAGCCTGGTAACGTTTGGACAGGGACGCGGACTCGTCGTCAGCATTGGTGACACGACCGAGACCGGACACATCTCCCAACTCATGCAGCAAAGTAGCACACTGGAAACCCCACTGAGCCGCAAAATTGACAAATTTAGCAAAACCTTGCTCTATGTCATTTTAGGTTTGGCTGCCTTCACCTTTGTCGCAGGCATTGCCCAGAGATTTTCTTGGGTTGAGGTGTTCAAGGCATCTGTGGCGCTTGCCGTCAGCGCAATTCCTGAAGGCTTACCCGCGATTTTAACGGTGACACTGGCGATCGGGGTTTCCCAAATGGCAAAACAGCACGCCATTATTCGCAAACTTCCGGCAATTGAAACGCTGGGCAGCACCACCGTGATTTGTTCCGACAAAACCGGAACCTTGACAGAAAATCAAATGACTGTTCAAGAGATCGATGCCGGTGGAAAGCGATATCGGGTTAGCGGTGGAGGATATGCACCAGACGGGCAAATTTTTGTAAATGGACACCCCGTTGACTTGGCGAACGCACCTGCTTTATATGAATGCCTGCAAGCAGGACTGTTGTGCAACGATTCTTATCTAGACGTGCAAGACGGGAACTGGACTGCGATCGGTAGTCCAACGGAAGGGGCGCTGGTTGCGGTAGCCCAAAAAGCGGGGTTAATTGCTGAGAAACTCGAGGAAGCGCTTTCCCGGCTCGATACACTGCCGTTTGAATCTCAGTTTCAATACATGGCAACCTTACATGACGATCGTCCAGAACGGTTGATTTATGTCAAGGGTTCGATTGAGGCAATTCTCAAGCGGTGTCGCCAGATGCTTGATGAAGAGGGAGAGGCCATCGCCCTCAACCGGGCGCCGATCGAGCAAACCGTGGACAAAATGGCGAAAAAAGGGTTGCGAGTTCTGGCACTTGCCAAGAAAGCTGTACCCGCTTCTCAATCTTCTATTGAGCATTCTGATATTGAGCAAGGGTTAACTTTTGTGGGTCTGCAAGGCATGATCGACCCGCCTCGCCCCGAAGCGATTCAAGCGATTCAAGCCTGTCGGTCTGCAGGAATTCAGGTCAAGATGATTACCGGCGACCATGCCAAAACAGCAGCAGCGATCGCCCACCAAATGGGACTAAATCAAACCCAAGATGCTCCTGTTTTTACGGGTCAAGAACTCGCTCAAATGAATCAGCAGCAATTAGCCAATGCTGTCGAACAAAGCTGCGTGTTTGCTCGTGTAGCGCCAGAACAAAAGCTGCGGATTGTCGAAGCACTTCAGTCTAAGGGCGAGATTGTGGCGATGACTGGAGATGGGGTTAATGATGCTCCAGCCCTGAAGCAAGCAGACATTGGAGTAGCGATGGGCATCACGGGCACTGAAGTGACAAAAGAAGCCGCAGATATGATTCTGACGGATGACAACTTTGCTTCGATCGAGAAAGCAGTTGAGGAAGGACGCACGGTTTATAAGAATCTGCTGCGGGCGATCGCCTTCATCCTGCCCGTGAATGGTGGAGAGTCCATGACCATCTTGATTGCCGTACTTCTGGCAACCCCGCTACCCATTTTGCCAGTACAAATTCTCTGGCTGAATATGGTCAGTTCAGTTGCGTTGAGCTTACCCTTGGCATTTGAGCCGCCCTCTCCCGATGTCATGCAACAGCCGCCTCGACCTGCCAATGAACCGCTGCTGTCTCGCAGGCTGACGGCTCGAATTCTGACAGTTTCGGTATTTAACTGGATTGCGATCTTTGGGATGTTTGAATGGATCGTCCAAACCACAGGCAATGAAGCTCTAGCCCGGACGATGGCAATTCAAGCATTGGTTGCGGCCGAAGCTTTTTACCTGTTAAGCATCAGTCGCTTCGTTCCGGCGATCGTCGCCAAACTGCGCGGTAAAGATGAATCAGTTGGCTACGCGGTGGCGATCGGCATTGGGGCTATTTTCATTCTCCAATTCCTGTTTAGCCAATGGGGGATTATGAATCAGTTATTCGACACTGAAGCTTTGACCGCAATCCAAGGCTTAATTTGTATCGGATTCGGACTGCCAATGATTCCTTTGTCAGCTTTGCTAAAACGTTTTGCACCTCTGAACTAAGCGGTTTTTGTGATGCAACCATTGCAAGCGGCTTTACACACTATTGACCAATTTTGTAGCGTTTAACATTAAATATTTCTCATGAATTACCAAAATCTCAAACGTGCTAGCGGCCTATTTACTAATCATCGAAACGCAGAGCAGGCGCTAGTTGAGCTAAAAAGCAGGGGCTTCCCCATGCACAAGATTTCAGTGATTGCTAAACCTTCTGACAATGATAATTTGGAGTCTCTGGGCGTGCAGCAAATTTTAATCACAAGAGCAGCAGGGGCACAAGTAGGCGCGATCTTAGGCAGCATACGACTAGGTTCACTAGCCTTAATTGTTGGACTCAGCAGCCTGCTAATTCCCGGTATTGGTCAGGCAGTAGCGGTGGAAAGCATTTTAGCAACTTTCTTTGGAAGTGGGATTGCTGCAACTGCTGGCGGTCTGTATGGCGCACTTCAAGGATGGTTGGTGCCAGAAGAACAAGCAAGAATGTACAATAACAGATTTAACCAGGGAGATTATTTGATCGTCATGGAGGCAAGAGAAAATGAGATCGTGATTGCTGAACCTGTCCTTAAACGTTGGGAGATTCTGACGTGGCGTGTCTGTGATGCTACATAAATTCAAGGTAAGAAAGGACGATTACCTTTGAGGAATTTATTCCCGCAAATTAGAACGTCCACAACCCACTCAAAATTTTGACTGTCGATGGCTTTGGGCGATCGCTCTCCTACTCCTTACAGATGGCTCGACAACTTCCATTACTCGCCGATTCGGCAACCGCGATCGGGTCAGCAACACTTCAGAAGAGACTGTTAAAAAAAAATAAAAGCTAGCACAATTAAGAGCAATTAGCATCCTGTAAGGGTTGGGAAATCATCCAGATCTACCAAAAAGATTGCACTCTAAAAACGATCCGATCGCCCAACCAACCCAGAAATCCTGTTTCAGCTTCATCGGCATTCATCCCAATACACCACATAAATTGCAGTTACGTCTCCAGCAGAGTGAACCGTTTGCGGTAGACTAAAACCTTAGTTAATCTGCCAATTTCTTTGAGGATAACGAGTTTATGAGAGGAGTATCGGCGATCGAGTCGATTGTAGCGCAAGCACCTCCCTTGGGCAGCGATCCTGCTACAAATAGCCAAACGGCAGGAGCCATTCCTGAGTTGGTCATCATCTTGATCATTCTGCTGCTGATTGCAACTGTTGTTGCACTCGTAACCCAACGGTTGCGAATTCCCTATGTGACGGGCTTAGTGTTAGCAGGCTTGCCCATTACCGAAGTCTTGTCGCGTCGAATTGGTTTAGACCCATCTTTAGTATTAAATCTTTTTCTACCCATTCTTATTTTTGAAGCAGCTATCAATACGGATATCAGCCGTCTCCGCAGTACCTTTAAGCCGATCGCCCTGCTGGCGGGTCCAGGCTCGATCTTTTCCTCAGCAATTATCGCTGTTCTGGTTAAATTTGGGCTGGGGCTAGACTGGATTCCAGCATTGCTAATCGGAGTCATTCTGGCAAACACTGATACAGTCTCGATGATCGCGGTTTTTAAAGAGATCCGCGTGCCTTCTCGATTGTCCACCATTGTTGAGGGAGAAACTCTGTTCAATGATGCGGCTGCTCTAATTTCATTTAATTTGGTTTTGGTAATTTATGCGACAGGTTCTCTCACCGCTATACAAGGCGTGAAGGAACTGCTCGTGGTTGCCTTAGGTGGGGCACTGGTCGGGGGTGTTTTAGGTTACTTGAGCGTGCCGATATTTGTTCGCTTAAACGATCCGTTGAGTAGCCTTTTGCTAACCGTCGCTCTCGCATTGGGAACCTTCCAAATCGGACAATTTTTAGGCGTATCGGGCGCGGTGGCGGTGGTCATCGCCGGACTTGTTTTTGGCAACCTTGGGCTGCCTCGCAGTTCGTCTGCCTCGGATCGGATTACCTTGCTGAGTTTTTGGGAATACGCTGGTTTTAGCGTCAATACGTTTATTTTCCTGCTGATTGGCATTGAGATTAACCCGCTCGCGCTGTGGAGAATTTTGCCATCCATCCTGTTCGTGATTTTGGCGTATCAACTGGGACGGATTCTCTCGGTCTATTTGTTATTAGCGGGGCTGCGTTGGTTCGATCGCCCCATTCCGCTACGCTGGCAGCACATTTTGGTTTTAGGGAATATTAAAGGGTCTCTCTCAATGGCCTTAGCTGTTGCGATTCCGTTGACCCTACCAGGACGGGATAACATCATTGCCCTAGTGTTCGGTGCAGTTTTATTCTCCTTGGTCGGACAGGGATTAAGTTTACCGTGGATCGTAAAACGACTAAAAATTAGCCGTGTTTCTGATGTAATGCAGGAAGCTGGGCAGTTACAGATTCAGTTGATTGCTTCCAAAGCGGCTCAAGATGAGCTAGATAGTTTGCTGAAATCTGGCGTGTTGCCGAAGGCAGTTTACGAGGAGTTGTGGGCATCATATCAAGCACGAGTAGCACACTCTGAGCGAGTGCTGCGCGATCTCTACAATCAACATCGGGCAGGGCAAGTACAGGGCGATCGCAGCGGGCTAGATACGATTCGACGGCGATTGCTTCTAGCAGAAAAAGGAGCAGTTAGCGATGCCCTCCGCAAGCGAATTGTCCCAGAGGATCTGGTTCATCCTTACATCAAAGATTTGGATGAGAAACTTCTAGCGTTGGCAGATGACTAGCGCGAATGCCGAGGTAATCAATCATCTGGTGAACTAGCTCTGGACGGGTGACGACCAAGATGGTAGAGCCTGCTTCAAGAACAGTATTGCCGTTCGGAATCTCCAGATTGGCGCAGGCATGGCATTGATAACCAATAATCAGCGAACCTGTTGGAAAACGAGGGTCTTGAGCAATTTGAGCAACGGTGCGACCTGCCACCTTGCAATCGCCTGGAACTGGCAGCTTTAATACCTCGACTTGCCCGTGTTCAAAGTGCATCATCGACTCGATTTGGGGATATTCAATCGCATTCGCCATTGATGCAACTGCCAAATCAATAGTGCTGATGATGTGACTGGATCCGGCAAGTCGATAGGCTTCCAGGAATTCGCGATCGCGCATTCGCACCACAATATGGGAAATGCCATAGCTCCTGGATAGGGTGATCAGCGCTAAATTCAGTGCATCATCGCTGAGTGCTGCAACGACTGCGTTTGCTTGTTTAATTCCCGCTTCCAGAAGAACCGTTGTACTCACCGCACTGCCTTCAAATGCCATCACTCCGATTTTTTCACGAGCAAAGCGACACGCAAGCGGGTCGGCATCGATGATTGCCACCGTATGACCGAGTTTTAATAGCTGCTGGGCTAAACCCAGCCCCATCATTCCTGCTCCACCAATTAATATGTACATGACTATTTTTCACCCCAAGAATGAACGTTACAGATTTATCCCTATGAGTGAGATTTTTTGGGTTTCTATCAGTTTAATCTGCTTGTGGGGTGGCTTTTACCGGGCTTACTTATTACCTGTTCCACACTTAATTTTATCTGGTTGTGGGGTTGGCATGGGAGCCAGCCCCTCAAGAGATTTTCCTCAGTTAGGTGCCCACGGGGAACCTTACATAATCTTAGGCACTTTAAAAAACTCCCCATCGCGATCGGGAGCTCCCTGCAAAATACTTTCTCCGTTAGCAAAAGGTTGCAAATCGTCCGATCGCATCACATTACTAACATCGATCGCCCGCGTTGTCGGCTCCACATTACTCGTATCCAGTTCGCTCAACTGCTCAAAATAATCCAAAATACCGTTCAGTTGACTGGTAAACTGCTCTTCTTCTTCAGGCGTTAATTCTAATCTAGCTAAATTCGCTACTTTCCGAACTTCTTCTCTGTCTATCATAAAAATCGGGAATGGGGGATGGGGAATGGGGAATGGGGAATTGGGCATAGGGAATTGGGCCTAGGGAATTGGTTATTTGTTATTAGAGAAACGACTAACTACCAACTATTAACTACTAACTATGCCCCATGCCCCATTCCCCATGCCCATCCTAGTTAAAAATACACATCAATCTGCGATCGACCTGTCGTCTTCAGCCAATTTTGTACCTCAATGTAATTGTTCGGGGCCAAGCGAATAGCCTCCTTCCAATAATCCGCCGCTTTATCAAACAGCCCTTCCGCCGCTTCAAGATTGCCAGCTTCCTTTTCTTTTTCCCCTTTATAGTGGTAAATCACAGCAATATTATTCAGCGCCTGCGGCATTCTCGGATTGAGATCCAGGGCTTCGCTGTAATATTCCAAACCTCTATCGTGTTCGCCGTTGCTAGTATGGATCAGCCCTATATTGTACAAGACATAACTGCGATCGTAAGGATCTTCCTCCAGCTTCAGCGCTTCATGATAATTTTCCAGCGCTTCAGCATATTCGCCATCTGCTTGAGCTGACATACCATCCCGGTAATAAGCAAAAGCTTCCTTCGCCTGCTTTTTGGCCGGCATAATCTTGAGGATGATATCAGCCATTACCGTGAAACTTTTGTCAATAAAGTTATCGTTGCGTTGACTTCTTGGCATATGCGATTCTTTGGTTAGTGGCTAATCAGAAAAATTAGCCTGTAAAGTTTTCCTATTAATAATTGCGCAACTGTTTCAGTTGGCAGTTGTGTTGAGGGCGCTAACAAGTCTAGTCGATCGCAAGTGCAAACCTTAAAACACGCCCTTGGGTTTAACACCCGCGCAAGCTCTATCTATTTTATAGAACTCTTGCAATACTTGCAAAAAAACTAGATTTCTTTAACCTATCTCTGGCACTCTACACAAAACTTAAAAAAAACCGCGCCGAAGGGAAAAATTCTGCTGTAGGGTGCAGGGGCTATCCAAAGAGTGCAAGCAACGCTTACGGGCGATCGCGCACCGTACTCTACTAACTGTCTCCCCAATCCCCCGCCGTTGGCCCTTTTGGCAAACAAGCCAAAGCAAATGCTGAGGATAAATTCAATCACAAAGTTTTATTAAGCTATCTGAGTTTAGCCAAGACTTAAAAGTTATTCGGCAAAACACTAGCAATATTTTGCCCCAAAGTCAAGGGCAGCCTCAAAAAAAATCAGAAACCCGATCGCCAAAACCAGCTCGAATTCCCGCAATATATAATAAAAATAACCAGGTAATTTTCACAGAGAGAAACCTATGGCTCCGAATCCCACCATTATGCAAGCCGTCGAACAACTTGGCTACCGCGTTACGGTTGGAGACGTGGCGGCAAAAGCTGGATTAGATGTCAATTTTGCCCAGCGAGAACTGTTAACCCTCGCCTCCGAAGCAGGCGGCAACCTGCAAGTAGCAGAATCCGGCGACATTGCCTACCTATTTCCCAACAACTTTCGAGATATTTTGCGAAACAAATTCTTGCGCTTACAGTTGCAGGAATGGTGGCAAAAAATCTGGCGGATACTATTTTATCTGATTCGGATATCTTTTGGCATAGTGCTGGTAGCTTCTATCCTCTTAATTTTGGTTGCTATCACGATTTTACTCTCCAGCGGCAGCGACAATAACGGGGGAGGAGGAGGAGAAGGTGGTGGCGGGGGCGGTGGCAGAGGCGGCGGCTTTTTATTTTTTCCCTACTTCTGGAACGACCTACTCTGGATATTTTACTGGAACCATGACGAACCATACTACCAGCAGCGATCGCGCTTAACTGGTCAAAAGCCCCAGATGAGTTTTCTGGAAGCAGTTTTCTCCTTTATCTTTGGAGACGGCAACCCAAATCACAATCTAGAAGAGCGCAAATGGAGCGATATTGCCACTGCAATTCGCAACAACCGAGGCGCCGTCGTCGCAGAACAAATTGCCCCATATCTCGACAATCTCGGACAGGGATACGCCCGAGAATACGAAGAATATATGCTACCGGCTCTCGCTCGTTTTGACGGCCGCCCCGAAGTCAGCCCCCAAGGGCAAATAGTCTACCATTTTCCGCAATTGCAAACCACAGCCACCGAGAGAAATTCTCAACCAGTAGCAGCTTATTTGCGAGAAATACTGTGGCGTTTCAGCAACGCCAGTTCCGGCCAAATCATGCTCGCAGCAGGGTTAGGATCCGTCAATCTTGTCGGTGCGTTAGTTTTGGGAAATCTATTAAGCAATAGTGCGATCGCCAGTGGATTTATCGGTTTCGTCAGCGCTATTTATCCAATGATCCTGATTTACGGCGTCGGATTTCTGGCAATTCCTTTAATTCGCTACTTCTGGATTCAGTGGAAAAATAGCCGGATAGAAGCCCGCAATCAAGAGCGTCAGCAGCGAGCAATGTTATTAAACGAACCCGATGCTAACTTGCTCCAAAAACTGGCCTACGCCCGGGAATTTGCAGCAGAAAACGTTCTGACTGGAGAAGACTTAGCTTATACAACAGAAACCGAATTAACCCAACAAGAACTAGAACAGTCAGCAAAAATAGATGCCCAATGGCAGCGCAGGATCGATCGCTCGGACAACTTGTAATACTAATGACAAAAAACAGTTGTTCGTTGTTAAGTTAGGTTGAATTAAAATCTGGCACCATTTTCAATAAGAGGCATGATGCCTGTTCCACAATAAAATATCTTTGTTGGGGAACGGGCTTTTAGCCAGTTGCTAAGAATGGTGGAAAATGTCAATCTTTATTGATGTCATAATTTTTTATAATCCTACTTTTTTTTTAACAGCCTTAGGGCGTTTAAAAACCAAAGAATTTTGGTCATACTTCGAGTCGTGATCCATAGCCACAAGTTCCCATCCATCCTCCCCCAAATGATTGACAAATAGATGCAGCGAGCCTTGTTTCCAATCTCGCAGTTCTTCACCGTTTACATATAAACTAATCAGCTTGTTGCCAAAAGGATACATATTCGCATCCACAAATAGATACTCCCACTTTTTCATAGCAATCCTTAAGGTAGTTAGTCATTAGTCATTAGTCATTAGTCATTAGTCATTCCTAATTCCCAATTCCGCCTTCCCAATTTCCTGTATCCACGACACGGAAGTCACGGATACAGGAATAGCTGTTTTTCCCTTCTTCCTTCCGCCTTCTTCCTTCCGCCTTCTTCCTGACATCCGTTACATCCGCCCTTGCGAATGCGTTGCCGAACTTCCTTCTTCCTTCCCGCTTCTTCCTTCCCCATTTCCAGCAGTTACTGCACTGCAATTCTAGCCAAAGTAGTACCCCGGTAATAGTGCAACAAAATCTGCTGGTAGCCGTATCCCTGCCTGGCCAAATTGTAGGCCCCCCACTGACTCATTCCTACAGCGTGACCGAAACCTTTGCCAGCAACTTGAAAACCGATAGGAGCTTGGCCGCCGTTCCTGCCGTTCCCACCGCCCCCGTACTGAGGAATCACAGTAAAGCGGGTACTCCTCAAATTTAGGACCCGGCGTAAATCTGCGCCCGTCATGACCCTAGAACCGCCATCTCCGACTACTTTCATCCTCAAAACGCTGCCGTGAGCGGTAGTGCGTTCTGGCTTCATCGAGATCACGTTGCCCACGCCAGAAATCCTATTGCTGATTTGAGCCCGGGAAAAACTTTCTTTCCATTGGTAAACCGGCGCCCCTTGGTCGAAGTCAGGAACAGCACGCAGGTAAGGCAGGGGTTCTGTCCAAACATCCTCGACATTTTCAGTATGTCCCCCAGATGCAGAGTGGAAAGCGGCTAAAATAATCTGACCGTTGTAGGCCAGAACTTGACCGGCGGTTGCATCGACTGCGGCATAAGTCCCAGTAGATTCTGTTTGCAGTCCTTTGTAAACCTGCGAAGACTGAGTATTGTCCACGTCGTAAAGGTCGGTTTCGCTTTTGAGGCGCTGGTGGATAGCGTAGGAACGAGCGGCGACTGCTTGGGCTTTCAAAGCCTCTTGAGGCCAATTGCCACTCATTTCGGCGCCGAGAACGCTGTAGAGATACTGTTCGATATCGACGTAGTTGACGGCAGTCAAGCCTCCTCTTTCAGGAACTAGAAGCGTGCGTCCCCGATACCAACGATCGCCAATCCAAACATAACCGTTCCCGGTCGGCTCGATCCAAACTTGATTGGCTGCCCAGCGACCGACAGCCACTTTTCCCGATCGAAATTGAGCCGACTGAGAACTGTTTGCCGACAGTTCGCCCAAATTGCGCCCGCTACCGTCGCGGATTGCTGCTTTGGTAGAACTGCCGACTTTTAACTGACTTGCCCCGTCTTGTACGGCTACTCGCAAGATCAGCGCGGCCTGTGCTGGGGCTACCATTACCAGCCAAAACAACAACGAAATCCAAAAGTAGCGTTTTTTTAATGTCGAAAGAACGGAAGCAAAAAATACTCCTGACTGCATTTGAAAATTTTCCTTTTATGCTGTATGAGTTTGACAAGTTTTAAGGGGAAGCTGGGGTTCCGGAAAAAGGAAGAGGAACGAAAGAAAGAAAACGTTAGAATTGGGTTTGGCACTCTGTGCCCTTGTCGAAAATGATTTTAGCAACTAGATGTTCGCAGGAACAGCGATTTATGCCGGTTCCTGGCTGCGACTATTTCCTGTATGTCGGATTTGCCGCACTCTGGATATATGTAACATATTTTTAAAGACTTAATTGAGGTGATTTGACTCTTGCAGATTACATTTCTCGGAACTAGCTCTGGTGTCCCCACGCGATCGCGCAACGTTTCCAGCATCGCCCTGCGCTTGCCCCAGCGAGCCGAACTTTGGCTGTTTGACTGCGGCGAAGGAACTCAGCACCAGTTTCTCCGCAGCGACCTAAAAGTCAGCCAACTAAGCCGCATTTTCATCACTCACCTGCACGGCGACCATATTTTCGGCTTAATGGGTTTGCTGGCTAGCTGCGGTTTGGCGGGGAATGTCAAGCGCATCGATATTTACGGACCTCCGGGACTTGAAGAATATTTGCAAGCTGGCGTTCGCTATTCTCAAACTCATTTTTCTTACCCGGTGAAGGTGCACAAAAGTCACGAGGGAGTTATCTATGAAGATGATGAATATATTGTTAGCTGCGGCCTTTTGAAGCACCGAGTTACTGCTTTTGGTTATCGAGTAACTGAGAAAGACCGTCCGGGACATTTTGATGTTGAAAAAGCTCAGGCTGTGGGTATTCCTTCGGGGCCGCTTTACGGTCAATTAAAACAAGGAAAGACGGTAAAGTTATCGGACGGGCGACTGTTTAAAGGTTCAGATTTTTGCGGGCCGGATCAAATCGGGCGCAAGTTTGTGTATTGTACTGACACGGTTTTTTGTGACGGGGCGGTGGAATTGGCGAAGGATGCTGATTTGTTGGTGCATGAAGCTACTTTTGCTCATCAAGATGCTCAAATGGCTTTCGATCGCCTGCATTCAACTTCGACTATGGCGGCTCAAGTGGCTGCGATCGCTGGGGCGAAACAGCTAATTATGACGCATTTTAGCCCGCGTTACGCTCCGGGGAATGCGATCGTCCTGGATGATTTGCTCAAGGAAGCGCAGGCAATTTTTCCGAATACGAAAATGGCCTATGACTTTTTGACTTACGAAGTGCCCAGACCTGTTTAAAACTAGGGTTAATGTGGCCTGAGATATGACAGCTTTTTCAATAAGGGCGATCGGGGCGGGCTAGGATGGCCCGTTCAAAACTTACGCATTGGCTGTGCTGTTTTGGAATGGTTGAAATCTCAAGGTCATGGTAAAATGTAAAAACTAATTCTATGGTGTTTTATGTCAAATATTGAATTATTAGCCCAACTTCGGCAATTGTCTCGTGCTGAAAAGTTTCAAATGATGCTGTTTTTAATAGCAGAATTGGCGAAAGAAGAAGGAATTGTAATGGGTAATGAATCTGCTGAAATTATATATTCAGTGCATACTTCTAATAGTGCGGCAGAGCAATTGACGCAGTTACTAGAAATAGAGCAGAAACAAACTCAAAATGTTTAATAGTAGACGATATCCTTTTCAACCTAAACGAGATGAAATTGGTGTTTTAGCTGAGGTTCCGTATCTGCCTTTAACACTAACTTATCAAAATCGTTCTGTTGAGGTTATGGGTTTACTGGATACAGGGGCTAGTGTAAATGTTTTGCCCTATAATGTTGGGGTGCAGTTAGGGGCAATCTGGGAAGAGCAAAGATTTTCTGTTACTTTAGCGGGGAATTTAGCGAGTGCTGAAACGAAAGGGTTATTAGTCTTGGCAAAAGTAGGGGACTTTGATCCTGTTCAGTTAGTTTTCGCATGGACTAGGGTGAATAATATTCCGATTCTTTTAGGACGAACTAATTTTTTCACTGAGTTTGATGTTTGTTTTTATGGGTCACAATTAGCGTTTGAATTGTGTCCTAAATTTAGAGATAGTTGAGATTATCAATGTGGGTGGACATAAACGCAATTATGTCCACCCACTTAAACACAAATATTTAAAATTACCATGATTGAATTGGGAGCATTCGCCTTAAAACTAGCACAAGCACTCGCGCCTAAGCTTGCACAAACAGGATTCAAAGAAGTTATGAAAAAATTGAATCCTAGCGATTTTGAAAAAGCTTGTATTTGTGGCATCGAAGCTGCCGATAAAAATAAATTATTCTATGCTTGCGAACAGGGTGTCGTCGAAGATTTTCTTAAAAGTTTCTTGACGGGTGCAGCACTTCCAGAACTCCTGAAACCTTTCAACGACCAAGAAAAGCCTCAAGTTGAGTTTTTAGTTGCAGCCTTTAATGCGACAGTCCCAGAACACAAGAAAATTCAAGACAGATTTGATCCCGAAAGACTGCATGATTGGTTGGAGGTTTTTGCTGAAACCTATTTCCATAAAACAAGTAGTTATTTAAGGTTTAAAGTTGCCAAAGTAGACTATTTGAAGCAACTGGCTAACTGGTTTGATGATGTTAAGTTTGCTGGCATTGCTGTCGAAGGTCAGGAAATCGAAAAATCGGAAAAGTTGGCTCAGATTTTTGTTATGCCTGATGTCTTGGAAGAGGTAATTATTTATCTTGCAGTGGATATCCAAGGACGGGTAGAAGGCAAAAATCTGCAACCATTGCAGGGAGAAAGTCGCTCAGCACGAAAGTTTTTAGCCTCACAATTATTGAATCAAAATCAATCAAATAAATTTGTGTTGCTGGGCGCTCCTGGTTCTGGCAAAACAACTTTACTGAGCTTTTTTGCGGTGATGTTGGCTCAGGACAATCCAGAAAAACTCGGCTGGGATTCTGGGAGAGATTGCTTGCCGATTTTGATTAAAATTCGGGATTTTGCTAGGCTTTCAGATATCAATATCCTCGACTATGCCCGCCAGTTTGCCGAGAAAACTATGTGCGTGAAACCGCTGCCCGAAGGATTTTTTGAGTATTGGCTGGCCGACGGTAGGGCGATGATTTTGTTGGATGGATTGGATGAGGTTGTTGAAGAATCCAAGCGCTATGCGGTGGTGCAGCAGATTGAGAATTTTTTGGGGCAGTATCATCAAAATCTGGCAATTATTACTTCTCGCCCTGCTGGTTACAAACGCGATTTTTTTAATACTTCGGAGTTTGAACATTATCAGTTACAACTGTTTGATAATGCTAAGATTGATGAGTTTATTAATCGCTGGTACGACAGCCGCGTTCCAGATGCAGCCGAAGCTCAACGTCGCAAAGATAGCATTAAAAAAGCTCTGGATGAAAATGACCGAATTAAATTGTTGGCGAGAAATCCGCTATTGCTGACAATCATTGCTTTGATTCACCGCTATCAAGCGGTATTGCCGAAGGCACGCCACAAGCTTTATGAAAAAGCTGTGGAGACACTGTTAAAGTGTTGGGATGCTAACAAAAACATGACCGATAAGTCGGTATTCAAATGTTTAGATGCAGACGACTTACGGCGGCTGATGGAAATTCTCGCCTATTGGATTCACACTCAGGGTAGTACGGATAAGGCTGAAGGCGGGACGCTGATTGCTAAGGATGAATTGTTAGAGCAGTTAACTAAGAATATTAAAACAAAAAAACAGGTTGAACGGTTCCAGGCAAAAGAGGAAGCTAAACGATTTGTTGATTTTATTCAACAGCGGACGGGATTGCTCAACGAACAAGGACAAGATTTGTACGCTTTTGTACACAAGACTTTTCAAGAATATTTGTGCGCTCAGCAAATCGGCTATCAGGCAGATGATGACGATGATTTTGAGATTGTTCTCAAGCATATTCGAGAGCATTTGCATGACCCCCACTGGCGGGAAGTGTTGCTGTTGTTGATTGCTCAACAAAAACCGAAGAAAGTGGCGAAAGCGATGCGGGCAATTTTGGCAGCGAATAGCGAGCATGAGCAATGGTTGCACCGCGATTTATTTTTTGCAGGCAGTTGTCTTGCTGAAAATATTAAAGATTTAAAGGAGGCAGATTCCAGTCTAACTGTGGAGATTTTAGAGAAGTTGGTTGAGTTGGAGGTAAGGGGTGGAGCACTGGTTGGCCACAGAGTTCACTCTCAGGTTTTTCAAATCCTTTGCAGTATGAGTGAGACTGAGTTTGAGGCGCAAACTTTGCAACTTTTGAAAGCAAATGGTGTTGATGCAAATCGCTTGTGGAGATATCAAGCAGCATTAGGGGAAAAAGAAGCCGCCATCAGTTCCCTGTTACTACGTCTCGAAGATGATGATGAGGATGTGTGTCGTCAGGCAGCATTCGCCTTGGGACGGTTGGGAAATGCTTCAGAAACCGTCATTGGTGCCCTGTTGTTACGTCTTGAAGATGGGGATTACTTAGTGCGTTACTCGGCAGCATCTGCCTTGGGTAACTTGGGAAATGCTTCAGAAGCCGTGCTCAGTGCTTTGCTGCCACGTCTCGAAGATGGGGATAACTCGGTGCGTAGCTCGGCAGCGGAAGCCTTGGGTAGGTTGGAAAATGCTTCAGAAGCCGTGCTCAGTGCCTTGGTGTTACGTCTGGAAGATGAGGATAACTCAGTGCGTAGCTCGGCAGCGGAAGCCTTGGGCAGGTTGGGAAATGCTTCAGAAGCCGTGCTCAGTGCCTTGCTGCCACGTCTCGAAGATGGGGATAACTCAGTGCGTAGCTCGGCAGCGGAAGCCTTGGGCAGGTTGGGAAATGCTTCAGAAGCCGTGCTCAGTGCCTTGCTGCCACGTCTCGAAGATGGGGATAACTCAGTGCGTAGCTCGGCAGCGGAAGCCTTGGGCAGGTTGGAAAATGCTTCAGAAGCCGTGCTCAGTGCCTTGCTGCCACGTCTCGAAGATGGGGATAGTTCAGTGCGTAGCTCGGCAGCATCTGCGTTGGGTAACTTGGGAAATGCTTCAGAAGCCGTGCTCAGTGCCTTGCTGCCACGTCTCGAAGATGGGGATAACTCGGTGCGTAGCTCGGCAGCGGAAGCCTTGGGCAGATTGGGAAATGCTTCAGAAGCCGTGCTCAGTGCCTTGCTGCCACGTCTTGAAGATGGGGATAACTCAGTGCGTAGATCGGCAGCATCTGCCTTGGGTAACTTGGGAAATGCTTCAGAAGCCGTCATCAGTGCCTTGGTGTTACGTCTCGAAGATGGGTATAGCTCAGTGCGTATTCAGGCAGCATCTGCCTTGGGTAACTTGGGAAATGCTTCAGAAACTGTCATCAATGCTCTGCTACTACGTCTGGAAGATGAGATTAACTTAGTGCGTCTCTTTGCAGCATCTGCCTTGGGCAACTTGGGAAATGCTTCAGAAACTGTCATCAATGCTCTGCTATTACGTCTGGAAGATGGGGATGACTGGGTGCGTAGTGAGGCAGCATCTGCCTTGGGTAAGTTGGGCCTCAAATCTAGTGACGTTTTGCCTGCTGTCGTGCAATGGATTGATCGCCATCAAGATTCAGAATATGTCGGCTCAGGTATTGATGTGTTGTGGGATTTGGTAGCGGGTGAGGGAAATCGATCGCCAGTGGGTTTTTAGAAGTATGTAGCTTTTGGGCGAGTAAAACCCGATCGCACTTCCGGACTTTTCACCAAAAATGCGATCGGTCTGCTGTTTGACAATTAGGGCCCTCGATCCCCTTAATAACCCGGAACACAGGTCAATCAATCGAAAATCCAAAATCTAAAATCTAAAATTGGTCGATCGATTATTCAATCCAAAATCCAAAATCCAAAATCCAAAATCGGTCGGTCGCCCGCAGCCACGGCCGAGGAGAGCCAATGATTGCTACAATCGGGGAGGGTATATGTTGTGGCTAACACTACAGCCCGTAACCCTGAAAGCTAATAGCTAAATTATTAAAAATCTGCCTCTCCTGCCATGTTTAAAAATCTGCTAGGCGATCCCAACGCGCGCAAACTTAGAAAATTTCAGCCTTGGGTAGCTGATATCAATATCTTGGAACAAGAATTCCGCGCACTCTCAGACGACGACCTCAGAGGCAAAACAGCGGAGTTTAAACAACGTCTGGCAAAAGCTAAATCCCTCAACGAAGAGAAAGAGATTTTAGACGAAATCTTGCCCGAGGCCTTTGCAGTGGTGCGGGAAGCAGGACAACGGGTTTTAGGAATGCGCCACTTTGATGTCCAACTCCTCGGGGGCATCATCCTGCACAAAGGCCAAATTGCCGAAATGAAAACCGGTGAAGGCAAAACTCTCGTAGCCACGCTGCCGGCTTACCTCAACGCCCTCAAGGGTAAAGGCGTACACATCATCACCGTCAACGATTATCTCGCAAGACGGGACGCCGAATGGATGGGACAGGTGCACCGCTTCCTGGGATTGACAGTGGGACTGATTCAGCAGGGCATGGATCAGGTGGAACGAAAGAAAAATTATAGCTGCGATATTACCTACGCCACTAACAGCGAAGTCGGCTTTGATTATTTGCGCGACAACATGGCTACAGTCATGGAAGATGTCGTGCAGCGTCCTTTTAATTTCTGCGTGATTGACGAGGTTGACTCGGTGCTGATTGATGAAGCACGGACGCCATTAATTATTTCCGGCCAGGTGGAACGCCCCAGTGAAAAGTATATGCGGGCGGCTGAGGTAGCTGCTGCTCTGAGAAAAGACAATGAAGAACATTACGAGGTTGACGAAAAGGCTCGGAATGTGCTACTGACCGATGAAGGCTTTGGTGAAGCTGAGCGGTTGTTGGGTGTGACGGATTTGTACGACCCCGCTGACCCTTGGGCGCATTACATTTTTAATGCGATTAAGGCCAAGGAATTGTTTATTAAGGATATTAACTACATCGTCACTCCCGATCGCGAAGTCGTGATTGTGGATGAGTTTACCGGGCGGGTGATGCCGGGACGCCGCTGGAGTGACGGTTTGCACCAGGCGATCGAAGCTAAGGAACGGGCGGAAATTCAGCCGGAAACTCAGACCCTGGCGACGATTACTTATCAGAATTTCTTTTTGCTTTATCCGAAGCTGTCGGGGATGACTGGGACGGCAAAGACTGAAGAGACGGAGTTTGAGAAGATTTACAATCTGGAAGTGACGCTGATTCCCACTAACCGGATTACCAGCCGGACTGACCTTTCCGATATGGTTTACAAGGCGGAGGCTGGGAAGTGGAATGCCATCTCCCAAGAATGCGCGGAAATGCACGATATGGGTCGGCCGGTGCTGGTGGGCACTACAAGCGTAGAAAAGTCGGAGTTGCTGTCGCGGCTGCTGCTGGAGAGGAAAATTCCTCACAATTTGCTTAATGCTAAACCAGAAAATGTGGAGCGGGAATCAGAAATTATCGCTCAAGCCGGACGCAAAGGCGCTGTGACGATCGCGACAAACATGGCGGGACGCGGTACTGATATTATTTTGGGCGGTAATTCTGAGTACATGGCGCGCCTGAAGTTGCGGGAGTATTTTATGCCCCGGATTGTGCAACCCGAGGATGACGACGGGTTTGCAGTGGTGCAAGTGCCCGGTATTGGTGGCCGCCCCGCACCTCAAGGTTTTGATCCGACTAAGAAAAAGGTAAAGTCATGGAAAGCTTCGGCGCAGATTTTCCCGACGCAGCTATCGAAAAATGCCGAACAAATGCTCGTGGCGGCGGTGGAATTGGCGGTGAAGGAGTACGGCGCGCGATCGCTCACGGAATTGCAAGCCGATGATATCGTGGCTATAGCTTCGGAAAAAGCGCCGACAAAAGACCCGGTAATTCAAAAATTGCGGGAAGCTTACAATCTAACTCGCAGCGAATACGATGCTTTTACCAGCACCGAACACGATGAAGTCGTGCGGTTGGGAGGCTTGCACGTCATCGGTACCGAACGCCACGAATCGCGCCGGATCGACAATCAGTTGCGCGGCCGGGCGGGACGCCAAGGAGACCCGGGTTCTACGCGGTTTTTCTTGAGTTTGGAAGACAATTTGCTCAGGATTTTCGGCGGCGAACGGGTGGCCGGTTTGATGAAGGCTTTCGGTGTTGAGGAAGATATGCCGATCGAATCTGGAATGCTGACTCGTTCCCTCGAAGGCGCTCAGAAAAAAGTTGAAACCTACTATTACGATATCCGCAAGCAGGTATTTGAATACGACGAAGTGATGAACAATCAGCGTCGAGCAATCTATGCGGAACGTCGCCGAGTATTGGAAGGTTTGGACTCCAAGGAACAGGTAATTAGATATGCCGAACAGACGATGGATGACATCGTGGGAGCATACATCAATCCCGATTTACCTTCGGAAGAATGGGAAATCGACAAACTTGTAAGCAAGGTGAAGGAATTTGTTTATCTGCTCGCTGACATGACACCGGATCAGCTAGAAGATTTGTCCGTTGAGGAAATTAAAACATTCCTGCACGAACAAGTCCGCAATGCTTACGACATTAAAGAAGCGGAAGTTAATGCAATCCGAGCTGAATTGATGCGAGATGCGGAACGGTTCTTTATTTTGCAGCAAATTGATACTTTGTGGCGGGAACACTTGCAACAAATGGATGCTTTGCGCGAGTCTGTTGGGCTGCGCGGTTACGGGCAGAAAGACCCGTTAATCGAGTACAAAACTGAAGGTTACGAGCTGTTTTTGGACATGATGACGGATATCCGCCGCAATGTCGTTTATTCGCTGTTCCAGTTCCAGCCGCAGCCTGCTATGCAAGTTTCGCCGGAGATGGTTTGAAAATAGTTAACAGTTGACTGTTGACTGTTGACGGTTGACTGTTGACTGTTGACGGTTGACTGTTAACAGTTGATACTTAAAACTTAAAAATGAAGGATTAAATCTTTCATTTTTAAGTTTTATTTTAAGGGGATTTAACCCTAAAATCATAATAGGCAAACAAACGATCGCCTTGCTGAAAAAGAATTTATTGCAGCGATCGAGCAATTTCTTCAATGACATCGACAACGGCTCCAACGGTTTGCAGTTTTACAGCAACCGCGCCTTCTCGGGCTGTGGGAGCTAACGCTACAATAATTGAAGTGACTAAAGTAATTGCTTTTACCTAAAATTTGAGATTGAGGCTGTACTCTGTGAAATCGCCCCTTCGGTTACTCGCTCTGGTGCTAACTCTGTCTCTGGCTGGGATGCCTCGGTTGGCGGTGGCTCAAACGATTGAGGAGCTATTTCAACAGGGAAATGCGGCTCAAAGTGCCGGTAACTACACTCAGGCTGAATCGATCTGGCGTAGAGTAATTCAACTTTACCCGAATAATTCCGTAGCTTACAACAATCTGGGGGATGCCCTGAGACAACAGGGAAAACTGGAAGAAGCGATCGCAGCCTACCGGAAAGCCATCGAACTAGACCCCAAATATGCTGCCGCTTACAACAATCTGGGCACTGCGCTGAGTAAGCAGGGGAAATTAGAAGAAGGGATCGCCGCCTACCGCAAAGCTATCGAACTAGACCCCAAATATGCTGGCGCTTACAACAATCTGGGCACTGCGCTGAGTAAGCAGGGGAAATTAGAAGAAGGGATCGCCGCCTACCGCAAAGCTATCGAACTAGACCCCAAATATGCCCCACTTTACTACAATCTGGGCACTGTGCTGAGTAACCAGGGGAAACTAGAAGAAGCGATCGCAGCCTACCGCAAAGCTATCGAACTTTACCCCAAATATGCCCCAGCTTACATCAATCTGGGCAATGCGCTGAGAAAACAGGGGAAACTAGAAGAAGCGATCGCAGCCTACCGCAAAGCTATCGAACTTAACCCTAAAGATTCCACAACACCTTACTACAATCTGGGCACTGCGCTGAGTAACCAGGGGAAACTAGAAGAAGCGATCGCAGCCTACCGCAAAGCTATCGAACTTGACCCTAAAGATTCCGCACTTTACTACAATCTGGGCACTGCGCTGGGTAAGCAGGGGAAACTAGAAGAAGCGATCGCAGCCTACCGCAAAGCTATCGAACTTGACCCCAAATATGCTGCAGCTTACAACAATCTGGGCATTGCGCTGAGTGACCAGGGGAAACTAGAAGAAGCGATCGCAGCCTACCGCAAAGCTATCGAACTTGACCCCAAATATGCTGCAGCAGCTTACAACAATCTGGGCAATGCACTGGGTAAGCAGGGGAAACTAGAAGAAGCGATCGTCGCCTACCGCCAAGCTCTGAGTTTTCCAGAAAATGATAAGTCTGTAGCCCAAGCCAGCGCTCATACTTTGGCTCACAATAACTTAGGAGAAGCGCTTCAGCAGCAAGGCAAGTTAGAACAAGCCATTGAAGAATATAAAAAAGCTCTCCAAATAGACCCCAATTTTGTCTATACCAGCAACAACCTCAAAGAAGCAGAACGGCTGTTGACCCTACGGCGAAATCCCCAAGCAGAAGTCATGGACGATCGCCAATACTTGCCCAAAAACGAACCCGCCGTCCCCATTTTGCGCTCAGTCGTGCTTGTCACAGCCAATTTTCCCAACAGCCGCGAGAAACAGGGAAGCGAGTACGGCACTGGCTTAGTCATCCAGCGAGACGGCAACCGCACCTTAATTATCACCAACCGCCACGTTATCTTTGAGCAAGCCACAGGAAAACAAGGTCAAAACATTCAAGTCGAATTTTTCAGCGAACCCCCCCCTGACAAACTCAGGATGCGGCGAAATGCCAGAGTTCTAGGCATGACTTCTGCCGATGACAACCTCGATATCGCCGTCTTAGAAGTCACCGACCCCCTTCCCGACGATATCAAACCCTTGCCCACTTCCTCAAACCCCATTCAGCGCCAGATGTCTGTCCGGGCCATTGGCCATCCAGTGCGGGGCATCCCTTGGTCTATAGAACCGGGTACAATCAGCAGCTACAACAGCCAACAATTGCAAATATCCGGGACGGCCATCCAAGCGGGCAACTCCGGCGGCCCAGTCATCAATTCAGAAAATCAGCTTTTAGGCATTGTAGTAGAAGTTGATGGAGGCCTTGGTTTTGCCTATCCCATGCCCGTAATTATGGAAAAATTACGAGCATTGGGAATTAAATAAGGTTGCTAACGCCGCCGAAGATAACTGCATTACCCAGTCAACAAAGGACATTATGAACGCCAAACTTTTATTTGCCAGCGTCATTGCCCTCACCCTCAGCCAAATGCCCGCCCTCGCTTGTCCCGAAGGCAACCCCGGTTCCACCGCCTACATCCGCCGAGACAACAACCGCTGCGAAGGCATTAAGCGAGAACCAGTTAGCGCCAATAGTTTGCGCTTAATTTCCATCGCCACCCGCAACATCCCCAGCTATCCAGCAGAAGTCTCAATGAAAATTCCCGGCATCAACGGCGGCGGAAAGCCAGAAGTGAAAGTGCAATCTTTAGACAAAAACTATCAATTAGATAATCCTTCGCTTACTGAAAACAGCGGATTCTATACCTTATTATGGGATAGCTACGTTCTCAAGCGAGAGGACGTTCCTAGCAATAGCCTGCGGGCCTTAGCATCAGTAAATTTCGGTTCACAAGTGGTGTACGCCCCAGTTATTTTAGGGCAAAGTTCTGGACAGTACGAATTTGTTTTCTATAGCCCCAGTCGGGTAAAATTCCCTGTCTTTAGAATTTTGCGAAACGGCCAAGAAGTTTACAGCAACCCCCGCAATATAGCCCAAACTAATGAAATGATTTTTACCTGGGATAGCCGCAATGCCCCGGCCGGCCGCTATGAATTGCAAATTGAGGCGGAAATTGAGCCACGAGGGAAGCCTACAGAGAAAATTAATCGGAAAATTGTCTTTGAACACAATCCTAACTGGCTGAAATAAATGCTTGTCAAGGATTCATTTTGTAGTAATGACTGAAGCCCTTGAACCCCTAAAAAGCTTAGTACAAACTATTTTTTTAGAATAAAGATCGGATTGGGCAGCTTACCAGCTTAAAATCACCCAGGATTAAAACATGGCACGCAGGCAAACAATTAAGCAGCAGATTGGTGCTTTTCTCAGCGCGATAAAGATAGATAAAATTGGGCAAAAGCTGATTGCCACAGGACGGCTGATGATTCCTGGGATAAAAAAGGGGTTAAATTGGGTGATTAAAACTTTAAAATCCCTCTCCACCTATCTATGGTCAAACAAAATACTCACTTTTGTTTTAGGTCTGTTGCTAATCTTTAGCGGTCTAACCCTTGCCGCCTTTGTACCGAGTACCCACATTTTTGAAAGCAATCTCACCGTAGAAGAGATGAGCTTTACATACGCTGGGAAAGAGCCAAAACTGTTTTTAGATACCGTTCGCAGCATCAAAAGTTTAGAAATTGAAGGCAAACAAACTCTCACTTTTACAGGAAAAATTCAAAGCAAATCTACGCCAGCATTAAATCAACTCACCACCTTAGAAATAGAGCCAATAGATAGCACAAGTAAGTGGTCAATTGCTCCCGCCAACCTGAAACAATCTAGCGAACTAGAATTCACAGAACTGCGGCTGCAACCTGACACAAAAGTTAATAATCTGAGTTACGATACCTATCGCAATCAGCTTGCTTTTTCGCTGACACGAGTAAAAAAACCAACTAATACTAATATATTACAGCTTAATTTGGGAAATCAACCCCTGAAAGTTACCTTAGAAGGATATCAATTGAAAAATGTCAAATTGCCAGTTGATTCAGAAAAACAAAGGCAGTTAGAATTTATTCTGATACCCAACAATCAGGAATTCAGATTAAACCTTGCAGATCCTGTTACTATCTATCTGCAACCACCGGCACCCAAAAACAATGAATCTAAGCAATGGTTTCGAGGTAAAATAGAGGTAAAAAAGGTAGAATTTCAGCGTTTAGATAGGACAGGAGCAAATCAGGACGATAACTTACCTATTTCTACAATTCTTAAGGGTGAAGTCCACATGGCAGAGCAGGAAAGAGAAATCAAGCGAAATCAATTTCTCATGGTGGAGGAACCGGGAATTAAACTGATCCGCTATCTTAATATTGTTCCCCAAGAAGGGTTAGAAGTCCGCATTTCGGGTAAATCGAAACTGATTCAGATCGGGTTAGATAAGGAGTTTCCTGTTTCCCGAATTCAAGCGAGTTGGCTAGATAGGGTTTTACCTCGCGATGCCATTATTGCGCTGATTTCTTTCTGTGCTACTTCCTTTACTTTATTGTTGCCTTTTATCATTAATGAGATTTCTAAATCAACAAGTAGAAATCCGTGATTTGAAGAAACGATCGCATTAAATTTGGTATTATTATGCCCAATCTTCTTGATCGCTTTTTTGTCGCCTGTAAACCTCACCTGTGGCGTGAATTTTTCTGGTTTGTTCGTAAAGAGTTTCTTCGGTATGATTCCATTGTTGCAGGACTTTCTTTAAGTCCGATTGAATATCTCTAGCGCCGGGAAAGCCTCGGTAGCGAATTATTAATCTTGCTAATTCCGATAAATTGTAGTCGGTTGCTTCTCCTGCTAATAAAGTATTGACACTGAGTCGATCGCGCTTGTATTGCGGATGCTGCTGATCTTGAGTTTTTTCTACTGAATCCATTCTATTTATATTTCCCAATCATCTGAAAATGTTGCTACAAGCAACCGCCACCCAAAAGCGCGGCCATAAATAACTATCATGAATAGAGTTTTAAATCCGCGCTTCATAAACGGTTTGATTCGGGTATCATAACAGTCAACAGTCAACACTCAACAGTCAACTGTTCAGTCATCCACAGAAATTTTTGTGTTTGTTGAGTAATACCAAATAGTCGATCGCCGTGACAAAAGATTTCCCAGGCGCGAATTCCCATAAAACCAATACCTGCAACCGCCAAGGGCATCGCTGCGGCACCTAAAAGCGCAGCAATGGGGGGAAATATCATGCACAGTGTTAACAGAATGCCAGTAATAACACCGCCAGCAATGCCAGCTTTGGCGGTGGCGGTGGCGACTTGTTCCACTAACTCTGACTGGGTAATTTTCCCTTCCACGCACAATAGCGAGTTTTCTAAGATAGAAAATATTAACTCAATTACGGCAGCGGCGATCGCCCCTTTCATTACAGCCCCAACGATTTCCGCAACTGCTGCTTTAAACGCTGCATCCGCTAAAACTTGCTTAGCGACTGCTAATTCTGCGGCAGTCATGTCTGCACCACCGCGAGCACGATTCACCCAAAAATATTCAAAAATCCCGTTAGCAGCTTCGCTTGGGCCTCCATTGATGTGCGCTTGGATGTGACTCCAATCTTTATCTTGACAGAAGTTGCGAATTGCTTCTGGCCCTTGGGCACGAATTTGGGCGGGTATGGATTCAAATACTTTTGCTGCTTCTTGAACATTTCGCAGTCCGTCACGCATCCCAGCCCTAGCAAATTTGAATTGCAGATTTCTTGGCAGGTTCTCAAAACGGATGTTATGTGCTATTTTGAAAGCTTCTTGAGTGGCGATCGCCCCGGCACTAACCATTGAACTTGGCGCTGATTGTACCCACGCCGTTAATACAGTTGCACTTTCCTCAACTTTAGCAGCGATTTCGTTGGCTAAGTTTTGGGTATCGGCAACAGTTTCTCGTACTTTAGCCGTTAGCAATTCGAGCGGATTATGGTTAATTTCCATGTTGATCCAGCTTGCATCGTTAATGATTGAATTATTCCGACTATAACATTTCTCTTCAACTAAATCTTATTTTTTACTTAAGTGCTTCTAACTCCGGCTGTAAATCTAGAGCTTTTTTTTGATAAAATAAAGCTTCATTGATTCGCCCTTGCTGTTCCAAAATTTTGCCTAAATTCCAATAAGCTGCGGCTAAATCGGGTTGAATAGCAATAGCTTTGTGATAGTACATTATGGCATCATCGAGCCGCCCTTGTTTGTAAAACATACTGCCCAAATTAACATAGGCTTCGACAAAATTAGGGTCAAATTCGATCGCCTTTGAGTAGGCGCGAATTGCCGCGTCTATTTTTCCTTGGGCTTGCAGGATATTGCCTAGAGTTTTGTAAGCGGCGGCGAAATTGGGTTGCTGACGAAGTGCTTGGTAACAGGAGGCGATCGCCTGTACATATTTCTGTTGCGCGTAATAAATTTCTGCTATCTTGCTGTGTGCAACAGCCTCATCCGTCTTGAGGGCTAGTATTTTTTGATATTGAGCGATCGCCTCGTCAAGTTTTCCTGATTTTTGGAGGGCCTCGCCTGCGGACAAATACTGCTCTGCTAACTCGGAATTTACGGTCATAGATTTTACTTTAACAGCCGACACTACTTTACCACAACGGTTAGTTAGCAACCGCGATTTCTAGGAATATTCTGAGTATTTGAGATTTTAAATTTGTTTCTATACCGGAATGGGTAAAAAAATAGTATGATTATTTTGAACCAGCATCAACGCTAATTGCAGAGGAAATCTCATGGCATCACTAGCAGGAAAAGTAGCAATTGTTACTGGTGCATCGCGGGGAATTGGACGCGCGATCGCCCTCCGATTATCCCAAGAAGGCGCATCGGTTGTCGTCAACTACGCCAGAGGCGCAGACCAGGCTAAAGATGTTGTGTCAGCGATTGAAGCAGCAGGCGGCAAAGCATTAGCCGTGCAAGCAGATGTCAGCAAAACCGCAGAAATTCGCGATTTGTTCGATCGCACTCAGGAAACCTATTCACAAATCGATATTTTAGTCAATAATGCAGGAGTAATTCTTTCCAAACCTGTAGCGGAAGTTACCGAAGCAGAGTTTGATAATCTTTTTGCAATTAACGTCAAAGGCACGTTTTTTGCTTGTCAAGAAGCTGCTAAACGCATGGCGGAGGGAGGAAGAATTGTTAATTTTTCTAGTTCGACAACGGCGATAATGATGCCAAATTACGGGGTTTACGTAGCGACAAAAGGCGCGGTGGAACAGCTAACTCGATCGCTGGCTAAGGAATTGGGCGATCGCCAAATTACAGTCAATGTAATTTCTCCGGGCCCAACAGATACAGAACTCTTCACTGTCGGCAAAACCGCCGAACAAATACAAAGATTTACCGAAATGATTGCTTTGGGAAGACTCGGAAAAGTTGAAGATATTGCCGATCTGACGGCTTTTTTGTGCAGCGAACAAGCCAGGTGGATTACCGGACAAAATATCCGCGTTAACGGCGGCATTGCCTAATAAATACAGCGTATTCCAGATTTATGAAGTAGAACGGCTCGGTCCCGTGTCCCTGCGGGGGAATAGATGGAGAGGCGGGTGTCCTTCATCAACATGGAATCTGCTATATAGCGGTTCTCAAGCGTCGTGAGGTATGGGGGCGAGTCCTATGCCTATGCCCAATGCCCTGTTTGGCCAATGCCCTGTTTGGCCAATGCCCGCCAGAGCACCTCATGTTACTGAGAAAGGCTATATATACTTTAGTCGGCTGGGAGTGGACGAAAGTTTGTATAGCAGCGATTTCAATCGCCAAGTTCAAGCATCCCCAAGCAGAATCTTTGATTCTGCTTGGGGATGCTTCAAATTCCATGGCGGGGACAATCGCAAAAATCAAGGAGACAGCCGCCACACCTTAATCGTGTCGTCAAAACTGCCGCTGATCAGAGTTTTGTCCTGAGGATTAAAAGCCAATTCCACCCAAGTAGAATGACCCTTCAGCGTGACCACCGCGTCGGCGGGACTAATCCGCCACCGGTCGCCGGGACTCATCCGCCACAGCTTGATAGTGCCGCTCAAATCGGCGCTGGCCAGCTTGTCTCCGTCGGGACTGAAAGCCAAGGACTTAACCTTGTCGGAATGACCGATCAAAGTCCGCAGCAGAGAACCGTTGGGCTGCCGGGACTGATTATTTGCGCTGATATCCCACAACTTCACCGTCTTGTCCCAACTGCCACTGGCGAGAGTTTGACCATCCGGGGTGATGGCTAGAGACCAAACCCCCTCGGAATGACCCCAAATAGTGTCTTTCAATTCCCCAGTCTGCCAGTTCCACAGGTTGATCTTACCGTCGCTGCTGCCGATCGCCAAAGTTTGTCGATCGGGACTGAAAGCCACCGACTGCACCTCGTCAAAAACCCGCTTGAGAGTTTCCAACTCCGCCCCGCCTTCGACTTCCCACAGCTTCAAAGTTTTGTCCTTACCGACACTGGCCAGCTTGTCTCCGTCGGGACTGAAAACCACCGAGAACACCCCGTCTGTGTGTCCGTCCAAAGTCCGAATTAACTTGCCCGAATAGAAATTCCACAATTTAATCGTACCGTCAACGCCACCGCTGGCGATCGTCCTGCCGTCGGGACTGACGGCCACCGACCACACCGGCCCCAAATGTCCTGTGAAAACCTTGAGCAGCTTGCCGTAACGATTGTGCCGCAGGTGAATTGTGCCGTCGTTGTTCCCGCTGACTATTACGCGGCCGTTGGGAGCGACTGCTACCGCCCAAACCGGATTTTTGTCTTGATCCGCCAGAGTCCACCCTCTTGGGTGTGAGTGCGATGCCTCACCCCTGAAATTCTGCATCGGGGGCGGATTGAACCGAATTTCGGGAATGCTAGAAACAGGCTTAGAAGAAGTGAAAGCCTGTGGTACGGGAGATGGCAAGCGAGAACCCAGCACTACCGAAAGCAGCGCCACCGTACTTGCTCCCCACATGGCCAAAGTCCACTTGGGTTTGCTGACAATCACGTCTATCGGTGCCGGGCCGTATTTCATGTCTGTGAGAATTGCCTCGGTCGAGCGATAGCGTTTTGATGGTTCTCGCTGCACCATTTTATCCAGGATGCGGCCGAGTCGCGCCGAAACTGGTACTTTCAAATAATGCTTCCATGCCCAACTGTCGGCTTTGATGTCAAACAAATCAAAGGGCGACATTCCCGTTAACAAATGAATGCAAGTGACGCCCAAACTGTAGATGTCGCTGCTCTTAATCGCTTGACCTTTAATCTGTTCCGGGGCCGCGTATTCGGCAGAACCAATCACGGTTTCTGTTTTGAGTGGCCCGCTGTTGGCAGGAATTGCGGCGCCGAAATCCACTAAAACTAGCCCTCGACCACCTTCTCCGGACAGGGAATGCAGATGCTCTTTCCCTACCAAAGCTGGGGATGCTTGGGAAGATTTGCGGTGAATAATATTGGAGGGTTTGATATCTCGGTGAATCAGTTGATTGTCGTGAACAAATTGCAGGACTGGCAACAATTCGCTCAGTAGATACCAAATGTGAATTTCTTTAAGAACACCTTTTTCTGAAAGCCGATCGGCTAAATTGTGGCCTTCGATGTATTCTTGCACTAAATACTGGCAGCCTTCGACTTCAAAAAATGCCAGCAGTTTCGGTATTTGGGGATGTTTCCCCAACTCGTCTAGCCGCGAGGCTGAGCCGATAAATGTGCGGTTTAGCTGGTGAGGACCGTCTGCTGCTGCAGATGATCCGCAGAACTGTTGAATGACGCAGCGGGGTTGCGAAGGTTGGTCTTCATCGGCTGCTAAGAAGGTGCGGCAAGTGAGACTTTGACCGAGGGTGTGAAAGACTCGATAGCGACCTTTTAGCAGCAAGTTCGACTCGCAACTTTTGCAGATTGTGGCGCGATCGAGATTTTGGGGGTTGTGGCAATGGGGATTGGTGCAGTAACTCATTTGTCTTTCCGCTGGAGACCCCCGTTTGACATACAAAGCTGGTGGGGGAGGAAAGCGGGGCGGTGCGTGCCGCTTCCTGTGGACAAACTAAATAATTGGAATCTTTGCTTTATGATAATTGTTTCCTAGATTTTCGCCACAATTGCTGCGGTCAATCGTGCGTAAATAATTGCTGACTTTCCTGCGAGCGAGGTTTAATAGGTCGATCGTACGGTCGGGCATCCTGCCCACCCCACAAGAAAATCATTTTTTGTGGAACAGGCATCTTGCCTGTTCTTTAGAATGGTGCAATATCTCAGTTGTTACCGAATTAAGGTATACTGTGATTGCGAATACTTTCAGGGCGATCGCAAGCATTGCCAAAGCAATAGCGACGCATTGCCAAATATCCGCGATTCTTTGTTCTATGGAGTCAATCTTAAACCTCAAATCTCAAATCTTAAATCCACTAACAGATTAAAACTTAGGCAACCTTCGCCCAACTAACTACTAACTTTTAACTATTACTTATGCCCTTAATTCGCGTTCCCAAACCTTGGGAAAATCTCGAGTCCCAAATTACCCCAGAAACAGCCTTTCTCAACCGCCGCCGCTTCATGACAAATTTAATTGGCGCCGGCGTGACTGCTTCGCTGCTGCCGCTGACCGGCTGCCAAAGCAATGCTAGCTCAAAAACGGCTCTGGATCAAAGCTCAACCCAAGCATATGCGGGATTGAGCCGGAATCGGGCCTTTGCAAAAGTCGATCGAGCGATTACCGACGAAGCCTTAGCTACAAAATACAACAATTTTTACGAATATGGCGGCACAAAATCTATTTGGCAAGCCGCTCAAGCTTTGCCAACAGAAAACTGGAAAGTTGAAGTAGGCGGTTTAGTAAAAAATCCCCGCACTTATGATATTGACGACCTCTACAAAAAATTTCCTATCGAAGAACGAGTTTATCGATTTCGCTGTGTAGAAGCCTGGGCGATGGTAGTTCCTTGGGTCGGATTCCCCATGAAATTACTGATGGCTGATGTCGAACCACAATCGAACGCTAAATTCGTTCGCTTCACCTCATTTTACGATCGCAAAATAACTCCCGGCCCCGGTTTGATGTCGCAATTTTATCCTTGGCCTTATACCGAAGGCCTGCGAATTGAAGAAATGGCCAACGATTTAGCATTTTTTGCCACAGGCTTGTATGGCCGAAAGCTACCAAAACAAAATGGTGCGCCGCTGCGGCAAGTGATTCCTTGGAAATACGGTTTTAAGGGCGCAAAGTCGATTGTAAAAATTGAATTTGTCGAACAACAGCCCGCCACTTTTTGGAATACAATCGGTCCCAACGAATACGCCTTTGAAGCAAATGTCGAACCCGATAAACCGCACCCGAGATGGTCGCAGGCCAGCGAACGGATAGTCGGCCCTGGTAACAGTTGGTCGTGGGAAACTCGCCCAACTTTGCCCTATAACGGTTACGGCGAATATGTGGCGAGTTTGTACAGTTAATTGACAGATTTCCCCTCGTTTCTAGGCTCAGCCTCCCTATTCCCGCGAGGCTGAGCCTCCGCTCCCCTCGTTTCTAGGCTCAGCCTAGGAACGCAGATCCGGAGGCTCAGCCTCCCTATTTGTACGAGGCTGAGCCTCGGATCAGGCATTCCCAGGCTGAGCCTGGGAACGAGAAAAACAACCTCCTATTCCCCTCGTTTCTAGGCTCAGTCTAGGAACGCAGATCCGGAGGCTCAGCCTCCCTATTTGTGCGAGGCAGAGCCTCGGATCAGGCATTCCCAGGCTGAGCCTGGGAACGAGAAAAACAACCTCCTATTATCCTCTATAATAAAAATTGATGAAGCTACCAAGGAATCGTTAAATGGTAACAACAACATCAACTCCCGTCGAGCAGCAAACTACCCCAGAAAACCGAGTTATTTTAAAAGGTGTCAGTTGGTCAACTTTTAAAGCATTGCTGGCAGATGTTGGGGACGATAGAGCTTGGAGAATTGCTTACGATGGAGGAGTATTAGAAATCAGGAGGCCACATCTAGAACATGAAGTTCCCAAAGGACTGATAGAAAGCTTTATTGAAGCTACAGCAGACGAGCTAGAAATCGAAGTGATGAAAGCTGGTTCTCTGACTCTCGAACGGGAAGATTTAACTCGTGCTGTCGAACCTGATACTTGTTTCTACATTCAAAATGAAGCCAGCGTCAGAGGTAAAAGAGATATTAACCTCCCAGAGGATTTGCCGCCTGATTTAGCAATAGAGTCGGATTACACGAATTCTTCAGTTAATAAAGATTCCATATATGCTGCTCTTGGTGTTCCCGAACTTTGGAGGTATCGGCGGGAATCTCTGCAAGTTTATCAACTGGTAGATGGAAAATATGAAAAGTGCGATCGCAGTTTAGCTTTTCCATTTTTACCCGTTGCCGAAATTCCCGGTTTCATCGAACAAAGCAGAACAGTCGGACAGCGTGCGGCTGTGCGTTTGTTTCGGCAAAAAATTAAAGAAATTTTACTCAGCCAAAGTTAACGGAAAAATTAGACTTACTGTACTTTAAAAAATAGCCAATCAATTTAAATTACATCAGCGTTAATCAGCGTTCATCTGCGGTAAAAAAAAATCTTTAATTCCGATAAAAAATCAATGGACAAACTCCTGCACTCTCTGCCAAACTCGCTCCAATAAATCTGGCGTGCTAACATCAAACCATTCAATTTCAGGATAAGCACGAAACCAAGTCCGCTGTCTCTTCGCAAATTGCCGCGTGTGCAAAATAGTTAATTCTTTGGCTTCTTCAAGCTTAATGTCGCCAGCCAAATATTGTGTCATTTCCTGATAGCCCAGCGTGTTCAACAGTGGCAAATCGCAGCCGTATTTTTTACACAAATATTCTACTTCAGCGATCCAACCCCGTTCAAGCATTTGTTCGGTGCGCTGTTTGATACGATCGACCAAAACATCAATCTCGCAATCCAACCCAATTTGTAAAATAGGATAATTGGGAGGATTTTCGCCCTGCTGTTCGGAAATAGGGCGACCAGTGACATAAAATACTTCCAGTGCTCTTAAAGTTCTTACTGGGTCATTGAGGTGAATTTTCTCAGCGGCAGAGCGATCGACCTGCTGCAACATCGCGTAACATAGAGATTGTCCGAGTTCCGCAAGTTGCGATCGCAATTCGGGCATGGGTGCTACCCTCGGAATTTTCAAACCCCTGACTACAGACTTAATATATAAGCCTGTCCCTCCCACCAACAACAGGGGGGGAGAAACAGGAAAATCGACAGCAGCAATTAAATTTTGAGCTTGTTGTTGGTAATCTGCGAGTGTCATTGTTTCAGTCGGATCGCAGATGTCAATTAAGTGATGCGGTACACAAGTGCGATCGACCGCCGTCGGTTTTGCGGTTCCGATGTCAAATTCGCGGTACACTTGACGGGAGTCCGCACTCAGGATCGAGGATTGTAGTCGCCCCGCCAAAGCCATAGCCACTCCCGACTTCCCCGTCGCCGTCGCCCCGCAAATCGTAATTAATCTAGGCATAAGCTGTCACACATTTCGCTATAAAAACTCTCAAATCCTCTCCTCTCAATGCTTTCCCCTCTCTCCTACACTGATTCACCGCGCGAGGCCCGCCAGAGTCGCTAAGTAATCTCAAAACTATTCCCCTCCCTCCCCCCGATAAATTTCCCTTCAGAAAGCCCTAGCATCGCCTTTAACGGTTTTGTGCTATAATTTTAGGAGTTTTCCCATTTTAGAAGCTTTTGGGGCTTTAGACCTCATTATTGGAGCTATTTTTGTATGACCAGCAGCTACAGCGCCGACCAAATTCAAGTTCTCGAAGGTCTCGAAGCAGTCCGCAAACGACCGGGGATGTACATAGGTACCACCGGCCCGCGAGGACTCCACCATCTAGTTTACGAGGTTGTGGACAATTCCATTGATGAGGCGCTGGCTGGCCACTGCACTCACATCGAGGTTGACTTCAACGCAGACGGTTCAGTTACTGTCACAGATGACGGTAGGGGTATTCCCACCGGCATCGTTGCCAAGACTGGCAAATCGGGAATAGAAACAGTAATGACTGTACTTCACGCCGGCGGCAAGTTTGGCGGCGGCGGTTACAAGGTTTCTGGAGGGTTGCACGGTGTAGGTATTTCGGTTGTTAACGCGCTTTCGGAGTGGGTAGAGGTTACGGTTTGGCGCGACCAAAAAGAACATTTGCAGCGCTACGAAAGAGGCTTTCCAGTCAGCGAACTTCAGGCAAAGCCCTGCAAAGGAAATCGCACCGGTACTTCAGTTTCTTTCTTGCCAGACACTCAGATATTTAGCACTGGCATTGAGTTCGATTACGCTACGGTTGCCGGACGCTTGCGAGAATTGGCTTATTTGAATGCGGGCGTAAAAATTTCCTTTGGCGATCGCCGCTTGGAATTGCTCAAAAGTAGCGAACCGCGTGTTGAAACTTATTGTTACGAGGGTGGCATCAAGGAATACGTCACCTACATGAACCGCGAAAAGCAGCCCTTGCACGAAGAAGTGATATACGTGCAAGGAGAACGCAACAACGTGCAAATAGAAGTGTCTTTGCAGTGGTGCGTCGATGCTTTTAGCGACAACGTTCTAGGTTTTGCTAACAACATTCGGACGATCGACGGAGGCACGCACTTAGAAGGTTTGAAGGCTGTTTTGACGCGGACGATGAATTCGATCGCCCGCAAGCGCAACAAAATCAAAGAAAACGAGCCCAACCTCGCCGGCGAAAACGTTCGCGAAGGTTTGACAGCAGTGATTTCTGTCAAAGTCCCAGACCCGGAATTTGAAGGTCAAACTAAAACCAAGCTAGGCAATACAGAAGTGCGGGGAATTGTCGATTCCTTGGTAGGCGAAGTATTGACAGAATATTTGGAATTTCGCCCCCAAGTAGCGGACGCTATTTTGGAAAAAGCAATTCAGGCATTTAAGGCCGCTGAAGCCGCCCGCCGCGCCCGCGATTTAGTGCGCCGAAAATCCGTTTTAGAGTCCTCTCCTTTGCCTGGAAAATTAGCGGACTGTAGTTCCAGAGACCCCGCCCTGTCTGAGATATACCTGGTAGAGGGGGATTCAGCAGGCGGATCGGCAAAACAAGGGCGCGATCGCCAATTCCAAGCAATCCTCCCTTTGCGCGGTAAAATTCTCAACATTGAGAAAACCGACGACGCCAAAATCTACAAAAATAACGAAATTCAGTCCTTAATTACAGCCCTAGGTTTGGGCATCAAAGGCGAAGAATTCGATCCGGGGCAATTGCGGTATCACCACATCGTTATTATGACTGACGCTGACGTTGATGGTGCCCACATCCGCACGCTGTTGCTGACTTTCTTCTACCGCTATCAGCGCGCACTTGTAGAACAAGGTTACATCTATATTGCTTGTCCTCCCCTCTATAAAGTGGAACGGGGACGCAATCATTACTACTGTTACAGCGATCGCGAAATGAACAATCTCGTCCGCAATGAATTTCCGGCGAATGCTAACTACACCATCCAGCGGTTCAAAGGTTTGGGTGAAATGATGCCGACACAGTTGTGGGATACGACGATGAACCCAGAAACTCGGACGCTGAAACGGGTGGAAATTGAAGACGCTGCTGAGGCCGATCGCATCTTTACGATCTTAATGGGCGATCGTGTCGCCCCCCGCCGCGAATTCATCGAAACCTACGGCCCCAAACTCAACCTCCTCGACTTGGACATCTAAATTAGCCAGTAGTCAGTAGTCAGTAGTCAGTAGTCATTAGTCATTAGTCATTCGCTAACAGCCAAGGACTAACGACTAATGACTAAACTGTTGGTGCCTTCTACCTTCGGATGCCTTCTGCTGAGTCTAAGTTTTGTTATAAAAATTAATACAATCTCTCATCAAATCGGTCTAAGGTAAATGCTTAGGTAATTTTGAGATTTTGGGCGAGTCGATCAACCATCACAAAAATAGAAGGTTGGACAATATAGCGTCAACAACCCAGGTCTAAAGATATTGGGCTTCTAGCCTAAGACTTAAACCACAGTTGACCAGACTCACTACCTGGGTACTACGTTAACGGTAAGAGTTAAAGACCTACCAGGGAATGCCAAGCTAGTTCCTTAAATCGCGAAATTTAGGATTAAACAGACTTATTGCGTTAAATAAGAGTCCTAAATATAGTACCGGCCGTTAACTAAGGCGCAAGCTAACATCACCCCTCTCAATTAGGCTCGAAAGAGCCAACATTATGCGATCGTCGATTGCAAAATTTGAGATGGTAATTTCGATGCACACTCGCGTACCCCAAGTGTCCCATCGCTCGTACATTACATTCATTACACCGAATCTAGCAATCCTCGTGTAATGGAAAGATTCACGGCAGTTTCAACCGCCGAACCGTTTCCCTCTCAGGTCTAAAGACGCTGAGTTTCCCACTTACCGAATTTTTTTATGAGCATCAATTTAGCGACCAAATTGCGTGAGGGAACGAAAAAGTCCCACACAATGGCAGAAAACGTCGGTTTTGTCAAGTGTTTTTTAAAAGGCGTTGTAGAAAAAACTTCTTACCGGAAGTTAGTAGGAAACCTCTACTTTGTCTACTCGGCAATGGAAGAGGAAATGGAACGCCAAAAGCAGCATCCGGTTGTTTCAAAAATTTACTTTTCTCAGTTGAATCGGAAACAAAGCTTAGAGCAAGATTTATTTTACTACCACGGTGCCAATTGGCGCGAACAAGTAGCCCCGTCACCAGCAGCTAAAGCCTACGTCCAGCGGATTCGGGAGATATCGGCGACCGCACCGGAACTGTTAGTAGCTCACTCTTACACTCGCTACCTTGGCGATTTATCCGGCGGACAAATCCTTAAGGGAATTGCCCAGCGGGGGATGAATCTTTCCGAGGGAGAAGGTATTGCTTTCTATGAATTCCAGGATATTCCTGATGAAAAAGAATTCAAAGCTAACTACCGTCAGGCGATGAATGAACTGCCGATTGACGAAGCAACAGCAGAGCGAATTGTTGACGAAGCTAATGCAGCTTTTGGCATGAACATGAAGATGTTCATGGAGTTAGAAGGCAATTTGATTAAAGCTGTCGGTCAGATGCTTTTCAATACCCTGACACGGAAGCGCGGCGGCGCCAGTACCGAATTGGCTACTGCTGATTGAGCCAACACCCATTGGCAATAATTTGAGCCTCGTTTAAGAGGAAAAACTTAAATCCTGGGGGTTTGATGGCTGCTTTTACAGTCACCAAACCTCCGGGATTTTGCATGGCGGGCGAGAGACTTTGTAACTCACAACTCCACACTCACAACTTCTAACTCATAACTCATAACAATTCTGAAAAGGGCATTGCTGAATACAGGTATGAATTCAAGATTTCCCAATTGCTATCAGCCCCGGGAGGGTAAGTTTTGTAACTGCAAGCGAAAAGTTGATTGATACCGTGAATCAGCAACCCCTTGAAGAGTTATTTTTGGGCGATCGCACTATAACTTTACCATACCCTAATTCAGCAACACCAATTAAGGAAGCTGTAGTGGCTCAAAGCTCCTTCTCAGAAAAATATCAAATCTCGTCACCGCCTCCGTCGCCTCCCTCAAATCCAAATCCTCGCTACGGATAATAGATAACTATAGTCAATCCACCCTTACCCAAGAACAGCACCAATCTCATGGAATTGTTGTTTGCGAGTTTGATGAGTGCTGGGTATTTCGGCAAAGCTCACTTGATTTGGGATGACGGTTCCGACAGGGAACGAGGGATGTTTACCCCGTTGCCACACACATAGCAGAAGGGATGCTCTCTCCCGGCCCGAAATTTGTTCAAATCTAGTTAAAAAATCGCCGCCTCATCAGCCATTGCTTCACATTCCTGACTCTTATTTTTAGCTGAAAATGTCATTTTTTATGACACTGTTGAAACCCTCTACAGTCATAATAATAGTCGTCAATTATTTATTTATGCTAAAACAACTCTCAAAGCAAGTTTGATAATCAAAATAGTTGGGGTATGTTAAGAAATCAAACAATACAGAATAAAATCTCGTAAAATTTGATAGGAGTATAAATTATAAGAGATAAGATTTTTTCATTCTAATTGTAATTCCGAGGTCTTCCTATGACAATCAACCTTTCAAGCCTAACGTTTACCAACCAAGCTGATGTTGTCCCTATGTTTGGCCCGGACGACATAGTCAATACTGGTATCGCTAATACTCTTGATGGCAACGACACAATCACTGGCATTTGGCCCCCACCCAACCCTTCCACCCTCAGCGGTGGATACGGCATTTTCAACTCCGGCACGTTGAATACGGGCGAGGGTAAGGACATAATTACTGGCACTGGGCAATACGACTTTTTCAACCCCAGCCCTGCTAGTGGCTCCGGCATTTACAACACCGGCACGTTGAATACGGCCGAAGATAACGACATAATTACTGGCACTGGGGAGTTCTACGGCATTTACAACACCGGCACGTTCAATACGGCCGAGGGTAGCGACATAATTACTGCCGAGGGGGACTATTCCCGGGGCATTGTCAACTCCGGCACGTTTGATACGGGCGAGGGTAACGACATAATTACTGCCACGACGGGGTTCTCCCTGGGAGACGGCATTTACAACACCGGCACGTTCAATACGGCCGAGGGTAACGACATAATTACTGCCACGGGGAAGGAACGCGGCATTTACAATTCTGCTGGCAACTTCAATACCGCTGATGGTAACGACGAAATCACTGGCATTGCTAGCAGCTTCGAGGGAATCTCGATCGCTAAGGGTAGCACCTTCGATACTGGAAAGGGCAAGGACAGAATCAGTGGTGAGTGCGGCATCGGTACCGGCATCTACAATGGCTCCCTCACTTTCAATACTGGTGATGGTAATGATACTCTCGATGGCCTCGGAGGTTTTTACGGCATCCAGAACACAGGACTTATAAATACCGGCAATGGAAAAGACACAATCATTGCTAAGGGTGGAACTATTTCGACTGGAGCTGGCAGTGGTCTCTCCAACCTTTCCACCATCGATACTGGTGATGGTGAGGACATAATAACTGGCAGTGGTGGCATTGAGAACGACGGTACCATTGATACCGGTGATGGTGACGACATAATAGCTGGCATTAGTAGCTTATCCGATGGTTACCAGGTAATAACTGGCCTTTATAACTTTTCCAACGCAGGTACCATTAATACTGGTAATGGTAACGACTCTATCATTAGCGATAGAAGCTTGATTATCGGTACCAAAGGCACCATTAATACTGGTGATGGTAAGGACATAATCATTAGCAATAATGGCATCGAAAACGACGGTACTATTAATACTGGTGATGGCGCAGACTTCATCCTAGTCAATGGAGGCTTTAAAGGCCTGGGCAGCGTGGTTTTAGGAAATGGTAAAGACTATCTCAATGGTTTTGGCAGTGGTAATTTTAATGGTGGAAACAATGAAGACACACTCGAATTAACCAAAGGAACTTATACCGTTGGAATATCGGGGACAACGGTGAGCTTTACTTATAGTGGCGTTATTATGATAACTTCCGAGTTTGACCAACTCAAAGCTGGTAGCACAACGTCTCCCTTTAGCAGTTTGAGCCACGGTCAGACAATTAATGTCCCCTAGTAATTAAAGTCGGCGACCCTCTCACGAGAGCCGCCGCTCTCCAAAACCGTGCGTGAAAATTTCTCTTCACACGGCTCCTCAATGACTCGGTGATTGTCACTCATACCGCGTTACCAACATATCCTCTT
>Ga0247770_1000164_pt1 | contig 60659 bp, 41 predicted proteins | sample UWRJL136409B6_FD_179943 | JGI IMG/M metagenome (GOLD analysis project Ga0247770, IMG submission 179943) | Plant litter microbial communities from Arlington Agricultural Research Station in Wisconsin, United States - UWRJ-L136-409B-6 | ecosystem: Environmental > Terrestrial > Plant litter >...
CATCGCCACAGCTATGAGTGTGCTGCTGCTCTTACGCGGGAACTTTACCCACAGAGCCTTGCTGTCCAGGCTAAGAGCCTGGAGGCACTGACCCGTCGTGGCGTCCCAGACCTTGACGACGCGCTGCTCTCGGCCGAGCACGGTAGCGAGCTGGGCGTTGTCGAACGAGAAGGCCATCTTCTCAGCGTCGTCGATCGTCTCTAGGTCCGATTCGCTGACGTTGATGGTCTGTAGCCAGGGGCTCCATCCTTCCTGTGCCATCCCGGGGCTGAGGGCCACGAAGCGCGGTTGCTCTTCCCAATATATCTCCTTGATGCGGCTGCCGGCCGGGGCGAGGACGAGGGCCGAGACATATAGCTGCAGCGGGTGGTCGGTGATGAGTTGGCCGTTGTGTGCGATGAAGCGCTGCGCGTCCACGACGATCTCTGACAGCTGGTTCGTTTCAGGTTTGTCCTGGCAATAATTGTAACAAAAAATGACAAATGTTAGCTCCGCACTTTATTCAGGAACACCTCTTTTCTTTTTCTTTTTTTAACTTCATGTGTTCGTTTTAGGGAGTTCTCTCCAAGAGTCGGGCACATGACATATTTACCAACCTTTAGGAACCCCACAAGTTTGGTCCACAACGACAAAGCCTCTCGCATGTTCCCACCGAGGGAGAGATATTCGAGCCAGCAGAGGAACTGAGTCTTGAGAAAGACGGACAGGGCCCTGTTGCCCCGCGTATCGCGGTGAACGTGGTAGTAGTCGTCGTCGTTGTGCTGCTGGTCACCACTGGCAATGAGGTGGTCGATCCAGTAATCGCGCGCGTACTCAGCCGCTGATATAACACTATTATTCTCTGCTCCCTCTCTTCTTCCTTCGGCCGCTCGGATATCCGGGCGGCCCAGTCCGTACATGTCGCGCCGCAGCCTCGTCTGCATGACGTCCAGACACGAGGAAAACAGGCGGTAATGCTCCGTCCTGAGGCCGGCCTCGAAGGTGCGGCTGCCTAGCTGAAGGTACTCTCTTGCCGACTCGTGGATGAAGTTGGCCTTGTGGTCTCCCATAGCGAAGAACGACCCGCATAGGTGGATGACCCTCCTCGCCCGCTCTTCCTCAGGGTCTCCCAAGCCAGCCAGCGCGCACAGCTCCTGGTCGCGCAAGGGCCGGTAGGCGACGGCGACTGCGGAGAGGGCCCTCAGGCAGGATTCCCTCATCCGACCCCCTTCGCCCTCGCCCTCGCCCTCATCATCATCGTCATCGTCGAGGTTCCGGATACGCGCCTCCGCCTGCCTGTACAACCCCCTGACGTCGACAGCCATCCCCTGAAGCTCCTCGAGCCGCTTCCCGCGCTCTACAGCCCCGAGCTCGCGAGCTAGGAGCGTGACGTGGAGGAAGGTGCCTTCTCCCTTGTTCTTGTGAAGGCCTTCGTTTATCTTGCTGTAATAAACCTCGTACTCTTCGTCTTTGTTCTTCGCCTTGGCGAGTTTGGCCGAACAATGGTGAATGTACATGTCGACGGCTTTATCAATCTCCTCGGCGTAGTCATAATCTAAATTGAGGCTAAGTCCCAGACCGGCCCTGCTTACGCGGAGGCCTTTTCTGATGTCGTCCTCACCGCGGCTCGTCACCAACCACCTGACGCGGGGGTTACCTGTTTCAGCGTTGGTGGTGGTTGAGCTAGGGCTAGAGCTATCAGCGATGAGTGCAAGGAGGCGTTCCAACCCATGTTCGCACTCGTCGAGTGCGTCGACGGCAAGGTAAGTCACACCACCGCCAGCATCATCACCATCGCCTTTTTCGCCACCTCGGTCCATCTTGCTCAGAGCCTTGTTCAGCATATCCCTCAGGGACCACCAGGCGCTAGGGCCTTGGAATATGCCGGCACCGGAATTGTCGTACTTGTCACGTATGTGTCGGATGACGGAACGTCGCTGCGGGCCCGTTGCGAGCATGAAGAGGAGGCCGCGCAGCACGGCCTCGGCGTTGTTAGCCCTCTCGTTACTCTTCTCGCAAAAGAAAAAGGCGATGTTGCCGCGGTGGGAAGCTTTGCTATTGCGCAGCTCATCCAGGATCCCGCAGAGCAGCATCGTCTTGCCCGTCCCGGGCCTCCCGTTGATCCAAAGCAGCCTTGTGGTCGTGCTGCTTGGGTCACACCACGCTTGGAAATCGCCGTTGCTGAGGACCCATCGGTACGCATCTCCCAAGAGGGGCCCTTTGGAGCTCTCGATGCGCAACTTGTCGGCGGCCGGGTTCGTCGTGAACAAGGCCTGGAGGCAGAGCTGGTCTCCACTCTCGAGACCTAAATATTTTTCGAACCATCAGCTAGGCACGGACTCGGGTTCTTGAAAGATGTCCCATAATTACCTCACCTAAGGTATCTTACCCAAGGTGAGACCTACGTTATGGTGGTTAGTTAAGGTAAGGGGAGAGCGACCTGCCTGCGAGATAGATAGTACCGCCGGAAATCGGCGCGTTGATCTGGATAGCACGGTCCGAAGCTTTGTTTGCCTCTACGCGCGAGATATCTGGCTCGGTTGGTTAGCATCTTAGCTCAGTCAGACACCCAACCCGAGTTCTTCTGGGCTAGTCTCTCTGATGGGTGATTCGCGTCGCGGGGACAGTTGCACAAGTGAAATCTGTCGTCATACCTCCTGCCATTGTTAAAAAGACTATACTTTACGTATGGGCAGGGATTGAAGAGACAGAATAGAATGGTTAGGCCCTGGCAGGGAGAGAAAAAATAGGTTTCTCTAGGATAGAGCACGGAAAACTTGGGACCTCTCTTGATGCCCAAACATGTGAGTCTTTGTGCCTTAACAATCAGGCCGCTCAACGCTTGCTCTTGGATGGGCCAATCAGGGTCCTTTGCCCCGCGATGTACAAATTTCGCATGAAGGTCTGGTATTGAGTGAATTGGAGAATGGTACAATGTCAGACGAGGCGTTGCGAACACCAATTACGTCTAAGTGGATAGGGTGGGTGTACGATGTGACATGCGACATGGGTGTTGTGTGCATACTCAGCCAGTGAAATTTACTAGATTCAATACTACATATCACATTTCTCTCTACACGCCTACGAAGTACTCAGTTCTCACCCCCCTAACCCTGCCCCATCCCAAACCACTCGTATAGCATCAGTTGTCGCCATAAGCCTCCACGCGAGCCCTATAGATGCGGAGGGTTGCGATGACCCTATCCAGCAGCTCCTCCTTAGCAGCTAACTCCTCCTCAAATCTCTCCTCCTTCCTAGCCTGTTCATCCAAAGTTCTGACGTGTTCATCGTAGTCCTTCTTGGCCTTGGCTGTCAGCCTATCAATTTCGGTCTTCGCCGAGGCCAATTCCCCCTCCAGCTTTTTGTTGTGCGTGTCGGTAGCCGTGGCCGCAGCCTTGAGAGCGGTTAGCTCGCCCTCTAGCTTCTTGCCGGCGGCCGTGGCTCCCTCGGCCCTGATACGCATGTCCTCCAGCTCTTTGACCAGCTGCTCCCTAGACTTCTTGAAGTTCTTGACGTTGCTTTCCGCCCCGTCGATCCCGATTCCCAGCTGAGCGAGCTCGTCCATCACCTGCTGCTCCCTCGCCGACTTCCCACCTGCGGTCATTGGCTTTGGGTTCTTGTCCTTGAGCTCGTGCGCCCTCAGCTTGGACCGCTCCAGATCTAGCTCTCTCTCGGCCCGCTGTTTGGCATCTTTGTCGCTGGCGGCCGCCAGGGCGATGCTGTCGATCTGGTTGGTCATGCCGGAGAGGAGGTCATCGAGTTCCCTGCTTTTGCTGGCCGAAGTGAGAGTCAAGGATCCCTTTGACCTCTTGCCGCCCCCGACGGTCTTCGTTGTGGTTGTCGTCGACATGGCTGCTAAGTTGTTGGGAACTTATGTTTTCTTAAAGGAGGTCAGCTCTCTATCTTTCCATAATGGACCAGCACCGCGGATACTGCCAGGAAAACGAAGGATCAGGAAATAACTGGCGTGGAACACGTACCGGAAGAAGAGTATATATGCGGTGCTGCAGGTAGGCGGAGGGCAGACGAGGCAAAGAGCCAGGCGCGGTTGCAAAAATTCCGCTACAGTACTTGATACCTATGTTAGCAGGAGGTTTAGATGTGCGTTGCTGAGCGACGAGGGCGATGAAGGCAGGGAAGAGACAAAGGGAAGGCAGAAACTCTTTGTACCCGGCCGCCTTCTCATTTCGCCGCTCATCCCGCACCGCTTGTGTATCCTTTCTCCGTGATTTCCGGGCCGGTTTTTCGTGAGCACCCTGGCTGCGCGTGCTTGCGAGCCCAAAAACGAATGGCCATGCCTTTCGCCAGACGTCACCAGGCCCAACAATGACGCCCCATTGTCCGACTCGATGGATTTGACATGGGATGTCAGCGGTATGACTCAAACCGAGCTCAACCCAATGCGGCTGATCAACCAAAGCATTCCAGAGCCCAACGTGGCTGTGATATTGTTCCGCCAATGGATATCCGCTCCCCTGAGACATTCGCATATTGCCCATGGAACAGCGCTTTTTGACCGCATTTCAACCATCTCAAGTAGGTAGTCTCATTTGCAATGACGCTAACGTGGACTGTTCAGGACAAGATGTCGGGGTGGCGCCTAACCATGGCCCAACCGAGCCTTGGCTCCGTCTTCCGCTAGGAATCTGGGCCAGGAAGCGCCCAACCGTACCCGTTTTTGTTCAGAGTTTCCCTCGCTCTCTGTATCTGTTCTCTGAGGCGAACATTCTCTTCCTCCCAGCCCAAGTACGTTCTCTTTGCCGCTAAAAACGTGTGCTTCTCTTTCCTAAGGCTCTTTTCCTGGCCCGCCACACTCTTCTCCCGTTCATCCAACATTTTCTCCCGCTCATTCAATCGCATTTCTCGCTCTTGTAACTCCGAGGCCCTCTTTTCAAGCTTTTCGGCGCTCATCTTGCCGTTGGGCATCGGAGTATATTGCACCAATTCCTCTAACACTTTGGCAACCTTCACATTGGTCTTGTCACGTTCCTCACGCCCCCTCCTCGGAGCGAGGGGCTGCTTGTTTGGCGCATGGCCAGTGGGACTTGGGCGTAACACATTATTGTAGGCAAGCCCATCCAATCTAGAGCCTAGCTGCATTAAAAACTGCGCCCACGCCTACGTGTGGGGGTAATCCTCACCCGGTTGAGCCTCTTCTCAGGCCTGGATCGCTGCTGTCCACCGAATCGTTGCGTGCCACATCTGATCGATGGCCTGTGCTGGGCATCGCATCGGTATCAGCTGCGGCTCTTCACTTTCGCCTCAAGGTTTTGTGGATGCCGTGAGAATGCCAGAGAAACCCGGAGCCTGATGGCAACGCAGAAAGGAGAGAGAAAAAGCACTATACTAAACGAAATTTGGGCGGAAACGAGCGGGGAATAGATCGGCAATGTCGTGCTGTCCAGTGACCACTTCATGGGTCGGACGTGTACAAACGCGATTCGGCCGCTGCCGAGCGGGGGTCTGTGGGCGTTTTGCGTGTCCCCTTGCTCGAAATTCCACAAGTGGAATATGCATTGAAACATGCACTTAGCCCCTCTCAGGTATCCCTCATTGGCAGCTCGAGACAGGGGAGCACGAGTCCGAAGGCACGCGCGCGCCCCATTCAACGAAAGCGGCCTCCCTAGGTTTGCAGCACGCCCATCAAGAGCCCGGTGTGGGGAAGCCGAGCAGGCCTGCACAAACTGGTTGCTTCCTTCTGTCAACAGTCGAGAACTCACCAAACAAACCACCGGTCGGGCGCCTGCAGCGATCCGTCACTCATCGCATCAGACCTTATTGACTGATCTGCTTGGCGACAGCCAGCGTGTCCAACAGCAACACGCGATCATGTCCAGGACCGCCCCAAACCTCGAGACCCTCTACTCACCAGCGTCTCTTCGTCGAGATGGAGGGACTTGCATTCGCCTTGAGTACGTTCCTTTTCTTTCGGGCCCATTTCCATCCATAACGCGGCACCGATCCAACGGCGATGTGTGTTGATTCTCACCAATCGATAGTGTCGTTCTGGTTCACGGGTTCGGTGCCAATCCAGAGGGCACGTGGACAGAGGAGGAAAGCAACAAGTGCTGGCCCAGAGATCACGTCCCCAACAATATGAAGCAGCACACGAGGGTTGTTATGTTCAAGTATAGCGAAACGACTATGCGGCCCTACCAGCGTAATCATCTATCTGGCCATGCGAAGCGTCTTCTAGGGTGCCTCCGCCAATGTCCCCAACGCCGCAAAAACGGCCCGCTTCGGCCTATTGTATGGGTCGCACATAGCATCGGCGGTATTATTGTCAAAGAGGTAGGTATAATGGATACTTGATCGAGACCTTCAATCGGGCCTAGTTTGATATTCTGACCTAGGCTTTGCTGGGTAGGCCCTCATGATTGCGATGCGCACTCAACACTTCCTAGACATATTCAATTCCACTCGTGGCGTGGTAAGCTCCTCCCCGTTCTGCCCGCGATTCATTCTCGGCCGGTTTGCTCAACAGTTGACTGGGGGTCGCAGCTCTTTTTTGCAACTCCTCATCACAAGGGCAGTTCTTGGGACGATATTGTGGCCAAAATCTTCGAAAAAGCCCCGTGCTATCAATTCTTTGGACTCAAGGCAAGCTCACGCGTGCTGCTGGGCAAGGAGGATAGTGCAGGTCTAGATAATATTGCTCGGGAGTTTGCATCCTTCTCGAATAGTGTTATGGGGTTTAAACTCGCAAGCTTTGAAGAAGAGGCAACGAGTGTAAGTCGCTGGCTGGATACGAGCCTGAGATGCTCCCGTCCTCTTGTCTTGGCTAAATCCGCAATAGGTTTTAGGTTCTAATTCGAATAATAATCTGAACGCGGAGGTAATGTCGCTTCCCAGAGACCACTTCGACATATGTAAGCTGCGCGAGGACGACGAAGAACTTGCAATGGTTTGGAGGATAATTAAGCGAATGGGAGATCGGTTGCCACAAACAACAAGTAAGAAGCGCCACATTCCCTCATTTTCCAAGCAGGGTGTGATGACACTTGCGCTTACTTCGTACCCTAACGTAGGTCTCGGCCATTCAGACTTGAGGGCACTTGAAGGGCTTGGCATAGCCAGGATGAGGATCCAGTCAGTCCAGCAACAGCGTACCGCAGGCACATGTGATTGGATCGAGTTTAAACAGTTCTTTAAGGACTGGCGTGAGAAATCGAACCCTGAAAGACTTTGGGTCTACGGAGGCCTCGGTTCCGGAAAGACCTACCTGACGAGGCACATTGTGGAGTTGCTTGGCTCTGACGGAGCTGTGGCTTATTGCTCTCTCAACGACATCGTGACCAGCTATAAGACCCCCAAGTCAATACTGGTCTGGCTGATGTACGAGATCCTTAGAGCACGAAGGGAGTTGATCGCGGAATGCCTCACCCGCGTCTACGAACAAGAAAGGGAATCCAAGGGAGACAATGTTTGCGACTGGCCCTTGGAGAATGTAAAGGGACTGTGGAAGGCACTGATGAAAAGTTTGATGGTCGACAAGGCTGGGAGAAAGCACGGTACTCTTCATGTCGTTATTGACGGAGTTGACCAGTGCCTCGGCGGCTCCAGAGAGTTGAAGAACCTCAAGGAATTCTTCGTCTGTATCACTGATGGTCCCGTTCTTCAGTTGTTAGTTTTCTCTCGACCAAGTAGCGACTTCAACACTATCCAGCGAGACCACGAATTCAAGCCCTACTTGATGAGAGAAAACGATACGAGAAGGGACATATCGACCACTGTGAGAGAAGGGGCTCATCGAATCGCGATTGAATGCGACCTTGACAAGACGACTGAGGAGCAAGTTGTCAAAAAGGTTGAAGAAAAAGCCAAGGGTATGTACCTCTGGGCAAGCGTAGTTCTAGGAGAGCTCAAGAGAGATCGCATAACAAAAGAGGATCTCCTCGAGCTCCTGGACAATCTCCCCGAGTCTATCATCGAGCTCTATGACTTCATTCTCGGGCGTGCTACTGCCCTCAGGGCCCAAAACTCAGGGTCTGAAGTCAAAAAGAGTGTGAACATTTTCACAAAGCGCGTGCTCTTTTGGATTGCGTATCAAGTCCAGGCGATGGACGAAGGGGAATTGTGGACGGGGGTTTCGCTAGTGCGCGCAGTCGGGTTGCCGCCTCGCGGCACCCCTCGGGGCATCACTGAGGGCGATGTTGGCGTTCTGTCCTCCGCCGAAAACCTCGAACGAAAGATCTCGCGGGCCTGTGGCGCCCTCGTCACGTTCACGGACGATGATGCTTTTGTCCCCTCCCATCCCACGGTCGGACAGTTCTTGGTGACACCAACCGAGAAACTGAAGGACATCTACCCGAACCTCAAACACCACGAGAAGTACTACTGCGGAGGGCTTAGCCCGGACGACATCATCCGCCAGCTGTGCACCAACTACCTCCTTCTTAGGCGTTTTAGCGAGCCAGAGAATCACCACACCCACGAAACCTGGGCGGCCAAGGTCGAAGCCCGGGTCGCAGAACACCCCTTCGGCCGATACGCGGCGTGCAACTGGCTGAAGCATGCCCATAAGGAAATCCATCCAACAACAACCAACTCAGCCGGCAACCCCGAGTTCGCCGCCGGTTCCGATGGGCAGAGACTCCTCCAACCGGCGCACAATGCATTGCACGACATCAAGTGCTCGCGAAGCTGGATAGAGATTTGGTGGTACTTCGAGAAGCCCGGCCTGGAATTCCCCGCAGACGGTGTCGTCCCGCTCGAGGACCTTAGATCAGGGGCAGTACCGCCCGAAAGATTTCACTGGCACGAAACACGGGACGCTGTTCATGACCGCGGTCTTGGGCCCGCCCGCAATGACCACAGCGGTGCTGGCCTCGTTAACAACAACCGTGTTGCCGTCGCTGATAGCACCGCATACAATGGCGATGTTTCTGGCAGTGTTGCTCATAGCACTGATGGCACTATCTTTGCGAATGGCAACAGTGATCTCGGAGCTCGCCCCTTCTGCGGTGGCAGCGTCAATGCCGGTGGTAACCTTGACCATGGGGCTGCTGGCACTGTGTACCATGATAATGGGACCAATGCTCTCCTACCCAGTAACCTCGGAGCTGGCTCTGTACACCATGACGGCGTCGGCCGGGATCACACGCCAGAGATAGGACTGTCGAACGGAGAGAACGGAGAGCCGCTACAGCAGTTGCAGCTGGATTATACTCAATCCTCCAAGCTATGTATCTGTTGCGTCTTATTGTAAATATCAATTGAACTTCCAGATAAAAATCTTAGAGTGAATACGCTGGCTAATTACCAAATCCATTTCTCAAGCACTATTCTTTCCCGGGGGGGGAGGGGGGGGTGGGTACTAGAAATTAGCCAGCGCCATCTAGCCCAAAACCTGTCACTTGTCGCGTAAAGTCGATAATTTTGTGGTATGGTGAGCTAGGCGTGAGAGATGGTGAGCCGAGACTGAGCTAAGGGCGAAGCGAGCTGCATTTTAGCTTAATTATCTTTGGATACAGTCAGACCCCCTGTTTCTGCAACCCCCTTTTTATGCAAATTGCCACAAAACGCAAGCTCCATTCCAGTTTGAATTAATTACTACTGCAAAACGCAAGCCCCATTCCAGTTTGAATTAATTACTACTGCAAAACGCAAGCCTGCAAATCGCAATTGAGGGGCCAAATTCTTGCGTAAAATGGGGGGCATTCCAGCGATTCTGGACCATTCCAGCAGTGGAATGCCCCCTATTTTTCAGTGATTTCGGAGATAAACCAGCCCCTAAACCAGCCAGATAATGGCAATCACTCCTTCTTTTCTCGCCCTTAAAAGGCCTAATTTAAACCAGTCTCCTTTCCATCGTTCAGATTAATTATTTGGATCAAAATCAACTGTTACTAACCGTTAGCACCTCCTTCTGAGCCGTCAATAACTGCTAACGTCACTATGGCTAAACTTACCCTTGTTTAGAAGAAAGACCTCCGTGTGTGGCATAAGAGACAGTTAACTAAGCCTTCGTTAAAGCAAACCGCTGCGTACGCCCTCCGCGAGTTAAACGTTAAGGTCCACGATTTGCAAATCTCACGCTTACTGAGTAATAAATTCGAAGCCCTTAATACCCTTAAAGCCGCTTACCTTTTTAAAGTTAGTAAGCTCCGCGTTAGTTAGTATTTTACGTTTGAAGAGATACTGTATTGCTGGTAAGTGGAGATGGAGAGCTGTAGAGTGCTTATAACAGGGGAGGTCTTATAGGCCTAAGCTGTGAAGATCTGGAGTATAGTTGAGGTAGTGTGTAAGGGCGCCTCTGTTGAACCCCCCCCTTTTTTTGGCCTTAAGTGGCTGGCCCTGTTTAAATAGAGGTATAGCATTAAAAGGAGGATCTTCAACAGAAAGTTTCGCTTAGTTTAATAAGATGAAGGCGTTAAGGCGCAGATAGAGGCTATTTGAAAGGCTGCTATAGAGGTCCCTGTTAGTAACCGCTATAATATGGACTAGACCGCTCTCTTCTAGTGTATGTTCCCATTGTTAGGCCTTACCACTGTTAATCGCCCTGGTTTGAAGAAGGATAAGGCCTAGCTTTCGCTCGCTTTCACCACTAACGATACAGGAACGGACCGCTTTAAACTGTAGGCTGTTAGTAAAGTAAAGGAACCTTAAGCGTTGAAGAAGTTTAACTTTTAGGCCTATAAAGTGGTTTGGAAAAGTAATTAAAAGGCCTGGTTTACGTCAGCTTTAATGGAGTAGTGGTATAAGTCTTTCTTTGCTTATATTTAACGAATTAAGTTAGGGTAGAAGGTTCTTCTTCTATTGGATAACTTCTCGGCCTATAAGAAAGCCCTTAAGGCTTACCCCCCTTTTAAAGGTATTACTGTTCTGTTTATTCCTCTTAATAATACCTTTTGTTGGTAACCTCTCGATTAGGGTATTATTATAAGCTGGAAACGACTTTATCGTAAAGCTTTCCTTACTTAGATTGTCGAATTGATAGAAGGAAAGGTAACAGACTTCCATTTAGTTAACGACATGAATCTCTGGTTAGTATTACCTTAGGCTGTGTGGGCCTGGTTTAGTTAGGTAAAGGACTCGATTATAGTGGCCTGTTAGAAGAAGTTAACTGTTATAGGGCTTTATCTTACTGTTTAGTATAACCTTGATATTACTGATGGCGTTATAGAGATTTACAGCTTGTTTATGAAAGCTGTAGAGGCCCTTAGAGTGGTGGACTGTAGCGTTACGGCTATTAATAGGTTTTTGAGCCCTGAGGAGGAAGAAGAGGTTGTAGAGCCCTTTGTTCTGGAGGAAGTTCTGGTTATTGTTGTTAAAGAAGTTATTAGAACCCCTGAGTCCACCCCTAAGTCTTCCTTTGGCCCTAAGTCTCCTTCTAGTAAATATTACGGTGTGGCCGACCTTATAGAGACTGAAGACGGAGATAAGGAGGAGCTTTATTACGCCCTACCCCTTATTGTTTCGCTTAAAGAGGCTATTTACTATGTGAGGGATTTGCTTGATATTGCAGATGAAAAGGCGAATTTGATGGATTTTAAGGATGTGAAGGCCCTGTAGCGAATTAAGTGAAAGTTGGAAGTAGTAATGGTGGATTTACGTGAGTAGAAGACTTTAGATAACTGGTTGGCTCTATAAATAGCCTGTATTTTTACTGTGTTTAGTGTGATTATAATGTTTTTAAGCCTGGAACTAATTGTTGGAAAATCAAGAAAAGTGGGTCCTCTGGGACCCCCTTTTATGCAAGCCACCCACAAAATGCAAGCGGTTTTCCGGTCTGGAATCCTTACGGAAACAGGGGGTTTAACTGTAATGTGTGTGATAAGCGAGCGCCGTGGACAAGCGGGCGCCGCACTTTAATAAACTTCAGTGGAGTCGCGTATAGGAGGTGATAAGATAGACTTATTATGGGCCCATTTTGCTGAGGTAATCTACGTAATCGGCTGCAGACCAGGATATCACTAACAATAAGCGGATTTATTAACAGTGGGGCCTTAGAAAACCCCTGAAATTGTAATTTCCACCCTCCTTAGCTATTTTAGACCCCTGTCTATCGATTTTAAGTGTTACGGCGTTGCCTGCGCTGCTTAAGGGTATTTACAAGCTGGTTAAGGCTTCCATCGCCATGTATTTACTTTACCTCCACTATAGCCTTAGCCTCACTTTAACCCCTGGATATACGTGAAGAGATAGCATCTTAGATTACCTTACGGTGGTAAAACTGTACCCTGATAGTGCTTTTAAGGCGCTAACGGCTTCCCTATTAGGCCTTGAGCTTCTGTATTACAGGCTGGCCTCTAAAGCCTTCTTTCCACTTACGCCAGACGTCTTTAATTATAAATACCTTCCTTAAGTTAGAAATTACAGGTAATACTATAAGGTTACTTATTACAGCTGGCTTTAATAAAGGCGTTAATATAGGCGTAGGTGTAGGTGTAGGTGTAAGTGTAAGTATAGGCACCCTTAACACTAAGTTGGGGTTAGCTTTTAAATAGCTAGTATTAATAATTATAATAAGGATTTTATTAAAGAGTAAGGCTTTTAAAAGCTTATTTTCTTAATTAACTAACTGGTTAGTGATCTGTTAATTACTATATAAAATAGTAAAGTAAATACTCTTTATAAGGTTATATAGCTTTAATAAAACGCGTTATAATAAAAGGTTTAATAGCTTTACTATATTAATAATACTAGCTTGTATTACATATGTAAAAGCCTCTTACTTATTACTGTGAAAAGGGGTGTAAGAGAAAAAAGGTAGTGATGGAAATTATAATTATAAAACAGTTAAGTCCTGTAGAAGAATAATATAAAGGTGCCTTATAAGCTTAAAGAAACCATTACTAGTAAAATCGTCGTTATTAAGGCCGCTTTACACCTATTAGTAACGCTGTATATATGCCTTAAAGTAAAGCTCCCACTCTTTAATTTAAAGCTAAAGCTAGCTTTATAAAGCAGCTAAAGGCTCCTATATTACATATATTAAGAAGTAATCACCTAGTGATTTAGAAAAGCTAGTAATAATATATATAAATTAGCGTGGTAAATAAGTAAGGTATATTTAATAAAGAACGTTTTAATTTTAATAACCAGCCTGTAAGATTTATATAAGTAAAGTGTTATAAGTCTCCACATTTTAAGCTTTAACTTACTGTAATAAATAGGTCTTCTTTATTATAAAAAGGTTAATAATGTTAAAGATATACCAGGTCTCCTGTAACTATATGCTGTAAAAGAGCTCTTCTTTACAATTTTTACTAATAAGGACTTTAATTTAATATTAATCCTAATAGTAGTGAAAAGAAGGTAGTAACTCACTTATAACATATTATTACTAAAAGAATAACTGTATTAAAATGCCCTACGTATAAAAAAGGGGGTTCTTATAATATAAAGACCTTATAAACTCCTTTTTTACCATCTTATTTATTTTACTATCTTATAAAAGTGATATAAGGCAGCCATATAGTGTAAAACCTTTAATAAAAGGGTAATTAAGTAAAGAGAGGTTAGTAAACTCTATCTTTTAACAGTTCTCTCTATATAAAAGGTAATAATAGCTGAAAAGAAGATCTAAGCATATTTAAAAGTTCTACAGTATATTAATTACTTTATAAAGTAAATACTCCTAAATTATAAGCTACTTAATAGTAAAATACCCAGCTTAAATACCTTTAACGTTATAATCCTTAAAGTTAACACAGTTAAATTAATTTCTTTAACAGCCATATTATTTTAAAAAGCCACGTACAGTAACGTTACGTGGGTTATTTATATTCTTACTACTGTAGGTTACTTACACGCATTAAAGCTTAATTACGGTAATGATATACGCATTTACTATACCCTTTATATAAAGGTTACCTTCCTCTCCATCACTAATAACCGTTACCGCTACTGCTGCCGCTACTATAGTTAGTAATAATATATAGCTCTTATAGTCGTCAGTAAGGATTTAAGCCGCCTTAACAACTAGCACTGCTAACGTTACAGTAAGAGCTTCAGCCTTACAAAGAGCGGCTTACTTATTAACCTAGAGTGGTGGCTCTATACAGTTATAACTATAACGCTTTTTAGGCACCTTAACGTGCTATAGGAGGATATCTTCCTTCAGCTAAGCAGTTAGCTTATCCGGTGTAATAAGCTCGCTATCTGGCCAGGTAAAAAGGGTTCCATCCGGCCCTACGTGCGGCTTATGGCACCACGCCCTCCACTTGCGCTGCTTCAAAGCGTAGCTCCTCGTTGTATTTGCCGGCTGCTCGTCCTTCTTCGCTTGCAGGCCGGCTCTCCGCGCCTCCTGAGCACGGCCCTCAGCGGCTGCGTACAAGCCGTCGGCCATGGTGGTGATGGTGGTGATGGTGGTTGGTGGTGGGTGGTGGGTGGAGGTGGTGGTGGTAGTGCCAGCGGCCCTAGCGCATACGGCGCGTTGCGTTATAGAGGGGGTAGGGGGTTCGCGTTCGAAATACAGGGGTAAGAAGTGGTTGGAAATCAGGGGCTTCTGATAAGTGGAAAATTTCTTTATCGGCGATAGCTTATCCACGCGCGCGCAGCCGATTACGGCGATTACTAGGAGAGGGTTATTGGTGGTGGTGGTTGCCGGAAGCGGCCTAGCGCGTTACACCGAAATTGCGCTCCCCCTCGATAAGAAAATGATAGCGACACTAACAAGCATATTTCATACGCTACCCCCACCAACTTTGTTAAAGTGCGGCGCTCGCTGATCACACACGTTAAGGCTCTTTTCTTTTAGCGACCGACTATTAAGGTAAGGTATCTAACATGACCCAGCTGCTTTAGCCCTTACTTATGAAGAACTGTGACGAACGCGGGCCGTCACTTGTGCGCCCCTGCAGATTCTGGAACGGTCAGTGCAGCTGTCGGTACGGGGTAATTTCTCACGTTGGTTAACCATGACAAGAAGCCCCCAAGAAATCCCGCAGCAGCATGACAGACCATCTCACCTTTCCAGCACCCAACGGGCTATTCCCAGCGTTTACTAGGGCATCCCAGCACCCAACCACCTGTCCCTACTTTGTTTAAGCCTAGATTTCATTCAGCTCATTGTGGTATCAAATCTTGTGGTGAAAGGATACAAAATGTCGCAAGAGGCGTCCAGCATTAACCATGCAAACGAGGCACTGTGAGCCGAGCCGGATTCGCTGACTCTAGACGACGTACAATGCTTAAACTTGCTTCCTAGATACCCAGAGCAAATTGATGCGCAGGCGGCCGCGGATGATGGCCTCGATTCGACCGACCGAGCAGCTCCCTTGTATCACCGCGCAACCTTACTTCGCGCCAAATTCCGAGAAACGGCGCAGATGTCGTATCTAGATGAAGCCGTCAATGCCCTCCGAAGCGCGCTATCCGTGGTGCCGCAATCCGCCCCGCATAGGCCCCTCTTTTTGGACAGTCTCGCCTCTTGGCTAGGGGAGAAGCACACGGCCGAAGGATCCCTTGACGTGCTACAACAGGGAATTGCAGCTTCCATCAAGGCAAAAGAGACAGCGGTAGCGGGCTCCCCATATTGGGCGTTGATTCTGAATAACCTGGGCCTATCGCTCGGCATGCGATATGCTAGGCTCGGAGGAGCGGACGACATCTTCGAAGGAATCCGCCTAATTAACGAGTCGATCGAATCCACACCTGAAAGCGATCCTAACCTTGCCATGTACCAGGCCAACTTAGGGCTACTTCTCGAACATCGCTACAACAGAGTGAGAGCCATGTCTGATTTGGTAGCGTCTGTGCAGAGCCTGAAAAACGCAGTCAAGGCAACGCCGAGAGGAGATCCAGCATACCCGATGCGGCTGAACAACCTAGGAATGTCATACGGCCATCTGTATAGGAGAACGGGCGAGGTTGGCCGTTTCTATGATGCCATTTGGGCCACGTCCGAGGCTGTTAGGCTCGCCCCTTCAAAGGATCCGGATTTGCCGCTCTTTTTAAACAATCTCGGAAGACTGTATCAAGATAGGGCTGACAACACCGGGAACCTACAGGCTAGGGAAGACGCCATTAGACATTTGCGAGCGGCAGTGGCCACCGCACAATCACAGAACCCAGCCCACCCCGACCTCGCCATGATTTTGAACAACCTGGCAGGAGCTCTCAAGGAAAGATACCGAGCCGACCAGCTGCCGGGTAGCCTCAACGCGGCTGTTACATCGCTCCAAGAAGCCGTGGCTATGACGCCAAGTGACCATCCAGACCGCGCAGCACGGCTCCTTAACCTCGGGTCGCTACTGAAGAAGTACCCAAGAGGCGACGATGACCTCCGAGACGCCGTTTCCGTCTTGCAAGAAGCACTGGATATGAACGCTGCCCCTGCAATCTACCGTATACGAGCCAGCCGTAAATTGCTCGCGTGCTGCCTTCGTACCCGAGATTGGGACCGGGCCTACAAGGCCATGAGCCAAGCGGTCAGGCTTGTTCCTACGCTCGCCCCGAAGTCGCTCCAGAACGCCGACAAGCAGTATCTGCTGGGGCAAATTGTCGGCCTGGCATCTGATGCGGCTGCAGTGGCCCTAAAGGCAGGCAGAGGGCCGGTCGCTTCGCTCGAACTGCTAGAGCTGGGCCGCGGCATCATAACAACTTCGCTTGAGGACATCCGCTCTGATGAAGCTGGGGGCCTGCAGTTTATCGAACCTGAACTCGCAAGGGAGTTTGTCGCCGCCCGCGACGAGCTAAACTTCACGTCTTGGGATTCTGGCTCGTCAGCGGGTAGTCAGTCTCGCCTGTGGCAGACGGAACTCGCTCGGCGGCACGATGCGGTGCAAAAATTCGATCAGTTGCTCGAAAGAATCCGGGACCTTCCCGGTTTCAAGAATTTCCTGCTTCCGACTCAGGAGGACCTCCAGGCCGCTGCTCAGCATGGACCAGTAGTAGTCATCAACGTCAGCAAGAAGTTAGGTCGCTGCGATGCATTTCTCATCGAGCAACACCAGATACGGACGATAGAACTCCCTGGCCTCCGCTATCATGATCTTGAGATAAATTCGAGAGCGAAGGACCTAGGTCGGGTGGAGAATTTAGAATGGCTGTGGAATGCCGTCGCACGCCCCGCCCTGGACACTCTCGGCTTTGCACGGCCGCCGCCCGATGGAAACTGGCCCTAGGTGTGGTGGATTCCGACGGGAAGGCTCACTCGGTTCCCTATCCACGCGGCGGGACATTACCAAAAAGGGCCCCCATACGGTGTCCTTGACTTGGTCATGTCGTCGTATGCATCTTCGGTCAAGGGGATTCTGTCCAGACGCCGACTGAGGGGCCTAGCACAGGGGGACATCTGCCACAAGGCCCTCCTGGTCCGCATGCAAGACACTCCCGGACAGAGAAGTCTCCCCTTCGCGTTCCGTGAGGTCGAATCCCTCAAAGGCCTTCTCAAGACGATGTCCATTTCGTTTGTCGAACCTGGGCGGCGCAAGCCTGAAGTTCTGTCTTGCCTACCGGACTGCACCATCTTCCACTTCGCCGGCCACGGGCATACCGACGAGGCCGACCCGTTGCAGAGCTACCTGGTGCTTGAAGACTGGGCCGACGACCGGCTTACCGTGGCGGACATGCTCGCGCTCCAACTGCGGAACAAGGCGCCGTTCTTGGCCTATCTCTCGGCATGCGGCACCGGCCAGATCAAGGAAGACGCGCTCGTCGATGAGAACATCCACCTCGTCAGCGCCTTCCAGTCCACCGGGTTCCGCCACGTGGTCGGCACGCTGTGGGAGGTGCAAGACAATTCGTGCTCGGAGATATCGAGCATCACATACGAGACGATGCGCGAGTGCGGCCTGACAGACGCGTCTGTGTGCCTCGGCCTACACCGCGCGTCTAGGATGCTGCGCGATCGCTGGGTTGGCGAGCGTGAAGCGGCCAGGACCGCGCCAAAGGCTGCGCAAATGCTGCAGGCACCATTGTTGGAGGGCCAAACCGAGGAAGAGGAGACGGCGCGGGATGGGAAGCTTTTGGTAGGGACTGGAGGAAAGGGCAAAGAGGGTGGGGAGAATGACGGAGGACTGAGTCGTGCGGATAGGGAGATGTTTTGGACTCCATATATTCACTTTGGGGTATAAACTGGTTCTGTACTGTCGCTGAATCTGGTCTGTACGAAGAATCACAGCTCTTCGTTTTCCTGCGACGGTCACGCGGCCCAAGAAACCTCATGTTGGATTAGTCCTGGCTTTGCCGTGGGTGGCGGCCCAATATTTACCTGGTCGTGCTTACACCCTAGGGTGGAAACTCTTCTCTTTTGGCAAAGGAAGAAAAGTGCACCTGCTTACATGCACCTATCATCCAACTGTCGCATCGATTGCTTGGTGTCAAAAATGGCGAGAGCTTGGGCGTGATTCAGAGGGGATTAGGGTGGCTTTGCGACACATTCATTGCTGGCGCTAGAACCTACCCCGCCCGCCCCCTCCCCCAAATATGCATTTGTAACTCCGGCCGGTTTGGGGGTGGGGGGCGCATGTCCACGAGTATTTATCTCACCGCTCCACGCGCCCACCAATGCCGCTCGCCCGCATCGCGTCCGCGGGTAGCCAGAGCATCAGAAATAATGGCCGAACCTACCGCTGACGCCCAGAGATGGGCATTACTGATTGGGGCGGGATACTATATGTCGGGCGATGCGAGGAAGGATAGTTCGGGTCGGGTTGCGCAATATGCCAGCCTTGGAGGCTGCGTCAACGATGTCGCCCTGATCGAGTGCTTTCTCAAGACCGAGCTTGGACTTGCAGATGAACATATCATCAAGCTTACGTCGACAGCCCCCGGCGACGCCTCCTGCAACAGACCGGAAGAGGACATCTCCGCGTGGCCAACCCACCACAACATTTCGCGCGCCTTCCTCGAGATCGGCGCCAAGGCGCGTCCGGGAGATTTGGTATACATACACTACTCTGGGCACGGCGCCCGCGTGCAAACGGCATACAGCGGCTTGAAGGGACCCCACGGCATCGACGAGGCTCTGGTCCCTGTCGATATTGAAGTGCTCGCCGATACGGGCGCGGACCAGGCCAAGTACATCCGTGACATCGAAATTGCCGGGTGGCTGCATTGTCTCGTTGACAAGGCACTGCGGGTGACGGTCGTTTTGGACAGCTGCCATGCCGGCGGCTCGGCACGACACAAATGGGAGCCTGTTACGCGAGGGAGTGGCCTCGTTGACTACTCCCTCCTGCCGAGCGACTTGTGCGGCGACGCTCTGTGGGCTCCCGGACCCCATTCCGCCGGCTCGAGGCATGGCGAGTTACGTAGGAACTGGCTGCTGGAGGCGTCGGGGTACACTCTCCTCGCGGCTTGTACGGCTTTCCAGAAGGCATATGAGCACCCCTTTGCCGAAAGGCAGCATGGCGCCCTGACGTATTATCTCATCGATACTCTCCGAAGCGAGCCGGGCTCCCTGTCGACGGAAGCGCTGCTAAGCCGTATTTCGGCGAAGGTGCAAAGCTACTTCTCGGAGCAGACACCAGTCCTAGATGGAGATTCCACCATGGCCTTCTTCGGGATCGGTAGCAGAGCTCCCCAGGGCTACCAGCCCCGGATCTTGACCGTGGACCTTACAAAGGACCTTGTCGAAATTGACCACGGCGATCTACATGGCGTCCATAAAGGCGCCGAATATGCAGTATACCGGGACGACACTTCCTCCGGCGAGGACAGAGTGGCAAGAATTCGCGTCACCAAACCCCAGGGGCTCAAGTCTGTCGCTACGTTCGTCAATTCGCCTGAGCATAGCGATCGGGCGGCGGTACGACCGGGGTTTCACGCTTTACTGCTCAAGCAAGCTCCGGAGAAGCTAGCGGGTGTCCGGTTTGCCATGGAAAGAGATAGATCACCGAGCGCGGAAGTGCGAGCTTGGCTGAAAGGCGTACAACACTACATCGAGCAACAAGCGCTACCGTCTTCGCTGTGGCGCCTGCTCCCCGATGAAAGTGACAAGAGTGATGAAGGCCATCCCGCCACATTTTTCGTTGCAATTACCAACGCTAGCTCTTACGAGCTGCTCGATGCATCACAGGTCCGCCTTCCCAACTTACCGAGTCTTCCAGTAGCGGATCCGGGATCCAAAGACAGGTTGCTGGCGTGCCTGAGCCATGTGGCCCAGTTTCGGTTAGTCCAGCGCTTGAGGCCCGATGCGGTCTCGGTGCTCAAGACCCCCTGCAGATTCGAGCTGCTGGGGAGATCGGCTGAACCGCCCCTGGACACGAGCCCCGAGGACATCGCTGGTGAGCTCATCTTTCCTGCCGGCCTTCAGCTCGCGCCCTTTAAGGACGGCACCTACACGGTCAGCCACGGGGATGTCGTGAGCGTCGTATTCGAAAACCAGGGGCCTTCCCCCGTGCACGTGGCCGTGTTCGATCTGAAACCGCTGTGGGGAATCGACAAGCTGTACCCTGCAGGGGCTGGTACATCGGAGTGCCTTGGGCCATATGAGAAGCGCACGCTGCCGATTCAGATGAATATACCAGCGAGGCTCTTGCGGGACGGACAGCTCGACATCACGGAGACGTTAAAGGCCATCGTCACTATCGCCCCAACGTCGATGCAGGCACTCGAGCTACCCGACATTGGCGACGTTTCTAACCGAGGCAAGCTTCCCGTAGACTTTGCAACTGAACTAGATCTACTCCTAGAAGATCTTTCACCATATTATCGTGCTGCCGCGCTGAAGTACCACCGGTCGAGCGGCTCGTGGCAGGCTTACGACATTAACATACGAACAACGAGCGTGTCAAGGATCCAGGGGGAATGACCAGATCATGGACAGCTGTTATGATGGCATCAAGCTTGAGATTGGCAATGATTAATAAGATGGGATTGACTAAGGGGAGAGGGCAGTGAGAAGGGAGGGGGGGGGATATTGAAGGGAAGAAAGCTGCGGACGGCCGCATTTTAGGGTTGAACATTATGGTTTCCGATATCATATGCTTCCTTTCATTGGCGAATCTCAAACCGCACATTCAAACTCAGACCAGGCCATACTACCAGATCATGCTCCCAAACTCCGTCTTTGTTTACCCACGTGATATCTCCCCGCATGTCGACCTCTTCTTACAACGACCCGATGACTTGTTCCCTAGCGAAGAAACGGTTTGTTCTTAGACTACCGTGTGTATTTTGACGAAGTATCTGAAGACCTTAGGGGACAGGCTGAGAGTTTGGCCCGGCAATAAAGACGATAAGCACAGTACAGTATCTAAACGAGAGCGGTTAGTCGGGGTGTCTTGTCTCAAGGGTGGTAGATGTACGTAGCGCCAGCAACTGCCAATTCTACCGTTTTAGGCTTCGTGAGCAAGGATAGGGCCATGACAAAAATGCTGGCAGCAGCAACCACAACCGCCAGCCGAGCCCTCGGGCTCTCTAGCGCGCTGCAGATAGCGACTGGAGCGAGAAGCAGACAGAGGATGGACGGAGCCAAGAGGGCACGAGCCACCCGGTGTGTGTAGGGCTTCGGGAAGATGTGAACATGTGGGTCTCTCGACAGATTGGGTCGCGACCGCTGGTACTGCTGTTGAGCATATCCGTCTGTTGACCGTGCCGGGGATGCACTTACCATGCCGAGGAATGCCAGACTTGCCGAGACCATTCGCTCAAGCCAAGAGACGACTCCATCATTCGGCTGTGAAAAGGTAAACAGGTCCTCGCTGTGTCCTAAGAATCGTGACTCCTCCCGGGCGATGCAGGCGTTTCCTTGGAGCCAATTTTGGAGGCTGAGGACGTGTTGTGATTCGGGACTTTCAAACCCCAATATGTGACTGCTGCGTTGGATCAACGCATCTGCGCCCAGGACTGTGTGTTAGGCAAGGCCAATGCGAACGGACCCAGAATGCGTACCATATCCAGCCAACGCATCTTCAATCTCCAAGATCACGGCCTCGCGCTCTGTGTTTCTATCCATCCTGCGGCATCCAAGGAACAACGGACGGGGTTCTTGGCCGTCGATGGCGTCCAACCTCTTCTCCAGAAACGATAACTTGTCCTGCCTGAGCAGGAGCAGCCGCACGCGAAGCCGGCTGAAGCGTCGGAAAGCTGTGAAGGCGTCGTCCGAGGCCACCAGTGCCGAGAATCTAGGGTACCCTTGGCGATAATCCTCGACTGCGACTCGTTTAATGCTGTTCTTCCGCCCCCCATGATCCGCATCCAGGTACTGGATAGAGTCTTACTTTGGAGGCCACCTCTCGCGTCTTCTTGCTTCACCTTCGACCTGCCAAGGGACCCGCCCAGTCGGCGCCAGAACATCATGGCCAGGAGGCACCGAGTAAAAGGATTCCTTTCCTGGCTCCGCTGCACGAGTGAGACGGCGTTATTCTCATCCCCCAGTTCAATATCGGGATGGCTGTTGGTGCTGGCCATGTTCGAGGTGGAAGAAGGGACTTAAGGCCTATTCCCTAGCCGCTCTTCTCGTGACGTGTGCCCGCTTCAATGTGATGGATGAGCGAGGCTCCTCTGACATATTCATGGCGGCAAAGACCTTAGAATCCTCTTGCAGGGGTTGGGCTGGGATGCCGAAAAGTCAACCTAGGGTACTTTGCACGGGGAAGGGGCTGTGTGTCGCTCTGAATGCGGGCAAGCGCGCAGAGTGTTTCGGAGCCTGACGGTTAGGTACGTAGTCTGTACCAAAGACTTTACAGCTGCACTCTTTCTCTCCTATTGCACGGATGGCTTGATACCCGCAGCGCCTAGAGCATCTTTACAGTTTGGGTGTTATCGTAGACATGTCGAAGGGCGGATTTGGTTGTGCATTGGGTGAGGCAGCAAAGGCGTCCAAGCTAATGTCGTGGAACCGCGAGACCGCCTCGCCTTTCACACCCAACCGCCGTCCTCAGCGCCTCTCATTCGCGACAACCCCGCTCCTAGTTGCAGCACTTTGGATCGGCGTGCTGCAGGTCTCCGCCCGAACCAGTTGCGCGCCCGCCCCGCTGCGTTATCTCGTCTCGGAAGACACCCGACATGGTCCGCTCTTTGTTCGCGAGGCAGCCTGCTTTTCCCCTCTTTAGCCCATCGGCACCACATTTGACATCGCATTCGAGCCTCGGCTTGTTTCAACCATCCTGCAACTTCGCAACGCCCATGAAACTGCCATGAACCCCCCAGACGACTCTGGCCCAAGTCACTGGGCGGTGCTCATTGGTGTTGGGGTGAATATTAGTACCGTTGACAGAGACGGAGAGTGTTCGAGAACAGACCGGTCGCTGAGAGGAGCCGATCAAGACGTTGTTGCCGTCGCCGAATACCTCCGCACATACTCCACCTCCACAGATGTAGCCACATTCCGGGTAGCTAGGTCTGCCTATGATGATGCTTCCGGCCGCCCAACCGAGGCCCAGGAGACGCTGCCCACGTACGATAACGTCTGCTCGAGCCTGAAACGAGTCATCGGCTTGGGGAAGCGCGGTCATCGCGTCTATATCCACTTTTCCGGACATGGGACTCGCCGGCTCCTTGATGGGGCAGTTGCTCTGGCGCTCTTCGACCCGGGGCGTCTTGGGACAAGGTACTTGTTTGGGTCGACGCTCAGAGGCGCTCTGCAGCGGATGGCCGAGCGAGGGATGCACGTCACGCTTGTCCTGGACTGCTGTTTTGCGGGAAGCGTCCTCCGCGGCGATGACTGGGATGGTGCCGGAGTTCGATTCATGGAATATGACGAAGCTGCCGATGTGGGGTCGCGCCACGATGTGTTCGCCCCGGATTCTGTGCCGGTTGGCACAGACCGAGGCTCCGGGATCAAGTTCGGCCACCTTTTGGATCCCGAGACCTACACGATACTCTCGGCTTGCGGACCGGACGAGGCATCCTGGGAAATCGAATTTGAAGGCGGAGCGCGAAGGGGAGCGCTAAGCTATTTTCTCATCGACTCGCTGGCGGCCTTGGGAAGACGCCGAGCCCAGGTCACAGACCAGTCGCTTCACCAACACATCCAGGCGGCTTTCCGCGCCCGATATTCACGGCAGACCCCTATGCTCTACGGAAAGGACAGACTGTCCTTTTTCGAGCAAGTTGCAATGCGTGCCGGAGAGTCTCTGGCCTCGGTATACCGTGAGGTTGAGGGCGGTGAACTTGTGCTCCTCGCTGGTCAAGCACACGGAGTTCACAAGGGCGATCTTTACCTGGCGTATCCAGTCTTTCCGCGCGGACAGGCCGCCGACTCTGCCGGCCTACCGCCACCACTCAAGCTGACTGTGGAGAAAGTTGATTGTCTTACGTCCAAGCTCTCCGTGACCGATCCGTCCGAAGCAACTCGGATCGAGCAAGGTTCAAGCTGGAAGGCGAAACTCGAGACATCCTTCTCCCGCCATCGCATCTTGGTCAGACTCGATACAGATGTGCAGAATGAAGCGGCGAGGAGCCTCCAGCACCACCCTTACCTCGAGATTTGCGGGGCGGACTTGCGACCCGGCCCGTCGGCTTTCCACGTCGGCGTCACGGACGAGCGCATATATGAAATCCGTGATTCTGCGTCCGAGAGAGTCCAAGGCGCACCAGAAATTGCCGCCGACGCGCGCGGGGCCACCGCACTCTGGGATCTGCTTGGGCACTTGGCAACGTTCAAGTTCTTCGAGGGGCTCGAAAATCCGTGCCCCAACCCCAGCTTCGAGAAGTCGTTCTCGCTGGACTGCGACTGCGCCCCCGGGCCGGACGGCTATCTAAACGTGACGCACGGAAGCGACCTGACGCTGACTTTCCGAAACCTCGACGACCAATCCAGGTACGTAGCCATCTTCGACTTCAAATCCTCCTGGGAAGTGTGCAACCTCACGTCCGAGGCGGGCCAAGATAGTTTCCTCACTGCCATGCCCAAGAGCGGACTGGACAGCGGCGAGATGGTGCTCCCTCTGGAAATGACGGTCGAACCCCAGCAGGGAGGGGACCGAGAGGCAACTCAGCAAACCAGCGACACACTTCGAATCTTTGTCACGAGCAGGCCGACCAGCTTTCCGGCTACGATACTGCCTCCGCTGGGTCAGAGTGGCTCTCGTCATGGCCCCGCGGATCTACAAAGGTTCATCAACTCGCTCACCGGGGATCCCGGTGGATCGCGGCATCGACAAGAGCCGTCCAGCGACTGGGCAGTCACGACGTTGCTCGTGCGCACGACACGTGAAACAGGAGAACGGAGCGGGCAATCGGCGACTCATCTCAAGACTTGACTATTTTGCTTCCTGATCACGAATTCTCTTCATAGGTTGCGCCAGTCCGCCGTCCGCAGTCCGGAACAGGCGGGCGCCCAGCCGGCAGTCCCACGACTTTAGCTGCCAAACTCGTCGTGCAATACCAGCTCATCTTTCGCGTACTGGTTCCCACCCTTTGCAGCGTTTCCATGCTCATCAGAAAGTGTATATTTTCCGCCCTCCGCGGCCTGAATATAATATGGTCCTTCACGGCCGCTCGTCGCCGACGACGACCGAATGTCGACTTTATCGCCCGGCGTGAAGTCGTAGCCACTCTCTCCGTAGCGGTCGATGAGGGGCTTGTCCCCGTCCCGGGGGAAGACAAAACTCGGTCGCGGTTCCGGGTTCCTGTGGCGGACAAGCAAAAAAAGTCAACAGATTGCCCCTTTCCTCTACCTAGGTAGCCGTCCATCTTGAAACGAGACGCACTCTTCAGAGCTCATGTTTGCTATTTGGGATACGGGGCTGCAGTGGTAGCGGGCGATTCCGTAGATTTACGTCCGTCGACGGGCGCAGAGACACTCGGAGGGGATGGTGATTTTTTTTTTTCGCTATTAGAACAAATGGTTTGGACCAGGGACAGCAAATTCCCGCGTGTGCGATAAGCTGGGGAGGTGCAGCGCGGGCTAAATATAGTTCAAACGTAGGCAGGCACTGGGCCGCGGACCGCCGCCGCTCCAATCGTCCTTCGGCCCGCCATCGGTCCCTGTACATAAGGCAAACAGCAACCCAACAAAACTAAGCTCAGTTGCCTCAAACCTGTGGCGCCGCTGATTTTTGGGGTTCATTTGAGGCCCCTGCAGTAGAAGTCGCGGCCACCAGTGAGTTCCCCCGCGGACGCCCTTTGAAGTCGGCTACGGCCGAGGGTAAGACTAAGAGAGGAAACGCATTTGAGCTAGGAGTCGTGGAAGCTGTCGCCCTCAATGCTCTCGGAACGAACGGGCATGGCCGCCAAACCTGGCACCAGTTCAATTACAAAACGCAGTTTGTATCGGCTGGTACATACAACGGACTTATCCTTTGGGAAAGCCAGCCAACAGTTCAGAAGGAAAGGAAAAAACTTAGACACCAAAATGAACATAAGGTGCCCAGTAGAGTGGGCTCGGTCTCTGTCTCGGCCTAGCACTCCCAAAACAGAGCACAGCATCCCTCGGGGCCCTCTCTGCGCCTTCGCCCTGGTTATCCTGCCCGCCACCAGGGTTCTCGAATAGCCCTTTCTCAGCATTGGACGCGATCCATTGGGCGCGGAGCTCCCTGGTCGCACGATGAAGCCCTTCGCTGACCGAAGCGTTGCTCATGCCTCGCTTCTGTATCCACTTGTAGGTCGTCGTCGCTACGTCCAAGCACGACTTGTCCTTGGCCTCCCACAGGGTGCCAATCGCGTGCCGGAAACCGGCGAGCTGATATGCGGCAACCAGATGAAGCCCTTCGTCGGCGAGCCGATTGTTGGCGATCCGGCCGGTCCCGCACGCAGAGAGGTAAGCAAGAAATGGCGTGCTCGCCCTCCCAAGTTCCTCCTCCAAAAGGTCGTTCACTGTTAGCAGCTCGTCGTTTAGAAGCAAGCCGCTTTTGAGCGGGTTCAGCGGGTCCGCTAGCCCGTGGCCGGCAAAGTGGAAGATTTCGCAGCCCTGCAGAGAAGCGAGGACCTCTTCTCGGAACGGCCGAGGGCGGCTCACTTGGAACTTGACAGGGGAGTCTGCATTGTTGTCGAAACTCTCCTCCAACTTTCTGACCTCCTGCGATGCGAATGGGAGATCGCCCCAGCCCGGCGTCTCTTTCATGCCTACAAGAATAGCCTTGCGCGTTGACCCTGGCGTCGTCGTCCGTTCAGAGGGCCGCTTCTGAAGACTATGTAGGAGGGCGCTAATCGAGAGGCTGTATGACGAGACTACCCGATCGAGCACGCTGTGGGTATCGGAACCGCTGTGGAGATACCGTCCCGCGGCGTGGATGGGGAGTCCAGTCAGGAATCCGGTGGGAACCCACCACACACGGGGCCAGCAACAGCTGTCGTCAAGAGAGAGGGGTTGGGTATACCCCAGCGCGTCAAGAACTGGCCCGGCAATCGTTTCCCACAGCCATCTAAGCAAATCCAGGTCCACCAAATTCCGCAGGACACGGCACCTCACATCATCGCTGCGAAGGCGAGGTAGCGGTATGACCCTGAGCCGCTCCTTCTCGATGACCAAAGCATCACAGCGGTAGTCGCTGACGTTAATGATCACGACGGGGCCCCGAACTGCAGCAGCTCGTAGCTCGCTCTCGGGGGGTGGGAGGAGAAATTGATCAAAGCCGGGTAACCTCCGGATGTCCTGGATTGTTTGCTCCAGATCTCGGCCCACCCTGTAATAGGTATCGGGGCGAGTCTGCATCCGCGATGTCGAGCTGCTCAGTTCAGCGCGAAGATTGATGTATCTTTCCGCGAGTTGAGGGTGCTGCTGCTCAAGATCGGACATGGCGGTATATTTCTCGTTCAAAGAACCGAGGATCAACCCGCGACCGGTTTCTAAAAGCCTAATCGCCTCATATGTGGTCTTTCCCGCCAGGAGCGCAATTGCCGCCGCGTCAGAGGCCATCCCGCCAGCACCTTTAAGGAGATGTTGTTTATCTGCAGTTGGGAGAGATCGGGGTGCGATAAGCAAGATCAACGAATTTGTGGTCACAGCAGCATCGTAAGCTGATTCCCAGTCTCCGGCTCTTGCGTATAATCCGAGCAGTGCTGTGCTTGGCCGTAAACGATCCATGAGAGCGGATGAACGGTGCTCGAGAGCCTCCTGAAGCAACCGCGTGGCCATTTTGGAATCCTCTATAGCTGCTCTCCTGAGATGTCGGGTGAGGTATGCCTGCCCGAGACTGTAAAGGTGCAGGGCTTGGTCTGGGTCGCCATCGGGGGTGATGTCCACGGCTTTCTGGTAGTGCTGAAAGGCGGCCTCCAGATCCGCCTCGACTCCTATTTCCGAAATCCACTTGTCCTGGTATGCCATTCCGAGACAATAATGCAGTTTCCCCTCAGCCGGGCGTTGGTGACCTGCAGCATCGAGGCCCTTTTGAAACCACTGAATAGCGTTTTCCAGGTCCGCCACATCCCTCGTTCTTCGGAATCTATCCTGGATTCCTGAGCCTAGGTTTTGTAAGAGACCCGATCTCTCTAGGCCTAAGCCGTTATCTGATGTTGCCAGATCGAGAGCTTCTTGGGATCGTTGGATGAACATATTGAGATCTGCCGCCGCATTTGTTCTTCTATACTGCTCCGCATGCGTAACCGCAATGCTCTGAAGCAAGCGTGCTCGGTCGCTAGGGCGGCCATCTAGCGGAGTCATGTCGAGAGCTGCCTGGGAGTATCGGATCGCGGTTTCTAAATCTACCATGGCGCGTGTCCTTTGGTATCTATCCCGGTATGCCATCCCGAGAGTGAAGAGCAGCTCTGCATGGTCCGGGAGGTAGAAGTCTAACGATAGACCGAGAGATTCATGATAGAGGTTGAGGGCTCTTTCTAGGTCCGCGATGCTTCCCGTTCTTCTGTGCCGCTCGTGGTACTCAATCGCAAGGTCTCGGAGATGAAAAGATTTGTCTGTATGATCTTCCGGCGTCCCATCGACATTTTCTTGGGCTTGCCGGATCGCCATCTCTAGGTCTTCCATTTTCCCGTTTTCCGGTATGTTTCGTGGTTCTCCACCTCTGGATATTGCACCCCAAGAAGACGTTCTGTGACAGGCTGTAATAGCTTCAGATCAAAATTTGCTTAAAACCGAAGTCAGCAGATGGCAGGGAACCCGGATAAGAAAGCCGGGCCGTTGCTCTTGAGACCGTCGTATTTTCGATGGTGTCAAGCAGACCGCGGGGCGAGGCGGACGGCGTCGGTGCCCAAGGTGCCCCGAAATGACGCACGGACGCATATTAACCCATGTAGCTTACGTTATCGTTTCGAGGGCGGGGTTGCCTTAGTTGTCAGGTTCTCGGTTGCTACTTGGACTTGGCAACTAGGGTAGCGGTAGCGGTACAACCTGCACCCGAGTAAGGCTCAGACGGCAAGGCAGGACTCCTTAGGTGTTAACAGCAGGGAGCAAAGGTCGCCACAAGATCCGGACCGGCGCAGGGCCGAGGGAGGCGGATTGGAGGGCGGCGCGGAGGCCTTTGAGACGGCGTGACCTCACACCCGGACATATTCCGGCCCCACCACCCTCGGGATTCAAGTTCCATTCTATCCACCAACCCCATAGAATTTAGATACAAAAGTCGGGGCTTACATCTCCTGAGACTGGTGAATACGATCCAACCCATGAATAATCATTTCCTCCGCCTGCTCAACGACAGGGCCGGGGTCTGCCCGTCTCTGCGCTTGGGGGGCCTTTCCCTCGCTTCCTCAGCTTCAATTATATCTTGCAGCCGCGCAAATTTACAGTTGGAATTCTCTTTGAATCTCTTCTTCGTGCGTGGCTTTTGGGCATCTAAATCCATTTGCAAGCCCTTGGTTTTGCGCCTAAAATACGCAATCTCAGCGTTCTTCTGGTCGAGAGTGTGACCTGCCTTTGCAAGGACCAACCTATTGGTATGATTAGTAGGGCAGATATGGTCTCTAGCCAGTTGCAGAGCCTTCCGAATACCGTTTAACTGTTGAGGGGTCGTGATAACTGTGCCCTTTGCGGTTGAGCGGCGGAATCATGGCGTTGAGCATGCCGTGCGCGGCCATGTTTGTGATGTTGCGAGGCAGTATGCCTTTCGAGTCCAATTTCTCCCGCAAACGGCAGCGGAAATCCTCGTACGCAGTCTGAGTAGAACTGTGTACTCTTATTGATTCCAACGGACACCTCTCTTCGATTTAACGTGTGAGTTGCGGCTTAGAAAGCGATCTATCCATCGTGCAACGCCTGAATGATCGCCTCTGGCAATCCCCTTTTCTTCGCTGCCTCCCGAATACGGTTACCATCACGCTCGTTATTGACGGCTAACTCAATTAACTGCTCACGCACAGAAGCCATGGAAAATCTGGTGTGGTTTGCAGCAAAATAGACAGAGTTGTGATGTCGAGAAGCTGGATGGTGTGAGGTGAGTCCGGATGTAGGTCACGCCTTCTAGCGAGTAGAGAAATCTTCCTTTGCGAGAGCCTCTTTAGCGTTGTGTTCTTGAAGGAGCTTGTAGCTACAGGGTGCGCCAAACTGGGCCATGAATTGGTGTCTGCACGGCTTAAGCTCATGATGTTGTTTTTCAGGCACATATGTACCTTACCTACCCAGCTTTATAGCCGGCCTTTAGTCACAGATGTTATCCCACGGCACTAACTCGCATCCGTACTATTAAGAATATGTTAAAATCTGGTAACTAAAGCTACTAATAGTTACATCCTAGTTAGTGCTTCTAATAAAGGCTTTTAATAAACAGGAGATCAATGTAAGGATGATCGTCAAAGTCAATGAATATTACCAATAGGAGCAGATTGCAATGTGATACATGAACTAGACCTTACAGAAGCAAAGTGTTACCAGGTGTGCTTCACAGGGCGTTAAAACAGCCTGCAGAAGCCTTCCAGGCTTCTGTAGTACAGAAGGTTCCAGAGCACTTACAGGAAGGAAGTGCTCACACAGTCGGCCGGAGGCCTACTTGTCACACACGGAACGCCCTGACACCCTGATCGGCAACCCTACGAACCTTGATTGTACCGATGGCCAGGAAGGTTTCGTATCGGCAGCCCTACGAACCTTGATTGCGCTGATCGCCAGGAAGGTTTCACATCAAGCCGTGATGGCTCGGAACGAGCCATCATTTAGGAGTCATAGAATGATTCGGTCCCCAGAGGACCTCAGTATTAAATGGCCATTACAGGCCCAGAATGTATCTCGGAAGGGCAAGGACCTTCGAGGCCATAGTTAATTATTGCGTGGTTCAAAATATATTTTTTCAGTGCCCACAGGGCCACATTTCGTTCCAAGCCGCAACCTTAGGGGCCGTGGTTATCCCTTGTCACAATACTGCTGTAGTCGGCCTGTAGTACAGAGCTGATAAGAACACTCACAGTGACCGCAGGGCACTGTGAAGAAGAGGTTACAACACTAATAATGCTGGAAACAATAAGTAGAATTGCTTGTGTCTACTAATCTAGCCACAGGAGAGGAGAGGGCCTGTTATAGGCTTGTGGGTGGCTTCTAAAGCCTTCTACTAATAATACAGAACAAGAATAATGCTTGCCTAAGCGCTGTGGGGCTGGTGTAAGCACTGTAGGGCCAGTGGAGGCTCTGGAAGGTATAAGCGCTGCCGGAGACAGCGATCGGCAGCGCTGCTTACAAGTCAACCCCCTCTAGAACCTTCTAGGTTCCAGTGAGTCACAGTGGGTTCACAGGGGCCCTGTGGGCCCTGGGGGTTCCGAGGGTCTTAGAACTTCAGCCGCGGGGCACGGAGCGGCGGAACCGCGGCTGCGCGGTACGGAGCTAAGTCCAGGGTACGCTTGCGTACCCTGAACCCCCCTCTGGACAACAGAGGGTTGTAGCAACGTAGGGGCTACACTACAGTGGCTACAGAGGCTATATCTTAACAATTATAACGTTAATTAGTTAAAACTGTTTCTAATATATTATAACAGTCCCTTCTACTAGATCTAGGTTATCTTTAATATTATTAAACTTCAGGAGCTAATAGAACCACATAGAATGGTTTAGAACAGTACTATTCCATTATTATATTAGTTAGTTCCACTTTACAGAAGACTCTGGAATTCTTCCAGAGCCTCCCACAGCCTATAACAGGCTCTCTCCTCTCCTGTATCTAATTCTAGTTAAGCAAGCAACTTCATTCTACTCCAGTCATTACATAAGGCACTGCCTTCTGGATCCTCTTGTTTCCAGCGTTAATATTCGCTGTGATACCTTTATTTACAATGGCACTGCCCTGTAACTCAGGCCTTCGTTTGCTTCCTACAGTGCCGTAGGCATTATAGTATGGCTTAGACCAGTACGCACTTCTTCCTCTAAGCCACAGCCGCTGTATTACAGCCCTGTGGGTTCCTGAAGTTTAACATATAGTTTATCACTTTTTTAACTTTCTACATTTATGTAAATAACGTCGTAATATTATTGTCTGAGGTTTACGCATTTAATTACATAATCTTAAGTTCTTACATAAGGGAAGTAGTTATACAAGACCTTAAGTTTAACATGCTAGTAATATGTACAGTTAATATATACGTAATTAATCTATAATAAGTTTATATAACTAACGTGGTTAATGTGGATAATAGGGGTTAAGATTTAAGTGTCTGGAACGGGGGTTACGATACTTTAATCCTTTTCTTCCGTTACTTACTTCTAAGGGTATCGTTTCACTTAAACCTCTTATTAGAACTTAAGTAATAATATCTTAGCTTTTTCGTCCATAAAATAGCTTTTTTTAATAAGCTTATATTCAAGTTTAATAAGGCGAACTTTTTTATAAAGCTATATCCTGATTTTAAAAGCTCTCGTTTCAGACTTTATAATAATTACCTTAATTTACAAGTCTTCTAACTTATCCACTAAGTCCTAATAAGCGGTCTTTACCTTTTAAATCCTTAATTAGTGTTCCTTTTACAAGGTTTCCTAAGAGACTTTAGCTGTTTTAGTTCTAAGTATATTAACCTTTATCTTAAGCAGTTAACTAAGTTATCCTTCTGCTAAGCTAATAAGAGTTTAAATTTATTTAATGTGCTTAAAACGCTTAAGTGTTTCTAGTTCCAGTTTGGAATAAAATGCTTGTTTTTCTAATTTAATTCTTTCATTTTATTCCCTTTCACTTTCTAATGTCTTCTTCATTTCTTTAATAGCTTAAAATGCCAGCTTTTTAACTCCCTTTACTACCTTAATAAAATCTAAGTCTAGGTCTTCCTTAGCTCTTAGGCTTACAAGGTAAGGTTTTCAAGACCTGTTACTACTACTTAGAGCTTCTTTTCTTAAAGTTAGTCTGTAGCGACCTGCATTTCCAGTTTTTCCAAGTTTCCACCTTAAAGTCAGTCTATAATGACTTGCACTTCCGTAACTAACTTATTTCCTTTAAAGTCTAGGTACTTTACATTTTAAGGGAACTGGAGTTCCTCCTTATCTCTTATATTATAATCGTTTATCTAAAAGTAGCCTTCTTCATTACTTATTATTCGGACGTAAATATCTCTTAAATTAAATCTAACGTATTTCGCTTTATTTAATTAGCTTCTAACAAACTCTCTTCGCGGAGGGGCATTACTATGCTATATAACCCTTTTTATTACAGTTAAAGCACTAGACTTAAGATATATCCTTAAGTAGCTTCTGCTGTGGCTACTGTTAAGGTTTTTTACAGTTAAGTCAATTTTACTAATTTACTATCTTAATGTCTATTAGACTGGAGTAAGTGCTGTAAGCAGTGCTTTAATACTAATAGTTAGCTTAGAAAGGTTTTGGTATATATTTCCTATTAATTATAAAGGGAGCTTTACACTAGTACTAGCCCTTCTTTTCTAATTATTATTTAAATAGCTAGTGAACTGGTGCGGTGACGTAACAGGGAAGAAACTATAAAGAGAACTACACCTACAGAATGATATAGTCAGCTTGGAACGCCGACACCTAGACTACTGGTCCTCCAATCAGAAGGACACAAATGTAACTAACGTAAAGAAACAGATACGTACTTAATATAGAATAAAACCTGATATGTAACAGTACTTAGCATAAAACAGAACCTAGCATAGAATAATAAAGGAAACGTAACTGTGGATCAGGTTATCTTCCTTCAATTGAAGGGCCAGAATGTCACTAGGCTTTTAATAAGAGGTCTTCGTGGTGAAAATCGTTAGATTAATAATTAATAAAAGAAGCATAATTTGAAAAACCGCACGGTGCGGCCCCTTTTTAACGGTAGCACGCGCTAGAGAACGCATCGCTATGTATATAAACAGCTACAGTAATATTACACATAGAGCCTAAAAAGAACGACAGGGTCGGTTTAAACAAACGCCTTAAGTTAATAGTTTAAGTATTTATATAATAATCGCGTTATAAAGTATAAGTAATTATTAAATGGTTAAACTTCCCTAAGCTTCTGCCTAGTGCGTGTTAAGGCATATTATTACTTGTACAGGTTATCCTGTAAGGTCTGCTAGTTACTTAGTGACGAGCTGTGCAGGTTATTATAATTTCTCAGATAGAAAGGAAAAAACGGTAGTTACGTAGTGAGGGATAGCTACTGTTATGTATAGGGGTGCTAGTGTTTTAAAATTAGGTATATGTTCCTTATAACATACTAGCCTATTTATAGTTACGGTAAGTATAGCTGGGGCAAATCTCGGCTCAGGTGACCTTCAGTGCAGTTCACCCCCAGCTTAGGATTTGTGACTAATCCAGACTTAGTTAGAAAACGTCGTGGGGTGGTGACTAAAGAGGTAGTTTAGGTGTCTAGCACCTTGGTCCGGTCAGAATTCAGACTTTGGTTGCCTTCTCGCAACTCACCGTCGTTATAGAACGATAAATAGGCTGGCTGAGTTTGCCGTTCTGTATCGTCTGAGTCGATGTAGGACACCAACTGAGCCGTTCCCACAACCTGCTGCACAAATGGATCAAGAGCAAGTACAAGGAGGGTGATAACGGCTCCGACCGATGCAACCAAGTAGACTGTCATCCTAAGAAGGATGATGCGACAGGTAGTTTGAACATTTTAAGTTGGTCTTGGATGCTGCATTTTACCCGAGTCCACCCACCTCAGGGGTTACTACGCTATTGCCGCCGCCTATAGTTGCGCAGTCTTGCCCAAAACTTTCTTCCCCAGTCCTACACACGATCGAAATATATATTGACATTTTTTATTGACGCTGACCACTTCGCTAAATTCACGTTCTCACTCGTGAAGCATAGTCCACACCATGCGCAAGCATTGTTGTAACCCTACTAAGAGAAACTACCGAAAGAACCTCCTACGTGGTCTTGGCACCGTGGCTGACCAGGTACCTCATCACGGAGAGGTGGGCCGGCTTGTTGCTTTGGGACGCCAACATGAGGGCGGTGTAACCGGTCTTCTCGACCGCGTTGATCTCCTCTGGCGAGTGCTTCAGCAGCTTTTTGACGCAGGCCAAGTGGCCGTTCTGGGCTGCCTGGTGTATGGGGCGCCGACCGGACCCCTTGACAGAGAGCTGTTTGGCCCCAGCGTCCAGGAGTCGTTTGACAATGCTGGAGTGCCCCTGTTGGGCGGCGAGCCACAGCGCGGTGGCGCCGTCCTTCTCCTCGGCTTCGATATTGACATGGCTGTCTATCAACAGGTTGACAAAGGGCAAGTGACCATCCTGCGAAGCTAGCATCAACGCACTCCACCCGTCGCCTTCGCGGGCGTCGACATCACATCCCTTGTCAATGAGGTGCTGTCCCACCACGACATGACCGGTGGATGCCGCAAACTGCAGGCCGGTTTTCTCGTCAGCGCTGGCTGTGTTCACGTCTATTCCACGATCAAGAAACAGCTTGACCAGTTCTAGATTTCCCGACCCACAGGCCAGCAGAAACGGTGAGGGCTCCGAGTCGTCAAAGCTGTCGGCTTCGGGCGTGATGCTCGCCTTGTATTCCAGGAGGACCCGAACAGCTTCGAGGTGTCCGTTCGCCGCCGCTTGATGGATGGGCTGTCGGTTGCGCTCATATGGCGTCACGTCGACCCTGGCTCCGGCCTTCAGCAGCTCGCGCATCAGTTCGGCGTTGCCGTTCTGGGCCGCGCTCCAAAGGGGCGTTGTGCCGCTTTCGTCGTCGGGGTCACAGTCCGCCCCCTTTTCCAACAGCAGCTGCACCGTCTTGAGGTGGCCGCCTTGCGCTGCTTGGTGGATAGGGCGGCGCTCGTTTGTCCCCCATTCCGCTTCGAGATCGATCTTCTTCTTCTCCGCGGTGCCGCGGTCAAGGATCATGCTGACGATCTCGTGGTGTCCGCTCTGGGCGGCCAGCCACAACGGCGTGACACCCGAGTTGTCAACAGGGTCAGGGTCGGCGCCGTTCTGCAACAGCATCTCCACTACCTTCGTATGTCCGTTCTGGGCGGCTTGGTGGAGTGCAGTGCGCTTGTTTTCGCTCTCGGGGATGTTGACGTTGACCTTGTGCATTATCAGCAGTCTGAGGATGTCGATGTAGCCGCCTTGTGCGGCGATCCACGCCGGCCCGATGTTGCCCTCGTCGAGGGCATGCACGCACTCCGCATTGGCATCCACGAGGAGTTTTGTGCCTCGCAACGAACCCGACTGGACCGCTTGGTGGATGGGCTGCCTTGACGGCTCGGCAGGGGCTGCGATGCACCGAGACATTTGACGCAAGGGGGTTTGCCGCGCCGGTGCTTGGGAGGAGCCGCCACCACCGCCGACCATGTTGTAATGGTTGACTTGGAAATTGGCCTGAGGATTCTGCGTTCCTCCGAGAGCGTTGAACGGCTGGTGTTGACCACCAAAAGCCGAGGGCTGTGGTGTCTATGTGCAATGGCGTGGCAATGTCAGTGGCGGCGGACTGGCTGGCAGTGATGATGCCCGGCGTGTTCTGCATTTCGGATAGTACATACCTGCATGTAGCCAGACGAGTATTGATGGGCCAAAGGTGTGAAGAAAAGATTGTTGGGGGCCGAGGCCGACTGGAAAAGGGAGTCTTGACCGAAAGTTTGCATCTCGCCCATGGGATTGAAACCCGAGTGAAAACCAGCCAAGCCTGGGTTGTGATTGGCACCCGTAGGGTTGTACAGGTCCCCAATTTGGCCATTGTAATATGGCACTACCTCGGCAGCGCGGAGAGTTGGGTGTGGTTGTGCGACTGGTTCTGTACCTTGATGTGGTTAGGTCTCATCTCAGCGGGCCATTACAGGTGACAGGAGAGGTACTCGCCTGGCTCAGAGCTGGAGGCCCGCTGGTCCATCCGCCTCTTGTTTTTGCGCAAGCCCCATCCGTTGAACCGGATTTTGTACTGTTGCTCGCTGTGGCCGGTTAGTGGCCGTCTCCCTGTTAGAAATCATGAATTGCCGCTACTTGCCTTGCGCTGAAGTCATGTTTCTCGGCCATATAGGTGATGAGAGCGTCCAACTTCATACCACGGTCGATATACATCTTTCTGATGGTTTCACGATGTTTCTCCCATTTTGCATCTGGCACTGGGTCTGCCCTCTCTGCCCTTTGGGATATGGGAATGCCCTGAAAAGAATCCATTCAGAATTTTGCAACCAGGGCTCCAGGAAAACTAGCGCACTACCCGGTGCTGAGAGCAACTCGATGAGGTAGGTAGTGGTGGGTGCCGGCGACGTGTCCAAGATAGGTGGTGCCGAGGTTGCCGAGTGCAGCGTCTGGGACGGAAGTCGTGCCCTTTTCTGTTTCGGATGGAAGGGGGAAAATCTGCACATCTAGAGCATTATTCTGTTTGGTTGGTCTGATGATGTCCCTCTGTTCCGTGGAGCGCGGCGGCCGAAATTTGAGCAACGAAGCAAACAAGGGAAAACGAACAAAAACGAGGCAGACGAGGCGGATTGCCGTTTGAGTACTCTAGGACCTGTGACTGGACTCTTCAAGTCGAAGGTTCCATTTCAATTGGCAAAGAGGGGGAAGTTTTGGACCAGACGAGTCATGGCCAAAGGAGGCGGTGCTCTGTCACTGCTTGTTGGCAGTTCTCGTGAGGGTAGCACAAGTCTTCTTCAGAGGCGGCCAAACAAAAAGTTTTGAAAGTTTAAAGTCGCAGCCGGTCTTAGGGGGTGCCGATCACCCTTCCTCAGGCACACTAGGCACCTCGAGTACTGTCGGGCGTATTTCGGAGTGAGACAGAGTTCCTGCTGCGCCCCGCCTCAGAATACTTTCACCCAATGCCTGCCCGGCAGCCCTGTGGCGTTGGGCATATTCCGGAGGCAGCCTAGCAGCCATTGTAAAACTTTCTACAGGCTCAAACTTTTGTTGGTTGCCCTGCGAACATGACTCCTCATTTGTCCGCCTTCGTCTCTCTTGCCATTCATGCCCAACTCAATTCGACGGCGCCCGGGCAGGCATCCACAACTTGTTCTTACGTTTGCTAAGAAATTCGACTGCAGACCTTTTATCCCTTGGCGGCAGGTATTAGGTATGTCTCTCGCGCCTCTTCGGACGTCTTCCTCCAGGTTCCCCGAGACAACCGACTACATAGTTGACTCTCTCGCTTCCATTGCCACAGATCACAAGTTCCAACCTCAAGTGCCACACAGGCCCCCGCTTAGCTGCCTCAGGCTTCTCCATCCTCGCCATGCACGAAAGGACACCCAGCCCGACGCCGTTGGCGTGGCTAATGGAAGGGCGCCGAGTTAATGCGGAGGCTTCACTTCGCACGCCCGAGTCCATTTCCCAGCCTTACCAAGAGGTTAATGGCGACAGCAGCCCTCGAAAGCGGAAGGACAGAGAGACCAGCACCGAGCCAGATATCAATGGAAAGAAGCCACGTACCTTGAACACGCCCGCAGATGTGGAGGGTGGTCACACTTCGAGCGCTAGCAACAGCGGCATGAGACTTGGCAGCAGCTTCGCGGCAAACCCAAGCGGTGGTATGGTAGAAAGAGAAGGCCAAAACCTCGACACAGCCATTGACCTTACTGCAAGCGGCATTACTTCCCCCAAGGAAAGCCTGACCTCACCAACGACGCCCCCGGAGCCACCTACAGCCACGTTCCCACGCCGCCCTCAAGCGTGTCAGTGCAGCATGTGTGGAGATTCTGAATCGGAGGTGGACGAGGAATTCGACAACCGTGTGATTAACCCCGGTATGAGACCCCACCAACATGATGCCCAGCGTACCTTACGTTGTTCCCCTATGCTAACTAGCCGCAGAGAACTCAACCACTGCGTTCAAAGATATCCATACCAGCCCAGATACCGTCAAATGTCTTCGGCTCCTGACTATCTTCCTCCGCGACCCAGCAGCTTTCCAATTTGGCGTCCTGTCTCGCCATGCGTCCTCTGGCGTCCTGCTCTACGGGCCACCTGGGACGGGCAAGACCATGCTCGCCCGGGCGCTGGCCAAGGAGGCTGGCGCAAGGATGATTTCCATCACCATGGCTGACATCCAATCCGAGCTGGTGGGCGTGGCCGAGAAAAAGATCCACAGACTGTTCAGCTATGCCCGCCGCCACCACCCTTGTATCATCTTCATCGACGAAGCCGACTCCTGTTTCCGGTCTCGGTCGGCAGAGCACGCCGCCCACCACCAGATAACCTTCTTAAACCAGTTTCTCACGGAAATGGACGGCGTCGATACCCATGCGTCAGCCAAGCCCATCGTGGTCGCAGCGACAAACAGGCCATTCGACATCGACGAGGGCATTTTGCGCCGGCTCGGAAGGCGTATTATGGTTGACATTCCCGACGTCCGCGGCCGTGAGGAAATCCTCAAACTGCACCTAGACGGCGAGAAGCTGCACCACGACCTCGACCTCGCTGAGATTGCGCGGCACACCCAGGACTTCACAGGCTCGGATATCCGCGACCTTGTTTACCAGGCGGCTATCGATGCGTTGCTGGAGATACACGGCGATGAGGGCGAGCAACCGCACGATGAGAAATTTGCTGAGACGAAGAGTGGCGCGAACCGAGTTATTGGAAGGAAGCATTTCCTGAGCGCGAAGAAGTCCGTCTCCGCAGCTCCCAAGTCTGATCTAGTGGCGAAGATTTCTGAGTTCCACACAAAATATGGAACGGTAGGGGGCGCAAAGGGGAATGTAAAGATTTCCAAGCGGGGCAATGGCTCAAGGTAAGGTTGTCCCATTGGGAAAGCAATCGTATTTCGCAAGTTGTTCAACTGGTCGGTAACGCTGTTCGCAATTCTATTGAAATTGAGATATTAGCATTGTATTTCTAGATAGCTATTGTCGTTATCCCGCATGCGGTAGACGCTTCCCGTGTCGTCATTTGGGTAGTTGGTCAAATGGGGTCGCATCCTAGTAGGTGTGCATTTTACCTCGGTTCAGAAACATGGCCATTCCTATGCCTTCTCTTTGATATCTGCCAACAATACAATAAAGTACTGGTTTTCGCCTCTGAGCACGCAAAGCATTTGGTAAAGAATTTCCTTGTCAATGTTCCAGGAGACACGTTCAAGTGTGTGGTCTTTTCAATGCGAGGGATATCCATAAGTATCACTGGAATTGACTACCTCTCACTAGGTACGTTTCCCGCTTCCCCTTTAAATGTGCAAAGTTGACTGCAATCTTGGTTACGCCGGTGACCTGCTCAACTGGTCCGATCAGCTCTGTGTTTCCTCCAATCAAGCACCCGTTCCCATTGGAGATTCTGACTTCAGCTCAACCACCAAAACCTGTCCACCAACCAGAAGGTAATTACCAGGTAATGAATGTACGTGATATTCAGAGTTCTATGAAAAAAAGATATTTGAATGTCGATGTCCCCTTCCTCTGTCCCAAGTCAGTCTGAATCCAATTTAGCCTACGCCGTCTCTCATATTTGACATCTCAACACCGATGGCGGCAACACAGGTTTGATGCATGAGTCTAAAATATGAAATTCCTATTTCCTTTCCGCCATCCTCGCCCACTCTTTGTCCCATTCGGACATATTTCCCTTGATTCTCGAGGGGTCGGAGCGGCTGCGGGCTCCCGCTTGGAGCCATTCACTGGGCGGGCCATTTAAGGGACCGGCTTCCTTGAACCTTGCGAGCGCTAGGGGTGAGCCGGCGGTCGAGGGTTTTCTGAACGAGACAAAGTCAAAACCGCCTCAATAATGGAAGGTTGACTACAGAAGACTTACGAATTGCCCCCAGTATTGGCTGTGGAGGACGATGTTGAGCCCGGCATTTTGACTCTAGGCTGAATTGAAATAGAGTGGAGTCGCTAGGACGGCCGCAGAAGCGGGTGGTGGATCGAATAAGAGATTCGAAGGGATCAGTTTACAATGGCGGACTCAGTCGGTTCAAGAACAGGGAGTTGGTCGCTTAGGTGGTAGTCCGTGGGATATTCCCAGCTAGAATATCGAGAGAGGACAACCTAATATAAATATCACGGGGCACATAGATGGCTGGCTCCAAGTAAGCCCCCAGCGACAACACAAACTCACGGGGAGTCTAGAACTTCTCACAAATCGCTATGAGAAACGAAACTATTTGTCGCATTGAGTGAGAAAGTTTTGGCACTTCTGGCACACATCACAGCAACACTCATAAAAATGCACTCCGCTGGGAAAGACCGACAAGCGCCACACCGACCACGAAACCATACATAGGGAAGCTCTAAGTAAGGATGGTCAAGGTAAATGAAAAACTTCCAAAACTTTAGTTCCAGACAGCCCTGTTTATACAATGGTAGATTGCGAATACCTTCACCGTGAGGTTAACCAGTTATATGGATGCCACTAACTAATGGGAATGACTTGGAGGCCGAAGAAAGTTTAACACCCAGCACGTGAAATTGGATCGAAATTGGGGTCTACCGACCTGCCCGCCCTAGTAATGAACGGATTAGTTCCTTGGAATGCGACCACAGAGAACAACGATCGCATGGCACAAAGGTTTGGCTGACACGCATGCGGTGCCTGTTTAGGTAAGAAAGTGGGTGGGGCTAAAAAGTTCTCGGAAAGGTTTTAAAGAGTCCAGAGTCGCTAAAAACTTTGTGCAAACATGGAAGGAAACGGCTGAAAGTTTTATGAACCACGTCAGCTTGCGACCCAAGGACTCATGACCCACCTGGGCTGTGCTAAGCTGTGGTGGAATGGTTGCTGCTATCAGATTGCAACAGCTGCAGGCATTTCCTATTAAGTACCTAGGTATGTACCTCAAATGCAGGCAGACCAACTACCGCAGGGTCGAGAAATCCAGTTTTCAGAGGTCACCGGGCACTGCAATTCCCCTAACCCGAACCCTGCAAATGGATTGGGAATGTGAGAGTTATAAGGGGCTAGGGTTATGTGAGAGTGCACGGTGACCTCGGAAAACCGGATTTCTCAAGACCATACGGTACACTGTGCCCTTCATACATAGCCCTAACCCCTTACAATTCCGACTTACCCAACCCTCGCTAAAAAGGGTTAGGGCTAGGGGAACTGCTGACCTCAGAGAGTGCACGGTGACCTCAGAAAACCGGACACCGTGAGTCGATACAGTAGTGGTTAATAGTAAAGACCAGAGCGCCTACTAAGACCATCTGCACAGATACCTGTGCTAAGACATAGTAATAACACCGATGCTATTAAATATAATATTAAGCGCTTAGCAGGTAAAAGTCACTTGATATCTTAACAGTTTGTCACATAAATTTGCGGTATGCACCTGCGATAAGGGATACTTCTCCTGCAACGAGATGGATGCGTCTGTGCACCCCGCTCATAACCCTACCATTCCTCGTAGGTAGAGTTATACGTGGGGCAAGGGCAGGGAGAGCACGATGGTTCTCACGGACGTGTCTACTATTATCGCAGCATTAATGATAGGCCGCACACAGCAGTGCATAACATCTAAGAATATACAAGCCAATTGCCCTCCCAACCACCCTTTTGGTATCATGACGCCCCGAAGGATGCAGCCCCAAAACTCCAGACCAAAGATGAACCAGTTCCCAACCAACCCAGGTATTCCCAACCATGCCAAGTTCCTCCCATTATCATATCCCGCCCCATATGCAATAGCTGCCCGTTCCCTAATAGGTAGACAGTATCCCGATGCCCTTATATACTTCGTTCGTTTTCCTTCCTTGCCCAGCACCCCACCTCCAGCGAGTCGGCTATAAAGCCCTAGGCGCATCTGACCTCCTCCTTCTCCTCAAGTACTCCTCGTGTTCAGCGTTGTGATACACCTCCTTCTCCACCTGGCGCATATCGATCTTCGCGACAGCATCGTCGCCGTCAAAAATCCTCGCAACTTCTTCGAGAGTAGGGCCTTTTGTCTCGACATAGACGAACCATACGAAGACAAGCTGAAAGGTGTCCCAGATGGTGTAGAATAGCATGAAGTTCCAGTGGTTGGGGAGACTCTCCCATGCAATTTTGTTGGTTTGGCTGGGAGGGGTTAGTTCGTGTTTGGCAAGAGATAAAAGAGGGAGGAGAGTGACTCACTTTCCGAGTGCGAGTACGGCTTGTACCGTGACGTTCATGATCATCATCCCTTTGGCGCGGAGATGGAAGGGGAGGACCTCCAGTGCGTAGGCGACGAGTAGTCCGGAGAAGCCAATGTCGTAGAAGATTCCGAACAGCCAGATGAAGCCGAACTGGATGTATCCCCACAGCATGCTGGTCTCGCCGGTCATCTCGTATAGCGCTCCTGTGACAGTCCAACATGCCATGGAGAAGACCATGCCGAAAGTGGAAACAAGGAATAGAGGCCTTCGGCCGAAGCGGTCGACGTTCAGGGCCGCGGTGATAGTAACAATGAGATCGAGGGTGATCTTGCCCGCTGACATGGCGAGCTTTTGCCTCTCTTGGTCGTCCTTGATACCGGCACCCTTGTAGATGACATTCATGTAGTTGGAGAAGAGGGCGTTGCCGCTATACTGCGATATGACACCCAGCGAGATAACGATGGCTAGTCGCCAGCGGTTTCCCTTGGTGCGGATGAAGTCGATGTACTTGGTCCCTGAGTCGATATCCTTCTGGATACGGATCGTCTCCTTGATCTCGCGGAACTCGAATTGCACCGTGGCATTGTTGACATCGCCGCCGGCGTGCCACTTGGCAAGCGTTCGCAAGGCCTCCTCGTGGCGGTCCTTGTTAATGAGAAAACGGGGCGATTCAGGGATGAACCAGATACCAATGAACTGGATGAACGAGGGGACAACCTGGAGGAATGTGATGACTCTCCACGAGTAGTCGCTCATGATGTTAATGGTCCCCAGCGCAAGACAGGACACGAAGAGAGCACCCGCGTTCCAGAGACAGTTGTAGATGGCTGTGATGACACCACGGTGCTGCGGGTGGCAAATCTCGGTGAGGAGAAGGGGTGAAGCCATCTGCGACAGGGAGTTGCCGAAGCCGAGGAGGAAGCGGCCACCCATGTACACTGATATGGTCAGTTGGCAGCCCGGACAGGGGAATCGATGTATGGCAGGTCAGCGGGGACGGTAACTTACTGCCATAGCCATTGCAAAACGCGGTCAGAAACCCACCAGACATCATGATCGAGGAGCCGATGAGGATGGCAATGCGCCGCCCATAGTTATCTGCTATGAATGGGGTGATGAAGAACGAAAGAACGGAGCCGATGTTGAACATGTTGACCATGATCGCCAACTTGCTGTCGAGCACCTTGTCCTCCAGATCGGGGTTGTCCTTGAGCTCGGGGAAGAAGAAGTAGTTCCATGCCCTGATGTGCTGCGAGATGTTCAGGAGCATGCCGTCGTAGCCGGTCGTGGCCGATGCGATCATGAGGATGCAGGTAAGGCCGTAGAGTTTCCTCAGATGCGGCTCCCTCATCCAGAAGACCCTCTGGAACAGGGGTCGTGGGACGCCATCATCGAGTTCGAATTGTTCGGTGGAAGGTGTCAAGGTCTCTCTCAGGTCGGACCGGACCTCGGAAGGCCAAGAGGTAATGGTATCTCGAGGGTCGGAGTCAGACCCCATCGTCTTTCGAGACATGTTCCCGCGCCCGCCTCAGGCTCTCGTCGTCTTTCACAGTCTCGGTTCGGATATGGCGGTGCACGTAGATGCTCAGATGGATGAGCGACAGGAAGATCCAGGTTGCGAGCGAGGATCGGTTTGCATATATGGACGGGGAAGATTAACAGACCAGTGTCGGAAGCCACGCCCCAAACCCCTACACTAGCCGGCATCCTTTCCATCCTGGATCCCAACTAGCACCCTAGCTTCCAGGCCAACATGATCTCCTTCTTGGTATAGTCTGCTCGTCTTTCGTCCCCAGACTGACAGGGGGGGCGCCAGTAATGGAGGGTCGACTGCAACTGCGACTGGCTTGGCTGGACAGCAACGGGGCACCATGGGTGGGGACCGCGGTTTGGGCCGACCGTGGTAGCGACGGGGCGGAACGAGGACAGCCAACGCCCAAACTCAATGCGTCGAGAGAAGTTCCCAAGCTAGGCATGGTGGGACGCTTGGCGTGCGGCCCAGACGGCGAGGGCGGACGTGCCACCCCGAACGGTATGGGGAACTCGCACGTGAATGGACACCGCATGCTCTCAGTAGCCAACACCGTCAATGGCCGTTACAGCGAGCAGACTGGTCTGGATGTAGCGCAATCTAGATAGAGTGCCTCACAGCCACCAGCCTGGTTTTGAAGAGGCGCGCTACGGGTCTCAGAAGAGCACTACCGCACAACCGGCTGTTGTGACGGGCAGCACGCCACTATCCCTAGACCTCGGACCGCCACCCTTGATCGGCGTCCAGTACATTGCGCATCAAGTCAGGGGGTGCAAGATGGAGTGCAATCCCACTGCTCGCCGCGGGATTGGGAATGCACGTAGAGATCTGGAGTAGACGGCTTAGCGGGCGCGCACATTCTGGTCTCCTCGCCCTGAAGGTGGAAACGTGGGCGTCTCCACGTATCTGAACCCCAAACGGCGGCGATCACTCGTGGTTGCGGAGAGAATGAGAGTGGAGGGCGGGCGTGGCTTCCGTAAGCATGCAATGTGCCAGGCGTCCCCACAACGCTACTCTCGATGGCCGCCGGAGAGGGTGGCGCCATGACGTTTGTCTGTTTCTTTGTCTTTGTCTCCCGGTGGAAGAAGGCCCGGATGGTAAAATGGAAAAATGCGCGGGAGCTCGCGCGCCAATGGCCGACTAGACGGGAAGGGGCATAGCGTCCTCGTCGCCATAGGTCGTCGGTCGGCAATGGCTGGTGTGTGTGCTACAGATTGGAAAACGGTCGCCGACAGGAGGTCAGTGAGCCGGTGATGTTTGCGGCGCTATTGACGACCGCTGAGTCCTTTTGTCGACATTTGGAAATCCTGGGCGAGCTGGCCCCAGCGAGGGAGCTGGGAAGCTTTACGGGCCTTGCATTCCCGCCTGTGCGCACAGAGATGGTCCGCCCAAAACCCTCGGATCCTTGGCCGGGATGGGATGCGGACAACGCCTGGAAGGAGAGAGAAGGCGCATGAGGTCGCAGCACAGCAGATGAAGAATGAATCCGACAGGACGCTGGCACGCGGGGATGTCTTGCGCCCGCAAAAGTAGGGGAGCATTGGTTGTGGAGGTGAGGTGCAACCAATGTCAAGGTGCCTTTGCGGAGGCGGGGCTCGGTTGTTGGTGGGCGGAATTGCTCGTTCCCGTACGGCGTCTGGCCAAGGCCTTCTTCTCCGCAGTGGGGTTGCTCACCCGATCGAAAAACGGTCGACGCCTTCCGCGCGCCACACCACCAGAGGCTCAACCAACCCTGGTTGCGCTCGCCCAACCCCGTTGAGCGAATTTGCATTGCATCTTTGACGCTGCTGTGCGGCGCTCTGCAATTCTAGCCTTTCCCACAGCGTCCCTCAAATGCTCAAAATTCGGATACGCGGCGTGGTCGTCACACGTAATCGTAGTGTAATCACCGCATCCATTTTTATCACACCCAATTGGTGTGATTGTGAGATGAGGGATCGAATGCAGTTGTTAGGGGATCCATGGACCAAACACTCCGCCATCTCCCTGCCCCACGTGGAAACCGGCCCGTGCAGCCAGGGCGATGCCTGGACGCTCGTCATCTCGTGTTGCAGAGCCCATCGCCCAGACACCGCGGTTCGTACCAGGCATCGACGAGCATCATCTCACCTGCCTACCAAACCAGCAAGTCCACAACCGACTAGATAGGCGCATCGCTTCAGGTCTTATCTCTTGGCTCAATTGCCGCGATGACACTGAAGCCCACCACAACCACACCCCGTCTCAGTTGTCTCTGACATCGCTTGCACTGGTATCAACCGCGCCGCTTCTTATCAGCTTGCAAATCTGCAAGAGCCAGGAAATTGTATGGTTCGTGTTTCGTGCGTGCGCATCCTCGGCACCCCTGACAGCAAAATGTGTCAGTGCTCGATGTCCCGTCTCGGCATCGCATGCGACACGACACTGGCTCTCGGGAAGTAACGCATGAAGGAACTTGAAATCAGGTAGCGGGGCGGTTCAACCAAGCCTTTGGAACAATTGAGGGAAACATTTTGGCTCTGGTTGTCTGTGCTGCGGAGATTGTTGGACTTTGCGATTGAGATTCGATGGGGGACGGGATCCTTTGGACAGTTGCAAGGGTTAGGGTCGGCTGGACTTGCCATCCTCTCGATGGGGACTAAATTTGCAGTGAGTCATGTTTGGCAACCCACACCTCCCATACACCACAACTCCACCCAGACACCCCATCTACAACCCTCTTTCCCGCACACTAATTTCAACAATCGGATATGGTGTAGCGGTTAACATCGCCGACTCTCACTCAGCAGCCCGGGGTTCGATTCCCCATTTCCGAGACACAGGCCGGGCAAGCTACAATGGGTGTTCACACCCACACAGATTCTTACATCTTCCGTAGTATAGTGGCCAGTATATGAGCTTGTCAACTTCACTGAGAAAGAATTCGCTCGGGACCCGGGTCCAATTCCCGGCGGGAGTGATGATATGGCGGGCCTGCCTTTTTGCAGGTTGTGTCAGGATGACCTGAGCTGAGATTACTTGCCGCGTCTGGGGATTTGCTGCTGCTCGGGCGGGGCAGTGGCTTTAGCTTCCTCTTTCTCTCATTTTGCAGTTTGAGGATGTTCTCTGATTGCCGGCAGTCTGCAGGTAGCACTGCCAATTGAGCAGGTTGGTGCATTCGATCCACTGTGACTCTCACGTAGTAGGTAACTACCATTCCATATCCATCAAATCAGACCAGTGTGATACTATTTTCTCTTGCCCCTGAGGTGCCTAATAGGCCAATATTCTCTCTCTCTGGCGTAGCCAACCCGACTGAACTCATCCCCCTTCTCACCATTAATTCTCTTAACCAACATAAAGAGAAGGAAATGCCCCCGATTGCAGTTGACTGATGTAATTTGTAGAAAAAACCATCTCTGACAGTGCGCCGCACCGCGACTCATCGCCTTCATCCCAGAAACAATTCAGCCCACGCGCAAGTTGTGGTCCGTCATACAGGGTTCCGATGGCCGTGATACGGCCACCTCTTTCATCACCGAAAGAACCAAGAAGCATCTAGTCAGTCCAGATGTACCGAAGTCCCAGGTTTCTTGCAAGTGGAATGGCGTCCTTCATGGTCGCGGGAAAGACGTCCGGAGAATCCCCTACAAGATCCTCAAGAGAAAGGCCACCGCCCCAGCAATAGCTCAAAATCGCATACGGGGCCTCTTCGCCTTTCGATTCGCACAATACGATCAAGTCATCCGAACAGGCAATGTCGAGCACTCGTTTTGGAAGCGGACAATCCAAGCGTGTCTGTTGGCGGAGCTCGCGAAGGGCGCAACCTTCAACCCGGCTTAGAACTAACTCAAAATTACCCCTTATTATACATAGATAGACTTGGCGGCTCAACCCTCAAAAGTAAGCCAAGTAACCCCAATAGACGTCCAAGGCGTGCTATCACTCCCAACACTCCACGATACCGCATCCCAATTAAAGCCACTCTTGCTTGACTGTCGGACATCACAAAATACGCCCAAGTTACAGTCCCGCTTATTCTCAAAGTCAAGTGAGCAGATACCGATAAACGGCTTTAGGAGCTCCCTAGGCAGAGGTCCATCCTGCCAGGTGTGGTCAACACCAGCATGCTTGCCCTCGCTCTTGACCTCGGTTGACCCACTACGGATTTTCTTTCCGTCGTGCTCAGCATCCCAAGCGAGCCACATGACTTTGGCGTGCTCGAATTCGCAACCCTGGGGAACTGTAACGCTGAGGACGAAAGAGTTGCGCTTGACTTCGGTCGTGGAGCACGTGATAGCTAGTCGTTCGTGAGGTTGGAGGATCTGGGTAAACCAGCAGGCCACTTTGGGTGGGCCTTTATACGGCCTGGGGAAGGTTATTTGCATGGAGCGGCTTGGGCCCTGTTGCCCAGGGATTGCGTGTCCATCTCGCTGGACTGGAAGAGGACGTTGTCATTGGGCAGAACCATGTAGGAAGCTTCGAAATTTTTGATCTTGTTATCCCAGCCTTCTAACTGAAGCACGAAGGCCTCGGTGCTGTTTGATATCAGCTTCAGGCACAGTTTCGGGTTGACTGGCTTCATGATCTCGAATGACTTCAGGCCGTAGATGAGATGCGGGGCCGCGGGCTGGGACGGCCTCCAGCCGACTTTATGGGCCATGTTGAAGTTGGGTTTGTTTTGCCAACCATGCTCTTTCCCCTGGATGGCGTAACTGCAACCGCGGATGAGACCCTGGTCATTTGCCGAGAGGCCTGAGATGCCTCTCGAAGTTGTCTGCGGTGTTCAGCACGCATTAGCAGCTTCCCAGCAAACGTGGTACTCAGCGGATGGGTCCCTCTTGAGGAGTTCATACCTGAATATCCCCCATACAGGACCAAGTCTGTAGATCCCGGACTCGCCGTCCCGGACTTTCCGGCTTACAGCTCTTCCCCAGAAGCCTTTGAGATGGCCGTTGGCCAGCAAGGAGTCGAAATAGGTCATTGCAAGCCCTGCGAACTGAACCTCACCTCGTTTACCTTTCCCTTCGACAGCCGGTCTCCAGTCGCTTGCGTGACCTAGCAACGGGGGTTTGTAGTTCGAATACAGGTGGATTGCTGTGACTCGGTCCTTGGCTTTTCCTCCCTCGCCCTCCGGATGACCAATCTCGATGGAACAAGCAATAATGCGCTCGTATTCGTCGCCGTGCACGGTCAGGACTGTTTGGCTTTTGGGGTCGCCATCCATCGACCCAAGTGTGGCGACAAGGCCGTTAGTGTAGCGAATACTGAGACCGCTTACTGCGCCGTCGTCAATTTGGACTGTGATTTCGGCCAGTGCGAAGTCGGGCTTGAGGAAATTGAGACAGCAGAACAGAGAGCCAAAGTCAGACCCCAGGAGTGGTGAGAGGCGGAGGTGCTCGCTGATGTTCTTGCGCTCGGTGACCAAGCTTTTCACCTTGTCCTCTTCGTTTTGGTTCCTGACGCCAGTAACAGACCGGGTGTCCAGGAGAGGTGGATACACTGTCTCACCGTCATCCGTCAAGGAGAGCTTCGGTGGGCCGCGTACAAACTTCAATTTCTGTAGAAGCACGTGCCTGCTTTCAGTTCTGCCCAAGTAACGAGGACGAACGAATCACAGATTGAATCTTACCGGCAATCTCTCCCTGAAAGCTGTCGGGCTCTGGAACGGCTCCTTGCGTTCCGGATCAGCCGCCAGCTCAGGCTTCTTGGTGATCTTATAACCTCAAGAACGATGGAGGTCATATGGAGTCGGCAGACATGGGCCTCAGCGCTGATGTCGGCTGGACCGGCGGTCAGGGCAATTTTGGCTCTAAGTGTTATTCAATAAATTAGCACGATTACTGCGACTGCGATTTAGGACATGAGCACTGACTCTGCCGCAATGTTTTTTTGTTTTTTCTCTTGATCGAGAACCTTCATGCTCACCAGGGCGTTGAATTCGCCACCCTCGAGGAATCCTGCCACGAGCGATAGTCAGTGTCTAGGTAGTATCCCTGAAATCGTCTATTTTTATGCGGACGCGACGCGGGGTTGATGAATGTCCCGTGCGGAGGGCCCGGGAGGAAAGAAAACAGAAAGCGTGCAATCATCGCGCTGACAATCCATCAGACCACGACACCCACCGTAGGCTCTCTTTCTGTCGAGAACATGGCCGCCCGAAACAATGCGCCAATCTACATACAATTCAATTCAATTCAGTTTTCCAGAGCTAGCGCCCCCGCCTTCGGCGGGGGTGGGTGGAACCCTACGCCGTGTCACCTATGTGACCTCGCTCCCCTACTGGTTTGGGTGTCTACGTCCTCCACTGCCCACCTGTACCTCCCACTACACCTGCCCTTTCTTTGAACAAACTATTTCGGCAGCCCCTTACAAGCCCAGAAACTTAAGAAACCACTTCCTTACTCCTGCTCCTTTGCCCAGCACAAATCGATAGAGATCCTCTTCTATACCGATCTGATGGATTCTCTTGACCTCCCTTGACAAGGCCCACGTTCTAGGGCACATTATAAGGTGCCGGGGTTCTGCAGTCACCTCGCACGCACATCCCGGCTCTTCCATAGCGTCATTAAACCGTTTAAAGTACCAGGCGAACCTTCCGTACCTAGTGCGGTGTACCACTACCTGTGCCATCTGTCTCCTACTCAGGCCCTAGGTATCCGGGTAAGGCCTCAGTCCTAGCCATTTGTAGTTGTATAGTACGGCCTCCTCCCACCATTTGGATACAATCTGTTTCCTTCTTTCCTTTGCTCGTGCTTTAACATACGCGACCGTAGAAGCTAACTGGCCTTCTACGGCGGCTTATTTAGCCGCCGAGTCTGCCTCTTCGTTCCCCGGGATACCTTAATGTCCGGGGCACCACCGGATATCAATCTTGTTTTTCCACTAAGGCCTAGCCAGTATCCTTTAAACCTCCAGTACCTCCGTCTGTAAGCTGGGCGTGGCCCTGAACCGGCACGCTTCCACCGCCGCCACGCAGTCCGAGTACACTACAGCCGGGGCAGGCCTACCCCTGGCCAGTCTCTTGACTGCCTGATGTATGGCGACTACCTCGGCGTCGACCACCTCGGCCCGCCCCAACCTTCCGGACTTCACTACGGCTGGGACCGAGGCCCTTAGGTACCGCTCCACGTAGGACCAGCCTACGGAGTCAGATTGTTTCGAGCCATCCGTGTACACCAACCGGACCCTTGTTGGCAGGAGTTTTAGCAACTCCACGTAATATTGTGCCGCAGTTATCTTACCCGGGAGGGTTAGCCTCTAGATGCACAGCTCTGTAAGCTAGACCGGCCTAACCGGGACGGGGACCGCCGATGCCCTTTGCTGGAGCCTTATCTAAGGGGGGGGAAGGTAACGTGCCAACCTGGCCTGGTTGGGGCCGGTCCTCACAACTACCGGGTAGTCTGCCGGTAAGGTAGCCTACCGGGCGCTAGCCCTAAGGAAGTCAACCTGTATCCAGACCCCCCTGGGAGGATCCCTGCCTCCCGGAAAACCGTGGCTGTAGGGATGGTCCTGTAAGCAGGGCAGACCGCCCTGGCTAAAGCATTCAAGGGCTTGTCGAGGATGTCGTCCAAGTACCCTTTGTTAGTACTTACGACCTTATCCCTAATAGAGGAGCTAACCTTACTTTCCCCGGGCCACCAGGCTTCCGCCGCGTACATAGCTGTAGCTACTCCGCACGCCCCGGCGACCTTGCAGGCCTGTGCCGGCGGCAGGCCTCGCAGCGTGCTGTTAAGCCTCTTCATACACCAAGCCAGGCGTTAACCTCTCTCCGCGACTTTCTGCGCGTGTACTTTGAACCTAAGCCGAGGGTCAAGCCACACTCTTTAGGTATCTAACGTACTGCTTTGGGACGACGGCTTCTGGGTGACCCCTAAGGGTGACCGGGGCACTGTCAACTTTTGCGCCTTTGACCGTCTTAAGGAGTTCCGTCTTGCTTAGATCTACCGGGACCCCGTTATCCTCAAGCCACTTAACTACGCTATTCGCGTCCTTCGTAGCTGCCGCCTTCGCTTATCGGCTGCTGTAAAACACTGCGATATCGTCTACATACCCGAACCTGGACCGGGGTCCAAACACGGGTGCTAAGAACAGCGTGAAAAGTATCGGGGAAAGTGGTAAGCCCTGCGGCAGGCCGCGGCTAACCTGTAAGTCAGCGCACAGGCTTCTGGAACACCCTGGATTTGGAACAGGATTTGTCAGCCACCCGCCCCCCCAACTCATCTATTTAAAACCGCAACGACTCAACCAACTCTGCTTTAATTCTTCTTCTGTTTTGTTCATTCGATTAAAAATTGAACAATGAAGCGATATACCGAGTTAGATTTGCAAAACGCGCGAGTGGAGTACGAAAAAACCGGCTTACTCCGCAGCTCTGCTAAAAACCATAGTATACCCCTTACTACTTTGTTTAATCGGGTTTAAGGTTGCGAGCCAGCCTCTAAAGCCTAAACTATTAATCGAAAGCTTTCTCCTGCTATGGAAAAACGTTTAACCGAATGGACTTTATTCTAGGAGTCGATTAGTTACCCTTTAACCTATGCCTAAATTTGGAAATTAGCTAGAAGAATGCTTGGAGACGACAAGACCCTTAGAAAACGCTAGACTAGCCGGTTTTTAGCTAGAAATCCATCAATTTCCACTATTAGACCTTGTGGAATCCACGCTAACTGTGCTAATCGTGCCTATAAGGCCGTTATTTGGCCTTAATTTAATTACTTAAAGGTTCCAGGCGTAAAGGTTATTCCGGCTAACTATAGGTATAATATGGACGAAACTGGCATTACTTCTGGTATTGGAGATAACGGTTTAGTTATAGGCTCTAAGAAGAGAAGGAAATTCTAGAAAAAGAAGAAAGGAGACCGAATCTAGACCTCGATTATCGAATATATCTTTACTGACAGCTGGTATCTTAACCTAATTGTTATTTTTAAGGGTGTAAGCCTTTAACAACAGTAGTATCCACGCAATTTACGGCTATTTAAGGGCTGGAAGTGGAAACCTACTGAAAACGGCTGGTTTAACAATAACACTGCTGGTACTTGGCTCCGTAATATCTTTCTTCTAGAGAATCGGCTAGCTACCCCCTTGGAGAAGTGCCTCCTTATTTTAGATAGCTACGGCAGTCACACTACTGAAGAATTCATGTAATTAGCCTTTTCGAATAACGTACAGTTATTATTTCTACTGTAACGGCCTCGTTATTAAGAATTCTAATGGCGAAGTTAGTTAGGTGACTTCGAAACTTTCTACAGACCTTTAAGAAGTCTATATTAACATTATAGGTAAGAATTTAGAGAGTCCACCTTTATGGTTTACCACTAAAAAGCCGAAAGATTTCCGTAATTAGGGGCGGGTTTTCTTAGCTGGCCATAAACAGACTGCTAGCGACTGGCTTTTTATCTGTAAGGCTATAAAAGCCTTTAATAATATGGTTTTCCAACTTGCTAATACGGTGCATTAATTAGAAGCTGCAGAAAAAAGTCTAGAATGTACAAGAGGCTAAAAGAAAAGGAGGATTATAGTCGACTCTAACACGCAGTTTGCTGGGATTGCGGAGGTTTGTGTCTTATAAAGAGAGGCTGGTAGGGAGGATCTTAGTGATTCTGAAAGAGAAGAATCAGGCAATTCTGATACTGAAGACTATATTGTCGTAGCTACTTAATTGATGAAGTTTTGGGCAATTGAAGTTTGTACTGTTGTGCGGGGTCCGACTCAGGAGCTGTTCCAAAGGCAGGGGTGTTCCAAAAGGCCCCCACCTGACTTACTAAGCCTGTGGTCTCCTCTTCTCCTGAAGCGAAGACCCACCTGCCCTGTGCCCAGCTTGCCACCCACTCTGTAATCTGAGGCCCCCAGCCCTGACCGGTGAGTTTGTTGACCAGCCTCTACCTAAGGAGCCAATCTATACACAGTAACGGCTGAAATAAGTGTCCAGAATTTCGATATTGAAACATTCTCCGCACAGGCCACTTTCATTCCCAGCCGCTAGTGACACAGTATGCCTATGCTGGCTTTGTACCTCTACTTACCAGCGCCCAACATCGCTGCTGCTTACCGCAGAGGTAGCTGCAGCTAATCTGGCTGATATGTACCTGGTACGGAGAGAGTAATAACGTACTGTGTTGGCCGCAGCCAAGGGCGAATCCGTCCAACCAGATGTCGCAATTTTGAGCTATGTCCGGGCCGATCTCAGCAACCCCGAAAGAGCGGGCCCGAAACCCTAATCCATCTCTGCGTCCGCTGCAAACTTCCATGTAGTAGCTCGCGCTGTACTTTGTATCGATCATTATTGTCGGGGGTTTTCTTTAGTGACCAACTTGTAAAAGCTACTCTACTAATGAGATAGTGAATACAAGATCATGTCACAGCCAACGTTCTTCCATCCCCTCCCGGTACATTTCATCCTCCTCTATCTCTACCTCGACCGCCATCCGCCCATCCCCGCCCAGCGGCTTATACATATATCGTCTCTTGAGCCCCTCCACGTATTCTTGACAGCTTGCCTCGTCCAGCAAGGCCAGCCTCTGGCCTTTCAAATCAGCCAGCAGCCGCTCCGAGCGCGAAACGTAGTAGATCGCGCCAGCGAGCGTGCGCGGGTCGACAGGCAGGTGCGGCCATCGCACAAAGATGAGCGATGCCGTGAGGAGAATGACCATAATGCCCAAGATGGCCAACGAGGCGGCCGTAGCGCCAACATGCCCGTCATACGTCTGCGTCAGCGCATATGGTATATTGGCCAGCAACGCGGGCAGGAGAAGCTCCGCTATACCGGCCATCACCGCGGACGCAAACAAAAGGAAATCACGCTGCCGAGCCCCCTCCATAATGCCAGTGAGGGAGTTGGTGGCGGGCGAGCATAGAATCCCCTGTCTGGCAAGACACGGCTGGCGTGCCATGCGCATGAAGGGCGCCGCGGCGGCGACTCCCTCAAAGAAGGAACGCCAGAACATGGAAATGACAGTGCCGATCGAAGCAAACAAGAACTTCACACCAAAGGTCTGACTGTCCATGAAGAGCTCAAAAGGAGTGTCGTCCGATGGCTGATGGTAATACGCCAGCAGGCTTATCAAGCCCAGGAGCGCCGTGACCAAGATAGTGCGAGACGTGTAGGTTAGCGCTAAGAATGGCATGTGTCGCCGATGATGGCCATTTTCTGTAATCGCAGTAGTGGTGACGGTGCTGCGCGTGCCGAGGGGTGGTGTCTCGGTCCGTTCCGACGCGATAATGCCGTACTCGTAGCACGACTCGTCCCATTCAGCGCCAGCATCAAAGAAAGCTAGTCGGAAGAGTCCTCCTTTGAGGTTCTCTTCAAGCTTCTTATCCGAAAGCTGCTGGCCGTTGAACTGCCCCCGCAGCGAGGGGTCCATCGACAACGATGCTGCTGCGGCTAACCCCCGGGGGTCGGCGTATATACCTGTGTCCCACCGCCGCAAAACTAGCGCCAACATCAGCAGCAACATCGCTAAAGCCGCCACAAGTGCGATGAGAGCTTGGGTGGGCGCTGGGGAGATGCCAGGTGTGATGCCACAACCAGCAATGTCCAAGTGGGTGCAGGTGCCGTGAATTTTGAAGCCTATAGCCTCAGCGCTTAGAGGAGCGAGTACAGACGCGACCAGGGAGCCCAGGTTGGCGATAAGAGGAACAGGTTCGCCGTGCCTGAAAGCTTGAACCAGGGATGTTAGCACGCTCCAGTATCCGCCAAAGCTAAGGCTGAGCGTGTCCGAGGCGGGGCCGCCGCCGGGCCGAGTGGCGAGGGTGTGGAAGGGCTGCATGAGCTGAGCGTTGGTGCTGATCATGCTGAATGGGACGGCAAGGCAGGCGGCGATAATGGTGGGGAGGTAGGTAAAGGCGAAAAACTGCGCCGGACTGAAGCCGGAAAGTATGCGCACCCGAGTACCGTCGTCGGACCCCCCCGGCTTAGGGGTCGGTGTAGGGGCCGATCTAGGTGTGGGTGTGATGGTCACGACGGTCTTTATAGTAGTAGGCGTGCCATTGACAAACGTGGCTATATCCGTGGTGATGACAAGGGTTGGGATCTTAGTGACGAGCATGGTGGTAGTCCTACCACCAGTCGTGGTGATGTACGGTGTTGGGGTGCTGGTGATAGTGGTCAACACGCCACCACCGAGATCGCTGACAAAAGTTGTTGGTGAAGGTGTGATTGTCATGACCGTGCCGCCAACGACAGATACGATGGTCTCAACGGAGGGTCCAACTGTCGTAGGGAAGGCAACTAATAACGTGGCTGACGAGCCGCCCTCGACAGATACATAAGTTTGGGTAGTGAGCTGACCGGGCAATGAAACGATAGTGGTTTGCGTGACTGAGGACCCGTCCACGACAGAGACGTACGTCTGAGTGGTTAGCTTGCCCGGCGAGGTGAACACGGTAGTTCGAGTCACCGACGAGGCGCCCACGACGGTAGCCAGAGTGCTGATCTCACCGCCGAATAATTTGTCATCAGGGAGTGGTGTCTGGATCGTCTGTGGAATTATCACGCCAGGTACCGTTGTCTCAATCTGTGTCGGAGGGTATGATACGACAGTGGTGCGGCCCGCGGAATCGGTTTTGGTTTGGGGAGGAGGCGTCACGGTCTTCGTCCGTACGATGGACGTTGTTGTACCGCCAGGGATGATAGGTCTCAGAATAGGGTCACCGATTGTGGCAGCTGTGAAGAATACGTCGTCTGTAGTAGGCTGCTGAGTCTGGGCGGCTGTGGAAGATGCGGTATTCGCGGTAACTATCTCGGTAATGGTTTGCGAGACGCCGGGCGTAACAAATTTCGACCTTGAACGGTTGACGTCGTCTGATATGGTGGCGTTGGCGAAGACGGAAGGATCTGGAGGCTTGGATATCACCAGGGAAGTTGGTTGGCCAGTGGCCGGGCCATTTGGCACGTGACCGCCATGGACTAATGGTAAACTCTTGGACTTCTTCTTGGTGGTGGAACGTATGGAGAGCGATGCGGTAGTGCTAGTATCGGTGCTAGTACCTGCTGAGGAAGGTGCTAGGGTGGTCGACTGTGTTTCCTTGTTGGACTCGGCCGGTGAGTATGTGTCGTTTGTCTGTCGTCTGAGACGTGGAATTCTGCGAAGGGCAAGGTCGTGATACACGGTGGTATCAACGACGTGGATGGCCTGCACACTCCTCGCCATGGGACGGCCATCGACGACGGCGGAGTGATCGCTGTTCGGCATCGCTTGCTGAAGCGCCACCAGCACCCCAAGTGTCGCCGCCAGTACTACCATCAGCAAACCCAGGAAGGGCCATCGTAACGGTACCGGTAAGTAGTAGCCCGGCGGCCTCGAAACGGGCTTTGGGGGGCGTCGAGAGCCGTGGGGGAAGCTGGTGAACCGCGGACCTGGAGGAGGCCTCAGCGCGCCTCTCAGGCCGTCACGGTCTCGCAGTTGCCTGGGCGCCATCGCCTGTGAGCGCCGCAAGAAAGAAGGGGCGCATGGTTCAGCAGAAGAAGATGATGCGCGGAAATCGCCGAAGCAGGTTCTGGTGCCATGGCGGGCAGCTCACCGGTATTAAAGCGATCTGAGGTTCTTCCTCGGGTTCTATGGTGTCAACGCAGTTGAGGGTTCCCACTAGTGGGAGGAGAGACGCCAACGCAAGTCGTCGTCGGAATGCCCGACCGAAGCTGGGTTCGCATTGGCTCGATGCTGGCCAATGGGAGGCGGATCTTCCGATTGCTGCTCCGGTGAACAATGAAAACCCCATCAACCGCTCACAGCGGCTCTCCAATAGCAGTTCGAAGGCGTCCCAGAAATGCATGTGAACGTTAGCTCCGCCACCACCAAAATGCAGGGACACAGGGGAGGTGAGGCGTCTTTCAGCCAGGTGGTGCAACTGCCTGGAATCGGGGCGCGGCCCATCTCCCAGCGCCGACGATTATCGTCCGCTTGGGTACTTAGACCAGGCGCACCTTCCTGTGAATCACAAGAAATCGCCTTCGATTGAGCATTCGCCAAAAAAGACGAGAGATCTCGTCGCCTCACCTTGTGACTCTTCTTTCCACAGTTGAACACACCACAGACCTGACAGACGAAGAAAAATGGATGCCCCACCAGCAGATCCATATGGTGACCGACCTCCCAGTGAACGACCCCCCAGTGGCCAACCTCCCAGTGATCGATCTCCCAGAGATGATGACGGGGATGGACCTAGGCAGGCAAGGCCGCAGTTTCCCTCTACTGCGCTTGTTGCAGCGCTCATCGCTATAATCGTAGCGCTCATCGCGATGCTTTTGGGCATTGTGCCATCGCAGCCGTCTTCGTCTCCGTCGCCTACCCCACGGCCAGGATTCAGCCCCAACGGCGAGCCCATCTTACAGCGCATCGACTTCGTCGACCTGGTACGTGTTGTCAAGCCCTACATGCTACTCTATAGGGACGGACTGCCACCTTTCGAGAGGAAAAATCCGGCCAAGAGCATCTTCAGCTCAGAATCCGAGGAGCGCCCCCCCAGCATCGAAATTCGGCAGGCGCGAGTTGCCGACATCGCCAACGCCAACGATACTGTCGCCATTCAGGGTGTCCCTCCCGACCAGCGGAAACTGGGCGAGTATGCGATGACCGGCAAGGTCATCTCGCCAGGTTCCGACGAAGATTGCACTGGCGCCTTGGTCTGGCCAAACGTCATGGTCACGGCTGATCACTGCCTACCCTGGAAACTACCTGTCGAAGACTGGCATGATATCAAATTTATCCCCGCCTTTGACGGCTGGAACGACACGAAGGCTCCCTGGGGTACCATCCACGTGGAAAGCTGCGTCGGCATCAAACCCGTCATCAAGGACGGGCGAGACATGGCCGCATGCAAGCTTAGCAATCCCCCCATTGGCAACGTCGCCGGCTATGCCGCTCTGGATTTTTATCCCGAAGATGAGGATCCTCAGACTGTCAAAAACTTCTACGAAACCCGGAAATGGTACAGCATCGGCTATTCATCCGGCTTCAAGGATGGCGAGTCGCCCGGACAGTGGGGAGCATTCAAGGTGGGCAATGTTCGGCATGACGAGGAAAATGGTTGCAGCCTGTTTGGGACGACCTTCTTCGCCAACAAGGGTTGGTCAGGGGGGCCTGTCTTCGTCGTGCACAACCCCGAGGACAAGAACCAGAACGCTACAATCGGTGCCATCGTCAGAGGTTGTGCTGGTCCGGACCACAATTGCGTTGGCGCTACTATTACCGACCTCGTTGGCGGCTTTCGATTGTCGGCCCTGGCGACGTTGGCCATTGTCAAGTGGGACCCAGAATGGGGGTTCAACTGGGATTACGACAGATCGCCTGGCGATGTCTTGGCCGGCGACCACCCTCACATGGCGTCCTAGGGATCAGATTTGACAACTGTAAGGATGGTTATTTTGGAGCAAGCCGGACTTGATCCTTGGATAGGTGCTGCGAGTGATTTGGGATGAAAGCGATTACAATAGATTTATGGTGTCATCAAGATTGTATAATACTATACCAGGTAGAAAGCCTTTGAGGCCCCTTCTTGATTGTAGAGGCAATGCGCAATGAGAGTAGTCGAATCTCCATCCTCAAACACCTCGCTCAGGCTCAAACACAACCCAACCAGTCCCCCGGCTCCTCGCCCTCACTCCAAGCCCGTCCGAGCTGCCACGGCGGACATCCACGTCCTGTTCACCGCCCCATCAAGTGAGGTGCGGAATTCCAGCCACAATGACCCTGCCAGGGACCAAACCATTATCTCTAATAGTAGCGAAACCAATTATTGTTCTTTATTCTGAAACCACAATAGAAGAGGACTTTTATCGAGTGAAACACACAAAACGTTGATATACAGGATATAGCAGTGAATCCAAGAATCTATTACTACTATGTTGAGGAGCCTGGATGTCCGATACATGAAAACATCACAGAAAAACTTAGCACATTTCCGCCACCCTCAGACATCCACCCCGCACCTCCGTCCAACCACCCCATCCACCTCCAAATATCACCTTCCGCCCGAACCTCACCACTCCACCTCCCTCATATCCTCAAAACACCCCACCTCCACCGCTCCCTTATGGTAACCCTCCGCGTTTA
>Ga0247770_1000166_pt1 | contig 60259 bp, 59 predicted proteins | sample UWRJL136409B6_FD_179943 | JGI IMG/M metagenome (GOLD analysis project Ga0247770, IMG submission 179943) | Plant litter microbial communities from Arlington Agricultural Research Station in Wisconsin, United States - UWRJ-L136-409B-6 | ecosystem: Environmental > Terrestrial > Plant litter >...
TTCCCTCCGCGACCTTCGAACGCGCGTCCGCTTGACACGGCGTCGCGGAAACCGGCACTTTCCCCCGATGACTGCAAGCACCGAAAGCACGCCGCGGAACGACCTGCTCGACCGCTTCCGCGCCGGCCAGCGCGTCGCCCTGGCCCGCGCCATCTCGATGGTGGAGGACGCGCGCCCCGGCTTCGAGGCGCTCCTCCACGACCTGCACCCGCGAATGGGGCGCGCCCACCGCATCGGCATCACCGGGCCGCCGGGGGCGGGGAAGTCCACGCTCACCTCCAAGCTGGCGCTCCAGCTCCGCAAGCAGGAGGAGCGCGTGGGGATCGTGGCCGTGGACCCCTCGTCGCCGTTCACGGGCGGGGCGCTGCTGGGCGACCGCATCCGCATGAACAACATCTCCACCGACCCGGGCGTCTTCATCCGGTCCATGGCCACCCGCGGCGCCCTGGGCGGCCTGGCGACCACCACCAAGGAGGTGGCCGACCTGCTGGACGCCTACGGCTTCGACCGGGTGGTGCTGGAGACGGTGGGCGTGGGGCAGAGCGAGCTGGAGATCGCGGGAACCGCCGACACCTCCGTCGTCGTCCTGGTCCCCGAGAGCGGCGACTCCATCCAGGCCATGAAGGCGGGGCTGATGGAGATCGCGGACGTGTTCGTGATCAACAAGGCCGACCGCCCCGGCGCCGACCGGCTGGCGCAGGAGCTGGAGGTGATGCTCCACATGCGCCTGGGCGACATGCCCGCCAACGCCGGCCACCACGGCGTCTCGCTGAAGTCGGTGCAGAAGGCCGCGCGCGAGGGCGTGCGCCAGCAGGCCGACCAGAGCGGCGGCTGGGCCATCCCCGTGCTGAAGACGACCGCGCAGAGCGGAGAGGGGATCGAGGAGCTGTGGCGAACGCTGGACCGCCACCGGGTGTACCTGGAGAGCTCGGGCGAGCTTTCGCGCCGGAGGCAGGCGCGGCTGGAGGAGCGGGTGCGCGCCGTGGTGGAGCGGCGGTTGCAGCGGCTGGTGTGGCGGCGCGGGCGCGGCGAGGAGATCCTCGACGCCTCGCTGGCCGACCTGGAGGCCGGGCGGACCTCGCCGTACGAGGTGGCGGAGCGGATCGTGAGCGAGCTGGGAACCCCACGCTGAAGAACGAGACCCAACGATGAGCGTCCTGGAGCAGAACGTCCCGCCCGCGGAGCTCGTGGAGCGGATCCGCGAGAAGGAGAAGGAGCTGGAGGCGCTGCGCGCCGGGCTGGCCGCCTGGGAGGGCGCCTTCGAGCGCGCGCCCAAGCGCGCCCCCAACCGCGCCGAGGCCGGCCGCGGCGAGACGGCCCCCGAGCTCCCCTACACCACGGTCTCCGGGGTGGCGGTGGAGCCGCTGTACACGCCGCTGGACCGCGCCGCCCCGGCCCCCGAGGAGGCCGCCTTCCACAACGAGCGGCTGGGCTTCCCCGGCGAGTTCCCGTTCACGCGGGGGCCGTACGGGACCATGTACCGCACCCGGCTCTGGACCATGCGCCAGTTCGCCGGCTTCGGCACCGCCGAGGAGACCAACCAGCGCTACCACTTCCTCCTCCAGCGCGGCCAGACCGGCCTCTCGGTGGCCTTCGACTTCCCCACGCTGATGGGGTACGACTCGGACCACCCGCGCTCCCTGGGCGAGGTGGGGAAGTGCGGCGTGGCCATCAGCTCGCTGGACGACATGGAGACGCTGTTCGCGGGGATCCCGCTGGACAAGGTGTCCGTGTCGATGACCATCAACGGGCCCGCCATCATCCTCTTCGCCTTCTACATGGTGGCGGCCGAGAAGCAGGGGGTCTCGTTCGACAAGCTCCGCGGGACGGTGCAGAACGACATCCTCAAGGAGTACCAGGCGCAGCACGCGTGGGTGTACCCGCCCGAGCCCGCGCTGCGGCTGGTGATCGACATGTTCGAGTGGTGCTCCCGGAGCGCGCCCAAGTACAACCCCATCTCCATCTCCGGCTACCACATCCGCGAGGCCGGATCGACGGCGGCGCAGGAGCTGGCGTACACGCTGCGCAACGGCTTCGAGTACGTGGAGCGGGGGATCGCGCGGGGGCTGGACGTGGACGACTTCGCGCCGCGCCTCTCCTTCTTCTGGGACGTGCACAACGACTTCTTCGAGGAGATCGCCAAGTTCCGCGCGGCGCGCCGCATCTGGGCCCGCACGCTCCGCGACAAGTACGGCGCGAAGAACCCCGAGAGCTGGCGCCTGCGCACCCACGCGCAGACGGCGGGGGTGACGCTGACGGCGCAGCAGCCGGAGAACAACATCGTCCGCGTGGCCTACCAGGCGCTGGCGGCGGTGCTGGGCGGGACGCAGTCGCTGCACACCAACTCCATGGACGAGACGCTGGCGCTCCCCACCGAGAAGGCGGTGCAGATCGCGCTGCGGACGCAGCAGGTGCTGGCGTTCGAGACGGGGGTGGCCAACACCATCGACCCGCTGGCGGGGTCGTACTACGTGGAGGCGCTCACCGACCGGCTGGAGGAGGAGGCGGAGAAGATCTTCGCCGACGTGGACCGGCTGGGCGGGGTGGTGCCGGGGATCGAGGCGGGGTACTTCCAGCGCGAGATCGCGCGCTCGGCCTTCCGCCAGCAGCGGGAGATCGAGAACGTGGACCGGGTGATCGTGGGCGTCAACGACTTCACCGTCGAGGGCGAGGAGATCGAGATCCCGCTCCTCAAGGTCACCGAGGAGTCGGAGCGCCGCCAGCGCGAGCGGATGGCCGCCATGCGCGCCCGCCGCGACCAGGGGGCCGTGGACGCCGCGCTCGACCGCCTCAAGGAGGCCGCGCGCTCCGGCGAGAACGTGGTGGACCCGCTGCTGGACGCCGTCCGCGCCTACGGCACCCTCCACGAGATCCGCGCGGCCATGGAAGAGGTCTTCGGCGCCTACCAGGAGCCGGTGTTCTTCTAAGGAGGGAGTGATGATCCAGACCGCGGCGGTCCAGGTCCGTCCCGTCACGGCGGACGAGTTCTTTCAGATCCCCGACGATGGTCTTCGGCGCGAACTCGTGGATGGCGAGGTGCGGGTCATGAGCCCTGCGGGCCACGCCCATGGCGATATCGCGATGCAGGTGGGATGGAGACTGGCGGCGCACGTGACGACGCACGGCCCTGGGAAGGTGTACGCGGCGGAGACCGGCTTCCGGATCGCTTCCAATCCGGACACGGTGCTGGCGCCCGATGCATCCTTCGTGAGGCTCGAGCGCGTGCGGCCAGTGGAGGGAACGGAGGGGCTGTTCCCCGGGGCTCCTGACCTTGCCGTCGAAGTGGTTTCACCGCGCGATTCGATCGCCGACGTGGAGGACAGGGTTTCGAGGTGGCTCGGCGCGGGTTGCCACGTCGTCGTGGTGGTGAATCCGAGAAATCGGTTCACGTGGATCTATCGGGCCGGTACCGAGCCTGTTCGGCTCACGGAGAACGACGTTCTGGACGTCAGTGATGTCCTCCCCGGGTGGACGCTGCCGCTTCGCGAGGTGTTCGCGTAGGCGCGTCTCCGGCGAATGATGGATCGTGGGGCCGGTGCCTTCGGGTGCCGGCCCCATTACATTCTGCTGGCGCAGGCAGCGGGTTGGCGCGGGAGATTCCGGACGACGGGGAGGGTGGGGGATGATGGAGGAGATGCGGAGGCTGTTCGCGCACGCGCGCTGGGCGGACGAGCGGGCGCTGGAGGCGCTCCGGGGCGCGCCGCAGCCGTTGGAGGAAGCGCTGAGGGTGTACGCGCACGTGCTGGGGGCGGAGCACACGTGGCTGTCGCGGCTGCGCGGGGAGTCGGCGCGGGTGGCGGTCTGGCCGGCGCTCGGCATCGAGGAGTGCGCGGTGCTGGCGCGGGAGAACGCGGACGGATACGATGCGTTCCTGGACTCGCTGGGGCCGGGCGACCTCTCGCGCGAGGTGGAGTACCGCAACAGCGCGGGCGACGGCTTCCGAACGCGCATCGCCGACATCCTGCTGCAGGTGGCGACGCACGGCAGCTACCACCGCGGCCAGGTGGCGATGCTCCTCCGCCAGGACGGCGCCGTGCCGCTCGCCACCGACTACATCGCCTTCGTCCGCGGCGCCCCGGCGGCGACGACGCGGGCCTGAGGAAGGTCGGACCAGGGAAGAAACCTGTCGCGGATCCCGGGCGTCCTGGCGGTGTCGGCACACGGATGCCGGCCGCCGGGGCTGGTTGGACGGGCTTGACTGTGGATGTTCCAGGATCATGGCCAAGATGACCAGAACGGGAGATTCAGGTGATCAAGAAAGCTTGCTCCCTCGCGGAGGTTAGGGCATCGCTCTCCGAACACATCCGCGAGGTGGAGCGGGATGGGCCGATCCTGATCACGCGGCACGGGAAGCCTGTCGCGGCACTTGTGCCTGCTGCGGATATCGAGCGGTTCGAGTGACTCCGCGCCGCGGGTGCCGAGGGCGGGTTGGCCAGCATCGCCGGCGGTTGGGATGGTTCGGACGAATGGGTTCGCATTCTCGACGAGTCGCCGCGGATCGGGCGCGAGGTCGAAAGCTTTGGTTGACGTGAGATCAGGCCGATGCCGCTCCTCTTCGATACGGACGCGATCTCGGAGCTCCTGAAGCCGCGTCCCAATCCCGCGTACCTGGCCTGGATTCAGACGGTGTCCAGGGAAGACCAGTTCGCGAGCGCGGTCACTGTCGGTGAGTTGTACAAAGGCGCGTTCCGCTCCGCGGCTCGGGACAAGCACCCGGCGAATATCGAGCAGCGCGTTTTACCGGTCGTGACCGTGCTGCCGTATGGTGTGGCGACTGCGCGGGTGTTCGGTGAGGTGCGGGCCGAGCTGGAGCAGCGTGGGATCGTCGTGGCCGACCCCTATTCCGGGCAGGGGGGCAGTAAGGCCGGCGCCTTCTCAGCGCCGGCCTCGGCGTTCCGGCCAGGCGTCTCAGCGGGTGGTGACGGCGATGACGCCGTTGCCGTGGTCCAGGCCCCACCGGGCGGCGGCGGAGATGCCGTCGATGAACTGGATGGAGACGATGTCCATGGTCGCCATGGCGCGGAGCGACTCCACGCCGCCGATGCGGATCTCGTCGCGGTACACCATCACCTGGCCCGGGTTGGTCAGGCTGTCGGTGCCGCGCGGGCGGAGCCAGTTGGAGCGCAGCGCCAGCACCAGCTCGTAGGCGTTCTGGTACTGCCCGCGCTGGATCACCTCCTCGGTGAGCAGCGTGGAGCTGGCGCGGGGCGCCGGCCGCGCGCCCGGGGGGTCGCCGGGCGCGCCGCACGCGCTCAGCGCGCAGCCGAGGAGTAGAACGGCGAGCGGTCGTCGCATCTGCACCTCCAGGGGCGGTCTGGTTTCGGCGGAAACGTCGTCGGCCGGGTCGATCCGGAATATGCATCCGCCGCCGCCGGGCCGCACGCAAAATCTCGCCTCCGGACGGATCGCGGGCACGGCCGGCGGAGCGCGGGGCCGGCCGGGGTCCGCTTCGTGCTTTTCCCCCCGGGACCGCAGTCCAGGATCCGCGCACACCGGGAGGAGAGATGCCGCGCAGGCCTGCGCTCCGCCAGGTTGCCATCGCCGCCGCGCTCGCGGAGGTGCTCCTGTTGCTCGCGCTGCTCATCTACCTGGCGGCGTCCGATCGCGTGCTCGTCGTGCGCTTCGCCACGCGCGAGAGCCTGGTGCGCGCGGGCCCGGCGCGGCTGACGATCCCCGTCGCCGGGGTGCGCGCGGCCGATCTCAAGGACAGCTGGGGGGATGGGCGCTCCGGCGGGCGGCCGCACCGGGGGATCGACATCTTCGCGGACCGCGGGACGCCCGTGCTGGCCACGGCGGCGGCGATCGTGGTGCGGCGCGACTCGGGGGGCGCGGGCGGGCGGGAGCTGTACCTGCGCGACCTGGACGGGCGCACCGTCTACTACCACGCGCACCTGGACCGGTATCGCGCGGGGCTCAAGGAGGGCGACCTGGTGCGCCCGGGCGAGACCATCGCCTACGTGGGGCAGACGGGGAACGCCACGCGGGCGCACCTCCACTTCGGCATCATCACCGTCACCGATCCCAACTCCACCCGCCGTGCCCGCGACATCAATCCCTACCCGCTCCTCCGCCCGCCGAGGGATGGAGGTGGCGCGGGACCGTGAGGCCTCGCGTCACCGGCTCGCGCGGGTCTTCATACGGAATCCGCTCGAGCCGGGGCTGTTGCGGCCTTGGCGATGTCGCCGCTGCCGCGCCCGGGCTTCGCTGCCGCCTCGGCTGGATTCTCACGGCCCTGCCGTCATCCGTGAGCGCTGAGGCTCCGCGCGGCCGGGCCTCAGAATGACGGCGTAACGGCTTCGGATCGTTCGCGAAACGAAGCAGGGGGTGGGCGCCTGGATCGGCGCCCACCCCCGCGTTTCATCTCCGCTCTTCATCCGCCGATCAGATCACCTCCCGATCAGGCTTCCGGCGATCGGCTGCCGCTCCAGGCTCGCGGAGGATGGTTCGATGCCCATCCTCCGCGCCTCCGGTCAGCGGTAGATGGTGACGAAGTCCGAGAGGGTGTTGCCGTTGGGCCAGCTGTTGGTGCACGTGCCGTTGCTGTCCCTGACCGAGCGGTTGGTCACCGTGCGCAGCGTGGTCCCGGCCATCCCGGTGCCGTTCCACGAGCGCCGCACGCCGTCGTAGCCGAAGTAGGGCGTGTAGTAGCTCTCGGTCCCGGTGCAGTCCAGGCCGGTGTAGTGGCTGACGTAGGCGGCCTGCACCGGCACGCACGACGCCTCGCCGCACCCGGTCCCGAAGTCGGGGGCCCATCCCGCGGTCTGGTAGCCCGGGCCCTGCGGACCGCTGGTGTTGTCGGAGATCCCGTTCTCGCCCCAGCGGCCGGAGTAGCGGATCCAGTCCTGGCCGGGCATGGCGCGCTTGCTGGTGCCGGTCTGCGGCATCTCGCCCATGTTCACCAGCCCGCCGCCCTGCAGCCCGCGGTCGGCGCCCTTGCCGCCGCTCCAGGTGAACCAGCGCTGGTCCAGGTTGGTCCAGCAGCTTTCGCTGGTGCCCTCGGGGTAGGCGCTGTCGCACTCGCCCTCGGAGGCGTAGCTGGCGTGCGAGCCGTCGGCCACCCACACCTGCGGGTGCGTTCCGTTGTACCAGGTGACCTGGTAGGACTGCCACGTCTTGGGCGTGTGGTGCGCCGCGTACGTGAGGGTGGCGGGCTGCTGGCTGGCGTTCAGCTGCACCGTGACGTGCTCCCAGTCCGCCTCGTGGTTGAACGCCGCGATGAAGTCGTTGTACGGGTAGAAGAACCAGTACTGGATGCTGATCCCGCCGATGTTGTTGCGGTAGACGTGCGTGTACACCGTCCACCCCGCGGGGTCGCGCACGCCGGGGTGCGTCACGTCGTCGTACACCGCCTGCAGGAAGAAGTGGTTCTCGCTGCTGTACCCGCCGCTGCCGCCGGAGCCGTACGTGGTCCCCGAGTGGCTGCACCCCAGCCACGAGGTGGCGCGCTGGTGCGACTGGGTGACGATGTTGGACGTGTTGATCGTGCCCAGGTTCAGGATCTGGTGGTCCGGGCAGTTGTCGTGGTGGAAGCGCATCTGCGTGTTCTGCAGGTACCACGGCACGTTTCCGGGCCACGCCCAGTCGCCGTTCACGCCGCTCCCCGCCTCGGCGCGGCTGATCAGGTTGGGCATGTAGAGGACCGGCGCGTACGTGTCGGCCAGCTCCGCCTCCGTGCCGTCGTCGATCCCGTCGTAGTCGTTGTCCACGCCCCACACGGAGAGCCGCGGCTCCCCCGTCTCGGGCGAAAGCGGCTGCGAGCTGTCGGAGCACCCCGCCACGACCGCGGCGAAGCCCAGAACGGCGATCAGTCTCTTCATCTATCCCCGGAAGCTGGTGTTCGGAAAGCGTAAATTACGACGCGATTGTGCATTAACTATAAGCCAATCAACTACTTACGTCAATCGTCCGAAAATGTGTTGCAACGAATAAGCTGACCATGCCGCTCGACGATTGGAATCCGTTCCCTCTTTCTCGCGGGTGCATGTTGATTCCGAGTACGGCGGTGGCAGATAGGTAAATCGCGGCGGTTGGGCGTCAAGGTCGTGGAGGCGGATGCAAAACCGTAGATGCGATCATCCTGGCCGTTAGCATGCTGTTGGATGGGCGTTCGGATGAGGCGATTCAGGGGAGATCGCTTCGATCGCGCCACAATGAAGCGTATCTGGTGCCTGCCTTGGGCCGGAGATTGATCCTCTGATCGTGGGCGCGATCGCCCTCTCGGTCACGGCGGACGATCCAGGGAGATCGGGCAGATCCCCCCGGCCCGCTTTTTCCGCTCGCTCCGGGGTGCTAGCTTTTCCGCGCTCGTGGCATCGCGCGCCTTCACGCACCCTCGCACCTCCGCACCGGATCCTTGGCCGGCCTCCTGAGCCTCCTGATGGGCCGCAGGCTCTGCGACCGCTACCACGTCCACAGCGTCATCGGGACGGGGGGGATGGGCGCCGTGTGCCGTGCGACGGACGAGCGGCTGGGGCGCGACGTGGCCGTGAAGGTGCTCACCCTGGCCCCGGTGGACAGCGAAGAGCTGGAGGTGCTCCGCAAGCGCTTTCACCGCGAGGCGCGCGCGGCCGCGGCGCTCCGGCACCCCAACGTGGTGACGGTGCACGACTTCGGCACCGATCCGGAGCTGGGGCTGGACTTCCTGGTGATGGAGTACCTCCCGGGCGAGGACGTGGCCGACCGCATCGCCCGCGCCGACGGGCCGCTCCCGGTGCCGGAGGCGCTGGAGATCTGGCGCGAGGCGGCGATGGGGGTGGCCGCCGGGCACCGCGTGGGGCTGGTGCACCGCGACCTGAAGCCGCGCAACCTCTTCCTGGTGCAGGACCCGGCGGGCGGATGGGAGGTGAAGGTCCTGGACTTCGGGATCGCGCAGATCTCCTCCGGCGCCGAGACGCTGCAGCAGCTGACCCGCGCGCTGGCGCCGCACACCCCGCGCTACGCCGCCCCCGAGCAGTTCCGCGGCGACCGGCTGGGCCCCGCCTGCGACGTCTACTCGCTCTCGCTGTCGGCGCTGGAGATGCTGTGCGGGCGCTATCCGCAGGGCGTCAACCAGGCCGAGGACGACACGGCCGCCTCGCGCTGGGTGAGCGAGCTGAACGCCGCGCGCCCCGACCTCCCGGCCTCCGTGGCCGCGGTCCTCCTCAAGTCGCTCCTCCGCGATCCCTCGCGCCGCTTCTCCGACGCGGGGCGCCTCCTCTCCGCCCTGGACCGCGCCATGACGCGGACCGGCCAGGTCTCCGGCGGCCTCACCTCGTCCGGCCTCACCGGCGCGGGCGGCCGCGCGAACGAGGAGCTCACCGTCGCCATGCCCTCCGTTCGCGCGTCCGGGGACGGGCCGCGCGCGGCGGAGGCGGAGCCCATGACGTCCCGCGCGCGCTTCACCCCTCCCATTCCGCCCCCCGTGGTCGCCGGGGAGCCCACGCCCGACGGCGCGGAGGAGACGGAAGAGACGGAGGAGACGGAGGACAGGGGCGGGCACGGAGATGAGAAGGCGCGCCGCCGCCCGGGGTTCGTGGCGTGGCTCCTGGGGCTCCTGCTGCTCGCCGCCCTGGGCGCCGCGCTGATGATCGCGCTCGACCGGATCCCGGGCACCGTGCCGGGGCCCACGCCGGAAGAGTCGGAGGTGGCCGCCGCGACCGATCCCGTGCGGATGCTGATCGTGGCGACGGAGGAGGCGAAGCGGGTCGAGTCGGCGCTCGGGTCGGTGGGCGAGGACGAGTCGCTGTTCCTGGTGGTGGCGGCCTCGCTCCCGGAGAGCAAGACGCCCGAGGCCATGCGGCTGCGCGACCGGCTGGAGGAGCAGGGCTTTCCCGCCGGCGTGGGCAACAGCCGCGTCTACCCGCAGCTGATGGGCGGCTACGCGGTCGTCGTGGCCGGCCCCTACCGCTCGGAGGAGGAGGCGAGGGAAGCCCACGCGTCGGTGCGCGAGCGCTTCGCGGCGGACGCCTTCATCAAGCGCGTGACGCTGCGTCCGCCGGGAACCGTCGCCGAGTGACGCGCGAAGGTTTCCCTCGTCATCCTTTTCGTCCGCGGGACGAAGTGGAGCGAAGGCGTTGTCTTCCAAGGATTTGTCCGCAAACAAATCGGTCGGCGGCCGCGTGGTTTTTTCGTGATCCTCCCTGTCGCGCCCGCCCGCCCGTTCCGCTAGCTTCCCTCGCCCGACGCTCGGATTTCCGCACCTTCACGCGTTCCGCTCGATGAAGCCCATCTTCCGCACCGATGGCCGCCACGCCGGCCGCGCCGCCGCGCCGGGCGATCTCCCGAACGATCCTCCGGAGGCGGCGTGAGCGAGACGGCGTGGTGGGACGGCTACTTCGACGAGTCGTTCATCGACATCTACCGCGACTTCCTGACGCCGCAGCGCACCGAGCGGGAGATCGAGGGCCTGCGGGAGATGGTGGCGCTGGAGCAGGGCGCGGAGGTGCTGGACCTGGCGTGCGGATGGGGCCGGCACTCCGTGGCACTGGCCCGCGCGGGCTTCCGCGTCACGGGGCTGGACTGGTCCGAGACGCTGCTGGCGCGCGGGCGCAAGCGCGCGGCCGCCGCGGCGCTGGCCGTGGACTTCGTGCGCGGCGACATGCGCGAGGTGCCGTGGACGGAGCGCTTCGACCTGGTGCTCTCGCTGTACTCGTCGCTGGGCTACTTCCTCTCGGACGAGGAGGACCTGCGCGTGCTGCGCGGCGCCCGCGCGGCGCTCAAGCCCGACGGCGTCTTCGTGCTGGAGACCATGCACCGCGACCACATCGTGGGCGGCTTCGCCGAGCGCGACTGGTGGGAGACGGAGGGGGGCGCCACCGTGTGGGTGGAGCGCGAGCTCGACGCGGTGGAGGGGGTCAGCCGCGAGTGGACGCGGTGGAGCAAGGGAGGCCGGAGCGGCGAGAAGTACCACGAGCTGCGCATCCGCACCGCCACCGAATGGGACCGCCTCCTCCGCGCGGCCGGCCTGGTTCCCGTGGACTGGTACGGCGACTGGGAGCTGGCGCCCTTCGTCCACTCCTCCGAGGACCTGATCGTGGTCTGCCGCCGCGGCGAGCCGCGGCCGTGAGCCCGGCCGTCCCGCGCCGCGCCCATCGCCCTCGTCACGATCGGGCGAGGCCGGGCGTTCTTTCCGTCCGCCTCTCCAGGGGCAGGCACGTGCCGTCCCGGTATTCCACGCCCCGGGATCGTGGCGTCGTCTCCCGCGCCGAGACGTACCGACCGCGTCGCCGGATCGCGGACCGCGCCCGGGGGCGACGGACATCCGTGGGCCGCGAATTTGCCTGGCTCCGTGCCACGCGCACCGGGGAAGACCCTTCCGGCTGACGGATCGGTGTTTGAACGACTTCCGGCAAAGCTCGAGAGCCGTCGCGCGGTGCTCTTCTTGATGTCTTAAAATTACCGACCAAATTTGGCCTGTTCCGTACGTGTCGATGCGACAAAAGTCTGGTTGCGGGTGGCGCCGCTTCGGTTATCTTTACCTGTCGGCCGCCGACGGGGCAGCGCGGCCCTCTCCCGCCTGTCACGGAGCCACTCCCCACCCATTCCTCTCCTCACGCGAGCGTGCCCCCGGCCGGGCCGGAGGAGCATTCCGTCATCCATGGATACAAGGAACATGTTCGGCTTCAGGAACCGGATCTCTTCGATGAGCTGGCGCGGCCGGTACGGGGCGTGGGCCGCCGCGCTCTTGATGGCGATGGCGTCGGCGTGCGCGGACGCGGGGCCGAGCGCGCCCGAGGCGGCGGACGCGGTGTCGGTGGCGCCGGAGCAGCCGGTGCTGGCGGCGTACACCTGCGGCGTCTCGGTCGCGCGGGAGACCATCACCTGCGCGCCCCCCTCGCCCGGGAGCAGCGGGGCGCGGATGGCCCGCATCTTCGGCACCCAGGGCGTGGAGGTGAAGCTCCGCTCCCTCAACTCCGTGTACGATGACTCGGCGGAGGTGCTGAGCGCCGACGTGACCATCCGGAGCCTGGTGAACGAGTGGCTGGGGACGCCGGACAGCACCACCGTCACCGGCGTGCGGGTCTTCTTCCACGACGGCCCCACGGTGCTGGCGGGCGAGGGCGCGGTGGAGGTGCTGGGCGACGGGGTCGAGACGTTCACCGCCGCGCAGCAGCCGTACTACGACTACGCGCAGATCATCAAGCCGCTGGAGACCAGCGCGGCCCGCCAGTGGCGCTTCCAGGTCCCTCCGACGGTGGACGAGTTCTCGTTCACGGTGCTCCTGGTGGCCGAGACCACCGCCCTCTCCGGCGTGCCGCTGACTCCCGCGCCCATCGCGCGGGTGCTGGTGGACGGGCAGGCGTACGCCGACTCGGGGGCGGTGGTGCCCGCGGCCAACCTGGTGGTCACCAACGGGCTCGTGCGGCTGACGCTGGCCAGCTTCCTGGGGGGCCGGGACCATGGCGCCCACGTCATCGACGGGTGGTCGGGGAGCGCGTGGACGCGGCTGAACTCGCCGAACTGGGGCGACTGGACCTTCGTGGGACACGCGGCGGTGGTGCCGCACACCTCGGCGGAGGTGCTGGTGAACACCGACACGCTGGTGGGGGTGCGCTGGACCTTCGGCAACCACGTCGTCCCCGCGCGGTACAACGACTCCACCTACGCGTACGCCTTCACCAAGACGGTGTGGATGCGCGCGCTGGACCGGGGATACTACGTGTGGTTCGAGGTGCTGGACTCCATGCCGAAGGGCGTCACGTCCAACGAGTACGAGGTGGGCTGGGGCGGGGTCACCGCGGCGGGGCGGATCTCCACCTCCGACACCACCCTGTCCACGGACAGCCTGACCGACCGGAAGCGCCTCCGCACCGCCGGCCAGACCAACGCCGCCCAGTTCGACGTCTACGGCTCCGGGTGGCGGCGGGTGCTGATCCCGCTCCCGGGCCAGGACATGATGATCGGCGTGTTCAGCAAGAACTCGTACGGGGTGTGGACGTGGACGGCGGGGAGGCGGCAGAACTTCGGCGCGTACATCTACGCCGCCCCCACCGCCGAGGCCACGCCCACGCGCACCCTCTGCGGCCAGGCCATCGCGCGCTCCCCCTTCGCGCTCCCGCCCATGGACGCCAGCAACTGCGGCCCCGCCTCCTGATCGCGGCACGCATCCGCGCGCGAGCCGACCGCGCGACAGACGCCGGGCGACGGCGGACGGATGGGGGATGATGATCGACGAACGACGATCGGCGGGACAGCGATCGGGGGATGAGGATCGACGGATGCCGACCGGTCGATGACGGTCGGCGGATGATCAACGGATGACGATCGGCGGATGATCAACGGATGATCGGCGGGCCGCGCGGGCGACTCGATGTCCCCGGCGGCCCGCCGATCCGTTTTCCCCCCGATCTGCGGACCGTGGCGGATGCCGCTCCGCCTCCGCGGTCCGCGGCCCGAAATCGGCAGCCGGAAAAGGAACGGCGGACGCGAGGCTCTCCTCGCGTCCGCCGTTCCGTTCACGCCCCCGCCCGTCCGGTCAGATCGACGGGACGTGGTCGATCGTGCGCTCGTTGCGGACGTTGCCGGTGTTGAGGGTGGAGCGGGGCTCGAAGAGGAGGACGTGCACCTCCTCGTCGGCCACGGGGAGATGCTCCACGCCGCGCGGGATCACCACCATCTCCCCGGGCCCCAGCACCACCTCGCCGTCGCGCAGCCGGATGCGCAGCGTGCCCTGGACCACGAAGAACAGCTCGTCCTCGTGCTCGTGGCTGTGCCAGAAGAACTCGCCCTGCAGCCTGGCCGCCTTCACGGCCATGTCGTTCACCTCCGCCAGCAGACGCGGGCTCCACTGCTCCGTGAACAGCGAGAACTTCTCGGCCACGTTGATCTTCTGCATCGTCCCCTCCATCCGTTGACGTTCGCGAGCTGCCACGATCTCGGATCCCGATCGAATCGAGATCAACACCTCCATCGGTCCGCTCCACCCCGCGCATCTCGCTCGATTCGCATCTCGCTCGATGAAAACCTGTCGACGGCTCCGGCGCCGGGATCACGCTCCCGATCGATCGCCCGCCGTGCTGCCTCGCGGGTCGGTGCCGACGGCGTGGGCGGGGATGGCTACCGCGGCGATTCGATGCGGGGAAGCGGCGAGTCGGCGTGGGCGCGGAGGAGGCGGAGGGTGAAGGTGGAGCCGGCGCCGGGCTCGCTCTGGGCGGTCAGCTCGCCGCCCATGGCGCGCGCCAGCTCGCGGCTGATGGCCAGCCCCAGCCCCACGCCCTGGTGCGCGGTGTCCGTCCGCTCGCGGTCCACCTGCACGAAGGGCTCGAAGATCCCGGGGAGCTTGTCGGGCGCGATCCCCCGGCCGGTGTCGCGCACGTGGATGAGCACCGCGTCGCCCGCCGCCTCGTAGCCCAGCGTGACGCGCCCGCCCGGCTCGGTGAACTTGATGGCGTTGGTCACCAGGTTCAGCAGCACCTGCTGCATCTTCTCCGGATCCGCGTGGACGCGCACCCCGTCCGCGCCGGGGACGAAGGCGTACTCCAGGCCGCGCTCCGCCGCCTGCGGGAGGAACGACGACTCCATCTCCCGCACCGCCGCCTCCAGCGGCACCGCCTCCGGGCGCACCTCCACGTGCCCCGCCTCGATGCGGGCGAAGCCCAGGATGTCGTTGATCATGGCCAGCAGCCGCCGCGAGCTGTGGCGGATGCGCCGCAGGTCGGACGCCTGGGCATCGTTGACCGGCCCGCGCACCCCCATCTCCAGCAGGTCCACGTACCCGCCGATGGCGTTGAGCGGCGTGCGCAGGTCGTGCGACATGGCCGCCAGGAAGCGCGCCTTGGCCAGGTTGGCCGCCTCCGCCGCGTCGGTGCGCACCACCAGCTCGGCCGACTGCGCGGAGAGCTGCTCGTTCTGCGCCTCCAGCTCGGCGTGCTGCTCCTCTAGCAGGCGGTTGGCGCGCTCCACCTCGGCGGAGAACCGCGCCTGCGACCGCCCGTACCGCTCCAGCACGCCGTTCATCAGGAGCGAGAGGACCGCCGCGACCACGGTCCCGATCCCCAGGATGGCGATCAGCCGCCCCGAATAGCTCGCCTCCGCCTTCTCCAGCCCGTCCAGCTCGCGCTCCTCCGCGCGCCGCATGTCGTCGGCGAGCCGCCGGGCCCGGTCCATCTCCGCCTTGCCGCGGCCCGCGGCCACCACCTCCAGCGCTTCCGTGGCCCGTCCCGCTCGGCGCAGCGCGACGGTCTCCTCCAGCTCGTCGAACTTGTTGTCCAGCGCCACCTCCAGGGAGTCGAGCCGCGCCTGCTGCGAGGGGTCGCCGGCGGTCAGCCGCCGGACGCTGTCCAGCTCCACGTCCAGGGCGGCCCGGCCGCCGCCGTACGCCCGCAGGTAGTCGTCGCGGCCGGTCAACAGGAAGCCGCGCTGGGCGGTCTCGGAGTCCACCGCATGCATGACGGCCGCCTGCAGCGCCTCGATCACCTGGTGTCTCGCATCCACGGCCGCGCGGCCCTCGTCCTCGCGCTCGGCCCCGCGGTACGCCAGCGCGCCGAAGACCAGCACCACCAGCACGGGGCCGAAGGCGGCGGCGGCGCGCTGCGCCGGCGAGAGCCGGAGCGGCTGGAGCGGGCGGTCTGGAGGCATCGGGGCCGCGTCCTCCGGCGAAAGACATCGGGCGGCGGCGCGGCCGGACGCCTTCGGGGAGACGTCCGGCGGTGGGGTGCCCGCCGAGGTGGAGACTCCGTCCAACATCTCACCGCCGCCATGGCCGGGCAAGCTTTCGGCCACCCCCTCGCCCTGGACCTGCCCCCCATCGACCCATCCACCCCCGCACCTTCGCACTCCCGCACTCCCGCACTCCCGCACTCCCGCACTCCCGCCCTTTCGCACCCCCGCGCTTCCGCACTTCGTCGCCGTCCCGGCGCGTTGCTTGCCGCTGTCCCGCGCGGCGTCTATGTTTCGACGTCTTTTCCCGTACCGCGGTTCCCATAACGATGCACGCCTGAACACGATGCCTGAACGGAAGATCCGGGTGCTGGTCGCCAAGCCGGGGCTGGACGGCCACGATCGCGGCGCCAAGGTGATCGCCGCCGCGCTGCGCGACGCGGGGATGGAGGTGATCTACACGGGGCTCCACCAGACCCCGGAGATGATCGTGGCCGCCGCGGTCCAGGAGGACGTGGACGTGGTGGCGCTCTCCATCCTCTCGGGGGCCCACATGACGCTCTTCCCGCGCGTCAAGGAGCTGCTGGACGAGGAGGGCGCGGACTTCATCCTCCTGACCGGCGGGGGGATCATCCCCGAGGAGGACATGGAGGCGCTGCGGGCGCAGGGGGTCGGCCGCCTCTTCGGCCCCGGCACCACCACCGGCGCCGCCGTGGAGTACATCCGCGGCTGGTTCGCGGAGCACGGCCGCGACCGGGAGATGGTGGAGCAGTGAGCCTCGCCGCCAACGACGCAGACGCCCCGCCCGCCCCCCAGTCCCGCGCGCGCGCCCTGGCCCGCGAGCTCACCGAGCTGGAGTCCAGGCTCCGGCAGGGCGGGGGACCGAAGCGCATCGACAAGCAGCACGCGGACGGGAAGCTGACCGCCCGCGAGCGCATCGGCCTCCTGCTGGACCCGCGCACCCGCTTCCAGGAGATCGGCCTCCTGGTGGCCCACGACCTCTACGAGGGGCAGGCGCCCGGCGCCGGGGTGGTGACGGGGATCGGGACCGTGGCGGGGCGCGAGGTGGTGGTGGTGGCCAACGACGCCACCGTCAAGGCGGGCTCCTGGTGGCCCGAGACCATCACCAAGATCCTGCGCGCGCAGGAGATCGCCATGCGCTGCCGGGTCCCCATCGTCTACCTGGTGGACTCGGCGGGGGTGAACCTGCCGTACCAGGGGGGCGTGTTTCCCGGGCAGTACGGCGCCAGCCGCATCTTCTACTACAACTCGGTGATGCGGCGCTACCTGAAGGTGCCGCAGATCGCCGCTGTGATGGGGCCCTGCATCGCCGGCGGGGCGTACCTCCCCGCGCTCTCCGACGTGATCCTGATGGTGGAGGGGACCAGCTTCATGGGGCTGGGCGGGCCCAACCTGGTCAAGGGCGCCACGGGGCAGACGACGGACTCGGAGACGCTGGGCGGCGCCTGGACGCACAACGCCATCTCCGGCGTGGCGCACTACCGCGTCCCCGACGACCGCGCCTGCGTCTCGCGCATCCGCGACCTGGTGCGCGAGCTTCCGCGGAGCCCCACGGCGCTCTCCATCGAGGAGCCGGTCTCGCCGCTGCGGCCGGAGGCGGAGCTGTACGACGTCCTCCCGGCCGACCACCGGCAGCCGTACGACATGCGCGCGCTCCTGTCGTGCATCCTGGACGCCGGCAACCTGGACGAGTTCCAGGCTGACTACGCCCCGGAGATGATCTGCGGCACGGCGCGCGTCCAGGGGATCCCCGTGGGGGTGATCGCCAACGCGCGGGGGATGCTCAAGGACCCGCACGGCGGGCGGCCCAAGTTCGGCGGGATCGTCTACGCCGACAGCGCCGAGAAGGTGGCGTTCTTCATCGAGACCATGAGCCGCCACGGGACGCCGCTCCTGTTCGTGCAGGACGTCTCGGGCTTCATGGTGGGGACGGACGCCGAGCACTCGGGGATCATCCGCTCCGGCGCCCGCTTCGTGGAGGCGATGGCCACGGCCGCGGTGCCCAAGGTGGTGCTCACGGTGAACCACGCCTCGGGCGCGGGATACTACGCCATGGCGGGGCAGGGCTTCGACCCCGACTTCATCTTCAGCTGGCCCACGGGGCGGATGGGGGTGATGGAGGGGGAGAGCGCGTCGGTGGCGCTCTTCGGCACGCAGCTGGACGAGCTGAAGAAGGCCGGCAAGCAGCCCGACGCCGAGCTGCAGGCCAGGATCGACGCCGTGAAGGCCGAGTACGACCGGCAGCTGGACGCGCGCTACGCCGCCGCGCGGGGCTTCGTGGACGCCGTGGTGCTCCCCGAGGAGACGCGCGCCGCGCTCTCGCTGGCGCTGCGCACCGCCATCAACAACCCGGGCCCGCACCTGGGAGCCTTCGTCCTGCCCCCGCACCTGACGTAAGACCTGGGCAAGGACGGCACATGCGCACGATGGCTGGTCCATCTCCGCGACGATTCAACGTCGGGGAGTATTATCGGATGGGTGAGCTCGGCATCCTCCCCGAAACCGGCGTGGGGCCGTGGGACGGCGAGGTAGTGGTGAAGTGGGGACGCCGTACCGCTTCACGTACGACGATTACGCCCGGATGAGCGAAGACGGGCTCATCGCCGAGGGTGAGCGCACCGGGCTGGTCAACGGGGAAATCGTCTGCATGACGCCGGTTGGGCACCGCCACGTCTACGTCGTGGATCTGCTGACCGCGCTCCTCGGCGAGTGGACCCATGGCCGAGCGGTTCTTCGGGTGCGGAGCCCGTTGGTGTTCAATGGTCTGGAGGTGCCGCACCCGGATCTGACCCTGCTGCGTCCGCATGCGGACCGCTATCGAACGCGCCTGGCGGGGCCCTGGGACGCGCTCCCAATAGTGGAGGTGGCCGACAGCGCTCCTTCGCGCGACCTGGAGAAGGCCGTCCAGTATGCCCGGGCGGTGATCCCCGAGTACTGGATCGCGGATGTGAACCGTGAGATCGTGATGGTGCACCTTACTCCGGTCGGCGGCGAGTACACGGACGTACGCGAGTACGCGCGGGGCGAATCGTTCGTCTCGCCCGCGCTCGGAGGGCGCGAGGTTCGCGTGGAGAATGTGCTGGGGCCGGCGGTTGAAACGTAAGGAGGGGCCGATGATTGACTACGAGAAGTACATCACGGTCGAGCCGGGCAAGCGCAGCGGCAAGCCTTGCATCCGAGGTCTGCGGATCACCGTCTCCGACATTCTGGAGTATCTTGCGGCGGGGATGACGGAGGATGAGATCATCGCGGATTTCCCGGAACTGACGCGGGACGACATCAGGGCATCCCTTGCGTTTGCAGCGGATCGTGAAAAGAAGCTGATGAGGATCTCGGCGTGAAGCTCCTCTTCGACGAGAACCTGTCACGGCGACTGGTCAGGCTCTAGTCGGACCTGCATCCGGGCTCGGAGCACGTGGTCACTTCGGGGCTCGAAAGCACCGATGATCGTGAAGTGTGGGCATACGCGGCAGAGCGCGGCCTTACGATCGTGTCGAAGGATTGGGACTTTCTCCAACTCGGCACGTTGAGAGGAGCCCCTCCGAAGGTGGTCTGGCTGCGGCTCGGCAACTGCACGGTGAACGAGATCGCGGAGGTGCTGCGGAAGCGGCACCTCGATTTGCTCCCGTTCGCGGAAGATCCTACGGCGGCGCTGCTGCTGATCGACGGAAAGCACTCTGGGTGATGGCGAAGACGGAACGCGGCGCCGGGAGCGTCACCCTGCGCTTCACGCCGACGGCGGTGGAGCGCGAGCGCATCTTCCTGGCGCGGCTGGAGGCGGCGGGGGCGATCTACGCGAACTTCGCGCGGCTCCTTCCCGTGCTGGTGGTGGGGATGGGGATCCTGGCGCTCGCGCTGGCCGCGGACGTCCTCCCCGGCCTCTCGGGGCGGCGGCTGGCGGGGGCCATCGCCATCCTCGTGCTCCTCGTCGTCGCGCCCATGCTGGTGCTGACGGTGCCCGCGCTCCGGCGCCGCGTGGTCTTCCGCGGCGGGGGCGAGGAGACGCTGCGCGTGGGCGGCGACGGGGTGGCGTGGGAGATCGCCGGGAGCCCGCGCGCGGAGCACCGCTGGGCGGACCTCGCGGCGGTGGAGGAGCACGGCGGGGTGCTGCTCTTCATCCCCCGCCAGGGCGTGGCCGTGGGGGTGCCGGTGCGCGCGGCGGAGGACGCGGAGACGCGGGAGCGCCTGCGGACCCTGGCGCGGCGCCGGCTGGGCGAGCGCGCCCGCCTCGGCGGCCGGCGCTGATCCGCGGCCGATCGATGCGCGACGAGCGGCCGGATCGAGGGACGGCGGCCGACGCCGGCGCGGTGACGGTCTCCTTCGTGCCCACGACGGAGGACGTGTACCGCGCCACGCGCGACATCCGGCTGGGAAAGCCCTTCGCCCGCGCGGCGGAGATCGCGTTCCCGTTCCTGATCGGCATCAACCTGCTGATGGTGGTGTCGGACGGCGGGTGGCGGGCGGCGTTCCGCGGGTACGCCTGGGTCTTTCCGCTGGCGCTGGCGGCGTGGGCGCTGCGCCCGTGGGCCGCGCGGTGGCAGATCGCGCGGCACCGGCGGCGCAACGCCATGCTGGGCGGGCCGCACACCATCACCATCTCCCCCGCGGGGGTGCGGGTGGAGGCGCCCACGATGACGCTGGAGCACCCCTGGAGCGGGATCGTCCGGGCGCGCGAGACGCGCGAGCAGTTCCTGATCTACTACACGGCCGACAGCGCCTACTTCATCCCGCGCCGCGCCCTGCGCGAGCGGTACGAGGCGCCGCTCCGATCGCTGCTGGCGCGCTCGCTGGGCGGGCGCGCGCGGCTTCAACCGACCAACGGGACCGCACGATGACGAAGGACAGGATCCGCATCGCCTCCGGCCAGGGCTTCTGGGGAGACCAGCTGGACGCGCCGCGGCAGCAGGTGGAGGGCGGACAGATCGACTACCTGATGCTCGACTACTTGGCCGAGGTCACCATGTCGATCATGCAGAAGCAGCGCTCGCGCAGCCCGCAGTTCGGCTACGCGCGCGACTTCGTGCCGCTGATGGGCGAGATCCTCCCCGCGGTGGTGGAGCGCACCATCCGCGTGGTGGCCAACGCCGGCGGCGTGAACCCCGCCGGCTGCCGCGACGCCGTGCTGGAGGAGGCGCGGAAGGCCGGCCTCGGCGGGCGCGCGCGGATCGGGATGATCACCGGCGACGACATCCTGGAGCGGCTCCCGGACCTGCTGGCGCGGGGGATCGCGCTCAAGAACATGGAGACGGGGGAGCCGCTGGAGTCGCTGCTGGGCCGGGTGCAGAGCGCCAACGCCTACATCGGCGCGCGCCCCATCGTGGAGGCGCTGCGGCAGGACGCGCACGTGGTGATCACCGGACGGTCGACGGACACGGCGCTCACCTACGCGCCCATGATCCACGAGTTCGGGTGGAGCTTCGACGACCACGACCGGATCGCCGCGGGCGTGGTCGCCGGGCACATCAACGAGTGCGGCGCGCAGGCGTCGGGCGGCAACTGCCTGTGGAACTGGCGGGAGATTCAGGACCTGGCCAACGTGGGCTACCCCATCATCGAGGCGGCGCCCGACGGCTCCTTCGTCGTCACCAAGCACGACGGCACCGGCGGCCGCGTGGCGGTGCCGACGGTCAAGGAGCAGCTGCTGTACGAGATGGGCGACCCGAAGAGCTACATCACCCCCGACGTGGTGGCCGACTTCACCACCATCCGCCTGGAGGACGCCGGCCGCGACCGGGTCCGCGTCCACGGCGTCCGCGGCGGCCCGGCCACCGACATGCTGAAGGTGAGCGTCAGCTACTCCGACGGCTACAAGGCCACGGGGACGCTGGTGTACTCCTGGCCCGAGGCCGTGGAGAAGGCCCAGGCCGCCGACCGCGTCCTCCGCGAGCGGCTGGACCGCATGGGCCTCAGGTTCGACGAGGTGCTCACCGAGTACGTGGGATGGAACGCCACCCACGGCCCCCTCGCCGGCCCGCCCCCCGCCGACCTGGCCGAGGTGACGGTGCGCTGGAGCGTGCGCGGCCCCGACTTCGCCGCGGTGGACCGGTTCACCAAGGAGATCGCCCCGCTGGTCCTGGCCGGCCCGCCGTCGGTGACGGGCTTCGCCGGCGGCCGCCCCAAGGTGCAGGAGATCGTGGCGTACTGGCCGGCGCTGATCCCCAAGACGGAGATCGAGCCGTTCCTGAAGGTCGACGTGGTGACGGCGTAGGGACGTGCGAAAGTGCGAAGTGCGAGAGTGGAACTTCGGTCGGGGGATGACGGGGCGATGAAGGGAACGATGGCCGTGCGGATCGGACGGATGGAGCGGGTGGCTGGAGGAGCGTGCATCGACGCGCATCTCCGCGCCTCCGCACTCCCGCACTTTCGCACTCTCGCACTCTCGCACTCTCGCACTTCCCCATGCGCGTAACCTTCCTCGGCACCGCCGCGGCGCGCCCCACGGTGGGGCGCAACGTCTCCTCCATCGTGATGCAGCGCGAGGGGGACGTGATGATGTTCGACTGCGGCGAGGGGACGCAGCGGCAGATGATGCGCTACGGGACGGGGTTCGCGTTCCGGGACATCTTCTTCACGCACCTGCACGCGGACCACTTCCTGGGCGTCATCGGCCTCCTGCGCACCCTGGGGCTCCAGGCGCGCGAGGAGCCGGTGGACCTGTGGGCGCCCCGCGGGGGCGAGGCCATCCTCCGCCAGGCGGTGGAGCTGGGGGTGGAGCGCGTCCCCTTTCCCGTGGCCTACCACGAGCTGGAGCCGGGGGAGAAGGTCTCGCGCGGCGACTACGACATCGTCCCCTTCAAGGTGCAGCACGGCGGCGGGCGGGCGATGGGCTACGCGGTGGTGGAGCACGAGCGACTGGGGCGCTTCAACGCCCAGAAGGCGCGGGAGATGGGGATCCCCGAGGGGCCGCTCTGGGGCAAGCTGCACCACGGCCAGCCCGTCGAGGTCGATGGGCGGACGATCCACCCCGAGGAGGTGGTCGGCGAGCCGCGGCCGGGGCGCAAGGTCGTCTATTCGGGCGACACGCGCCCCTGCGCCGCCACGCGAGAGATCGCCGCGCGCGCCGACCTGCTGATCCACGAGGCCACGTTCGGCGAGGAGGAGGCGGACCGCGCCGTCGCCACGGGGCACTCGACGGCGCGCGAGGCCGCCCGCGTGGCGCAGGAGGCGAAGGCGCTGCGGCTGGCGCTCACCCACTTCTCCCCCCGCTACGCCGACGATCCGCGCATCCTGGAGCGCGAGGCCCGCTCCGTCTTTCCCGAGGCGGTGGCCGCGTACGACGGGCTCACGATCGAGGTGCCGTACCGGCAGGAGTAGCGCGGGATCCTCGTCTCCCCGGTTGGAAGGTCGGAATCGGCGGTCGAACGAGAACGGAAGCGGAGCGGCTGGATCGGCTGCTCCGCTTCCGGCGTTCTGGACCGTCGATCACCCGAAAACCGAACCGTCCCGGTCGTCCGCGGATGCGCTCCGCTCCTCCCCGCCGTTCGCACGTCGTCACTCGCGCGTGGTGGCGGCGCGGGAGCGGGCGCATCCTTCCATGGACGGCGCGTCGTGTCGGCGCGCCGGACGGCCCGGCGCGGGTGCCGGGCGTGGCGACACGTTCCACGGGAGGGTAAGACCATGGCCACGATGCTGACCAGGCCTCGCAGGAGGCTCGCGCTCGACGGTCTCCGGGTGGAGACGTTCTCACCGGAGCCGGAGCTGATGGAGGAGCCGGCGGCGCAGCTGACCCGTCTGTACTCGAACTGCCCCTACACCAAGGTCGACTCCACCTGCCCGTGCTGCTCGGACAATTTCACCTGCCCCTGCTGACGCGACGCGGCCGCCCCGCGCCCACGCGGGAACCCAACGGTCGAGGCCGCGCGATCCGCGTCCCGCTGGATTCCCATCCGGCGGGACGCCGCGTTTCATCTCTCGCCAGACGCGGCACGACGGCCAGCCGTGACAGGCGGTGCGCCGCTCCGGCACGTCCGCGGAGCCGATCCCGGCCAGAACGGCGTATTCCAGCGGTACGCGGATTGTACTGGGGGAGGCTATCCACGGGCCGACCGATGACGCTCGCAGGTGGCTCGGGTGTGCTTGACAGCGCACGCGGCCCGTGTATTTTAACGCATCGTTAGCACTCAGGGGGGTGGAGTGCTAACAGTGCACCGACAGAACCCATTCAATTTTCACGGGAGGCTCGATCCAATGGCTACCGCGACCGAGATCAAGGTCAAGCCGCTCGCCGACCGCGTGGTCGTCAAGGCGCTCGAAGAGACGGAGAGCATGCGCGGGGGGCTGTACATCCCCGACACGGCGAAGGAGAAGCCGCAGCAGGGCGAGGTGATGGCCGTCGGGCCCGGCAAGTTCGAGGACGGCAAGCGCGTGGACATGGAGCTGAAGGTGGGCGACAAGGTGCTGTACGGGAAGTACAGCGGCACCGAGGTCACCGTCGACGGCGAGACGTACCTGATCCTGCGCGAGTCCGACGTCTTGGCCGTGGTCGGCTGAAGCCTCGCCGGACTGACTGAAGCAATCCCGATCATCGAACCGACACCGAGGAGATAGAAATATGGCTGCCAAGGACCTTACGTTCGGCGTCGACGCCCGCGCGGCGCTGAAGAAGGGCGTGGACCAGCTCGCCGAGGCCGTGAAGGTCACGCTGGGCCCCAAGGGGCGCAACGTGGTCATCGACCGCAAGTTCGGCTCGCCGCTGATCACCAAGGACGGCGTGACCGTCGCGAAGGAGGTCGAGCTCGAGCACCCGATCGAGAACATGGGCGCGCAGATGGTGAAGGAGGTCGCCACCAAGACCTCCGACCTGGCCGGCGACGGCACCACCACCGCCACCGTGCTCGCGCAGGCCGTCTTCCGCGAGGGCCTCAAGAACGTCACCGCCGGCGCCAACCCCATGTCGCTCAAGCGCGGCATCGACAAGGCCGTGGAGCGCGTGATCGCCGAGCTCAAGAGCATGTCGGTGGAGACCGCCGGCAAGCGCGAGATCGCCCAGGTGGGCACCATCTCCGCGAACAACGACGAGGAGATCGGCAACCTGATCGCCGACGCGATGGAGAAGGTCGGCAAGGACGGCGTGATCACCGTGGAGGAGGCCAAGGGCCTCGAGACCACGCTGGAGACCGTGGACGGGATGCAGTTCGACCGCGGCTACCTGTCGCCGTACTTCGTCACCGATCCGGACCGCATGGAGGCCGTCCTCGAGGACGCGCTGATCCTCATCCACGACAAGAAGATCTCGTCGATGAAGGACCTCCTCCCGGTGCTGGAGAAGGTTGCCCAGATGGGCCGCCCGCTCCTGATCATCTCGGAGGACGTCGAGGGCGAGGCGCTCGCCACCCTCGTGGTCAACAAGCTGCGCGGGACCCTGAAGGTGGCGGCCGTGAAGGCGCCGGGCTTCGGCGACCGCCGCAAGGCCATGCTGGGCGACATCGCGGTGCTCACCGGCGGCCAGGTGATCTCGGAAGAGGTCGGCTTCAAGCTGGAGAACGCGGTGCTCAGCGACCTGGGCCGCGCCAAGCGCATCGTCATCGACAAGGACAACACCACCATCGTCGACGGTGCCGGGCAGGAGGACTCGATCCAGGGCAAGATCAAGGAGATCCGCGCCGCGATCGACAAGACCACCTCGGAGTACGACCGCGAGAAGCTGCAGGAGCGCCTGGCCAAGCTGGCCGGCGGCGTTGCGGTGATCAACGTGGGCGCCGCGACCGAGACGGAGATGAAGGAGAAGAAGGCCCGCGTCGAGGACGCGCTCCACGCGACCCGCGCGGCCGTGGAGGAGGGCATCGTCCCCGGCGGCGGCGTGGCGCTGCTGCGCGCCCAGGCGTCGCTGAAGGACTTCCGCCTGGACGACGAGGACGAGAACATCGGCGTGCGCATCGTGGAGCGCGCCCTGGAGGAGCCGATCCGCCAGATCGTCGGCAACGCCGGCGTCGAGGGCTCGATCGTGGTCGCCAAGGTTCGCGAGAACGAGTCGAAGAGCTTCGGCTACAACGCGCGCACCGACGTGTACGAGGACCTGGTGCAGGCGGGCGTCATCGACCCCACCAAGGTCACCCGCACCGCGCTGCAGAACGCGGCCTCCATCGCCGGCCTGCTCCTGACCACCGAGACGGTGGTGGTGGAGCGTCCGGAGCCCAAGGGCGCCGGCGGCGGCGGCGGCATGCCCGGCGGCGGCGGCATGGAAGGGATGTACTGAGCCGACGGCCCGGTAGCATCGCCTGATCGTTGGACGGCCCCGCTCCCTCGCACACGAGGGGGCGGGGCCGTCGTTTTGAAGATTGTGCTATCATTTCCCGATCGAAAATGCTTGAGTTTTGCATTGCAAGAGATTAGCGTGCCGGGATCGTCTTCCCGTCTTCCATCATCCACGCCTTAGGAGGTCCGCATGCGGCTCGATCCCGAAAGTCTCCAGGTACAGTCGTTCGCCACGGCCGAGACCACTGCGGAAAGCAAGACGACGGTCGTCGGCGCCAACACGGGTCCGGATGGGCCGCCCTCCCAGTGCTGGATCTGCTACAACACCGACTACGGACTGCCGACGTGCCCGGGGAGCAAGTGCGCGCCGGACACCGGCCCGGACGGTCCGCCCTCGCAGTGCTGGGTCTGCTACGCCACCGACTTCGGCCAGCCGACCTGCCCGGGCGGCCGGTGCTGACGGGCGCCTCGCGCCGCTGAGCGGCGGCGGCGGGAAGATCGAAGACGGCTTTCGTCGATCGCGACTCCTCCCACCGCGGTGGGCCGATCCGACGCATGGCCGCGCCCTGGCGGCCGGCCGGCTGGCGCCGCATTCCGAACCGGCCGGCGCCGGGGGCAAACGATCGGATGGATGGAAACCGGACGGCGGAGCGCCCCTGGGCTCTCCGCCGGTTCGTCATCACCGCGTCCGCCTCGTCCGCCTCGTCCGCCGTGGCGACCGCCCATACCCTGGCCGACCGCGGACGGAGAGAGACTCTGGCGCGCGCCGGTCGCGGCCGGACGAGTCTCCGCGGCCGCTTCGGCGGGCGCGGGCATGCCGCCGCGCACGGGTGCCCGACTCCAGCCCCCGCGTCCATCCCACCCATGGCTCTCCGCCCATCCCGCCCCGAAATCCGGCCGATCTCAAGCACCAGGGCCCACATTGATGGTCCGTGAGAAGCACTGTGATGCCCCCACCTCATCCTTCTTCCACGAGGTTCGTCCCTATCCCACGCAGCAGAGAGGCCCACGATGTCCGACGGAACCCCCGCAGGATCCTTCCTCAATCCCGTTAGCCCCACGCTGGCCCGCGTGCTGGCGCAGGCCGCGAACTCCTCGTACGCGCCGTCCCCCACGTTCTACGTGGTGGCACGCTACAGTCCGACCGATGCGTTCCCCAATCCATTCAGCGTGCAGAAGCCCGTCGAGACGTACGAAAAGGCCCAGGCCCAGGTGGGCGGCCTGCGGGAGACTGATCCGGAAGGCGAGTTCGGAATCTTCGGCCCGTACCAGAACGACAACGGCGGTTTCCCGCGGCCGGAAGGCCAGGCGACCATGAAGCAGCTCGATGTCACCCTGCAGGGCGGGGCGGAGCCGGAGCCGCCGTTCACCATCAAGGGGGAGGTTTTCGATGCCTTCTTCTGCAGCGTGCAGGCGGTGGAGAAGTTCGTGCTTCCCTATTACGAGCAGGAATACGGGCCCCTGTTCGCGGCGGGCGTATTGGAGCAGTTCAACAGCGCGCCCGTGGCGATCATGGGGCACCTTCCCTGGTCGGAGGAGCTCCAGATCACCGACATTGACGCCACGGGTACGCTGCACTGGCGGGCGGTCTCCGCGTCCGCTCCCCGCAAGGGCAGGTGAGCCGGCGTCAGCGCGGCCAGACGCCGCGAAAGGCGGGCTCGCGGAGCACGTACTCGCGGAACGCGGGGCGCGCCGCCACGAAGGCGTCCAGCAGCGCGGCGGAGCGGGCGCGGTCGCCCAGCACCAGCGCGAGATAGGCGTCATCCCACAGGAAGGTGGCCCGCAGATCGGGGTCACCCTGCACCTGGCGGCGCGCCCGGGCCGACACGGCCCGGGCGCTGTCGCCCATTCCGGCACGGGCCAGCACGGCGGCCACCATCATCCGCCGGAACACCGCCGGGTAGGGGCGCCCGGCGGCCACGGCGGCGGCGGGCGGATCCAGCCGGTTTCCGTGCGCCAGCAGGCTCCACGCCGAATCCGGGAGCGGCCGCGCGGACGGGTCGCGCGCCAGGAGCACCAGGGCACAGTCCCGGAAGCGGAAGTCGGCCGGGAACTGGCGCCGCCCCTCGTCGCACCAGTGCCGCGCGCGCGCGTAGTCTCCCAGGGAGAGCGCCACGCGGTACAGCCGCTCGGGGCTCATCTCGGACATCTCCAGGTAGGTGTCCTCCTCGCGAACGCGCCGCGCCGCCATCTCGGCCTCGGCCAGGTCGCCGCCCAGGCGCAGGAGCTGGCTCAGGGTGGCCCAGGCCTGGGCGCGGGAGGGATCCGCGGCCACCGCCGCGCGCAGGTCGCCCTCGGCGTGGGCCAGCCAGGGCTGGCCGCGCGCAGCCTCGGGCGCCTCTACCACCATTCGCCAGAGCACGGTGCCGCGGAGCTCGCGCGCCTCCGCGCTCTCCGGCTCGCGGCGGAGCACGGCTTCCGCCTGGCCGCGCGCCTCCTGGAGCGCGGCCAGCTGCGCCGGACCGCGCAGCAGCTTGCTCCGCTCCACCCGTACCCATCCCCGCAGCACCACGGGCTCGGCCCACTCGCGGTCCGCCCGCGCCGCCAGCGCCAGCAGCGAGTCCGCCGTCCGCAGCACCCGCAGCGCCGACCGCACGTCGCGCTCGTGCGTGCTGCGCGCCAGGCGGGCCGCGTCCTCGCGCGCCTGCCCCGCCCGCAGCACCAGGTCCAGCCCCCTGGGGCTCCCCGCCCGGCTGCGCAGGTCCGAAAGGCGGATCTCGCGCCCCACGCGCCGGCGCAGGAACCCCGACACCTCGCCCGCCACGGCGTCCTGCAGCGCGAACAGGCTTCCCGGGCCCAGCGGGTAGGTGAGGGTGCGGCTCTCCAGGTGCACGTGGGAGTTGGCGTCGATCAGCTGGACCGTCACCCGCACGCTGTCGCCGGAGCGCTGGACGCTCCCCTCCACCACGCTCCCGGCGCGCAGGTCGGCCGCCATGGAGTCGAACGGGACCGCGTGGTCGCGGTAGGGCTTGACGCCGTTGCGCGACACCACGTCCAGCGCCCGCACCTGGCTCAGCTCGTGGATGAGCATCTCGGTGAGGCCGTTGGCGAGGTACGCCAGCCCCCCGTCCGCCGAGTAGTCGTCCAGGTACAGCACGGCGATCCGCCGCGGATCGTAGGCCGGCGCGGGCCCGGCCGGCGCGGGCTCGGCCGGCGTGGCGGCGGGCGGGAGAAGGAGGGCCATCGCCAGCCCCGCCGCGACGCCCACCGCTCCCATGGCCGCGCGCGCCGTCCGACGGCGGGCCCATCCAGACACCCCGGCCCCGCGCCGCGCATCCCTCCCCTCCGCTCCCCCGGTGACGGCCGCCGCCGGCGCCGCCTCCCACCCCGCCGCGGGCGCGGAACCCCCGTCCTCCGGCTCCGGACTCGCGGCCGGCGGGGCGAGCGCTCCGGGATGCTCCGCCGCTTCCACGAGACCGGGTTGCCCGGTCTCCGGCCCGGCGGCCGTCACCGCCTCCGTCGCCGCCTCTGGCGGAGCCGTCCCGGCCACGGGGGGTGGGGCCGGCTCCGGCTCGGCGCGCGGCGGCGGAGCGGCGGGCTCCGGCCGCGGCGGAGGGGGCGGGGTGGGGACGCTCAGGGGCTCGGCGCGCAGCCGCGCCACGAGCACCGTCAGCTCGCGGTCGGGCTCGCCGCCCAGCTCCTCGCGCAGGAGCACCGCGTGCGCGCCGGCGAAGCGCAGGGCGGCCATCCGGTCGCCCGCGGCCTCCAGCGCGCGCACCAGCCGCAGGGCCACCCGCGAGCTGTAGGGGTCGTGCGCGGCCAGCCGGCGCCACCACTCCACCGCCGCCGCCCAGTCGTCGCCGCCCTCCGAGGCCAGGGCGAGCGACTCCAGCGTCTGCGCGTACAGGCGCGCCAGCCGGTCGCGCTCGCCTTCCACCCAGCGCTCGAAGTCGGGCGCGTCGGACACGTAGAAGCCGTCCAGCAGCGGTCCTCCGTAGGCGCGGACGGCATCCTCCGGGCGCCAGCTCTCGACCGCCTCCCCGAACGTGGCCACGTCGCTCCCCATCACGGCGGGGTTCAGCGCCACCTCGTCGCCCGACAGCAGGAACAGCTCGCTGGAGAGGTCCTTCCGCAGCACGTACAGCGCTTCGGACAGGGTGTGGCGCGCGGCGTCGGACGAGTGCTCGGGCCAGAGGAGGCCGATGATGCGCTCGCGGCCCACCGGGCGGCCGCGCGCCACGGCGAGGATGGAAAGGAGCGCGATGCGGCGCCGGTACGCGGCCCGGCCGGTGACGGGCCCGTCGGATCCCCGGAGCACGGGGCCGCCCAGCAGGAAAAGCGAATAGACTTCCATCAATGAATCGGCGCGATCAAGGTGGAGTGCACGAATCGGCCAAAAAAATTTCGAGAGCACGAACATAAACGCGCGTCCCCGGCAGGAGCAAGCAAAACCTTGGGCCGGAGCGGGTTAGTGCGCCTCCGGCGAGGCCCGCGCCGGGCGGCATTGAAACCGCCGGGCGGCGTGGGTGAGATCCGAAGGAGGCTTGAGTGAGACTTGGAGCAAGGGGGTGTGAGGCCGCCGCGCTAGCCTTCCGGTCGACCGATGCCCAACGAGGGGCGCGGCCGGCAGGTCACCTTCCGCAGGAGCAACACCATGTCGAGCAATGCAGCGAACGTGAACGGGGTGCAGTACACCGTCGTCTTCGTCAACAACTCCACCCAGACGGGGAACGCGTGCATCTACCAGCAGGGTCCCAACATCGCCAATCCCGAGGTGATGTCCCTGGCCTGGCTCACGAAGGGCGCCGCCCCGAGCACGACGCTCGTCTTCACCTGGACGATCGACTACAGCTTCGTGTGGGCCCAGACCGGGGTTCTCAAGCCCGGGGTCCTGTTCACGGCCAGCCAGGTCTGGCCCGCCGACCTGTCCACCGACAACCAGGTCACCTTCACCCAGCAGGGCGGGATCTACACCTTCCAGGACCAGCAGGCGGGGCCCGAGTCCGGGAGCCTGTACATCACGGAGGATGCGACGATCCCCGCCAACCAGGCCTCGGTCGGAGTCGGGATGTCCGGGGCCGGCACCTTCGCCACGCAGGCGCAGCCCAACTGGCACCTGATCTTCACGCCCACCCCCGAGTACTACATCACCTTCGGCACCTACGTGGCGGGGGAGGTGATGAGCATCACGGAGGTGAGCAACTCCCAGCTGATCCAGTTCCCGACGAACGAATACTCGATGACGGTGACCCTCAATGCCGACAACACCTTCACGGTCGTGCCCACCTCCCAGGCGAACGCGCAGTTCCTCGAGGCCAGGGAGCGGATGAGCTGGGGGCAGCAGCAGGCGAATCTCCTGCCCGCCGCGCGGGGGTGACTCGTGTCGAGCCGCGGGTCCATGGGCACGAAGGTCGGGCCCCGCGCGGCGTGAGGACAGGGCCGTAGAAAGCTTCACCTCCGCGATCCCGCTGGTGGACCGCGGAGGCGAAGCCTCGCGGAACGGCCCCGCTCCCTGCACGAGGGGCGGGGCCGTTCGGGTTCGGATCGCGTTCGGGAGGTGTCCGCGACGAAGTGTCGGGGCGGTTCGACTGGCGGTCTACAATGCCTCGGCGGGCCCCCTCCCCCGGCCCCTCCCCCGCAAGCGGGAGAGGGGAGAACTGCATCCGGATCCGAACACTTGATGTCGTTCGTCTGGATCATCCGCATCCTTGCTCCCACCCATCATATCGAATCCACCTGGACCGAAGCCGTTGCGGCCGGGGGGTGTCGCCGCTGCCGCGCGGGCTTCGCTGCTGCCTCGGCCAGGTTCTCACGGCCCTGCCGTCACTTGCGACGGGGCGGGTTCCGCGCGGCCGGGCCTCAGAATGACAGCTTTACGGCTTACGGATCAGCTGGATTCGGTCCCCCGCACCCCCGCACCCCCGCACTCCCGCACTCCCGCACCTCCGTTCACATCCCCAGCCCCAGGAACGCGTGCGCCACCTCGGGATCGAAGTGGGTGGCGACGCCTCGCTCGACCTCGGCGCGGACGGTGTCGGGGGTCCAGGCGGCGCGGTAGGGGCGGTCGTGGGTGAGGGCGTCCCAGAAGTCGGCGACGGCCACGATGCGGGCTTCGCGGGGAATCTCCTCGCCGCGGAGGGCGCGGGGGTAGCCGCAGCCGTCCCAGTGCTCGTGGTGCGCCAGGGCGATCCGCTCGGCCATGCGCATCATGGGCGAGCGGCCGCCGGAGAGGATCCGGCCGCCGATGGTGGTGTGCGCCTGCATCCGCCGACGCTCGTCGTCCGTCAGCCGGCTGGGCTTCAGGAGGATGCCGTCGGGGATCCCGATCTTCCCCACGTCGTGCAGGGGGGCGGCGCGGCGGAGCATCTCCACCCACTCCTCGTCGTGCCCCATGGCGCAGGCGATGCGCGCCGCCAGGTCGCCCACGCGGCGGGTGTGCTGGCCGGTGTCGTCGTCGCGGAACTCGGCGGCCTGGGCCAGGCGCTCCAGCACCTCGGCCTGCGACTCCTCCAGCTCGCGCGTGCGCTCGGCCACGCGCGCCTCCAGCCGCGCGTTCTGCCGGCGCACCTCCAGGTGCAGGAAGCGCGTCTCCAGCAGGTTGCGGATGCGCAGCACCGCCTCGGCCGGGTCGTACGGCTTGGCCAGGAAGTCCCTGGCCCCGTTGGCCAGCGCCTCCTGCCGCGCGGCGGGGGTCAGGTCGCCGCTGATCATCAGCACGGGGAGCCACCCTTCCACGGCGATCAGCGGCTGGAGCTGGGCGATCACCTCCATCCCGGTCATCCCCGGCATGTGCAGGTCCACCATCACCAGGTCCGGGCGCACCTCCCGGTACAGGGGGAGGACGCGCCGGGGGTCGGTGGTGCCGGTGAAGCTCTCGAAGCCGGCGCGCTCCAGCACCTTCCGCATCAGCCGAAGGTTTCCCTCTTCGTCGTCCGCCGCCAGGATGCGCGCCTGGCGGATGGTGGCCTCGTCGATCGTCGACATCGATCTCTCTTCCGATTGCTTCGTTCCGAGCGCTCCCGACTTGCGCCGGGAGCACGAGGGCGCTAAGTAGGCGAGGACAATACTCCATATCCCGCACGGGTCCCGCACCGTGCCTTCGATCCCGCTCCACCGGTCCCGATGCCCCGCTCCGTGCTGCTCGTCGACGACGAGCCTTCCGTCCTCCGCGTCCTCTCCCGCTTCTTCGAGCGCCAGGAATGGGAGGTGTACCAGGCGCTCTCCGGCGAGGACGCGGCGCGCACCTACGAGGCCCAGCAGCCCGACCTGGTGCTGCTGGACGTCAACCTCCCCGGCCTCTCGGGGCTGCAGGTGCTGGAGATCCTGGTGTCGCGCGGCGCCACGGTGCTGATGCTCACCGGCCAGGCCGAGGTGGAGACGGCGGTGGAGGCCATGCAGCTGGGCGCGGAGAGCTTTCTCCCGAAGCCGGTGGACTTCACGCACCTGCAGGCGGCGGCGGAGCGGGCGGTGGAGAAGGTGGAGCTCCGCCGCGCCAACCGCCTCCTGGCCGAGCGGATGGCCGAGCGCACGAAGATGGCGGCGCTGGGCGAGTCGGCGCGGATGCGGGAGCTGGCGCGGCAGGTGGAGCTGGTGGCCTCCTCCCGCGACACCTCCGTGCTCCTCCTGGGCGAGAGCGGGACGGGGAAGAGCTTCGTGGCGCAGATGATCCACGCGCACTCGCCCAGGAGCCGCGGGCCGTTCGTGGAGATCAACTGCGCGGGGCTCTCGGCCACCTTCCTGGACTCGGAGCTGTTCGGGCACGAGCGCGGGGCGTTCACCGACGCGCGCGAGATGAAAAGAGGGCTGCTGGAGGTCGCGGACAAGGGGACGGTGTTCCTGGACGAGATCGGCGACCTGGACCCGGCGCTCCAGCCCAAGCTCCTCAAGGTGCTGGAGACGCGCTCCTTCCGCCGCCTGGGCGGCACCCGCGAGCTGGAGGTGGACGTGCGCCTCCTGGCGGCCACCAACCGCGACCTCACGGCCGAGGTGAAGGCGGGGCGCTTCCGTGAGGACCTGTTCTACCGCCTCTCGGTCTTCCCGGTCACCATCCCGCCGCTCCGCGACCGCTCGCGCGAGGACGTGCTGGAGTTGGTCTACACCTCCCTCCGCGACCTCCAGCGGCGCCACGCCGAGTCGCCCGACCAGCTCTCGCCCAAGGCGCTGGACCTGCTGGTGGGCTACGCGTGGCCGGGGAACGTGCGCGAGCTCCGCAACGCGCTGGAGCGGGCGCTGGTGCTGGCGCGCGGCGCGGACCGCATCGACCCCGAGCACCTCCCGGAGATGGTGCGGGCGCCGGGGGCTCCGCGGGCGCAGCGGCAGGACTGGGAGGTGCTGACGCTGGAGGAGATGGAGCACCGCCACATCGAGCGCACGCTGCACCTCACCGGCGGCAACCGCACGCTGGCGGCCGAGAAGCTGGGGATCTCCCGCGCGACGCTCCACGCCAAGATCAAGGAGTACGGGCTGCAGGACGTGGGGCGCGACACCTGACGCGCCGCCCGCGGACGCGCGCGCCCCACGCGAGGACCGCGCCGCGCGCCGAAGTCGCGTAAACGGCGTCATCACAGGGAGATGCGCATCCGTTCGTTCCGGGCGCCCCGTCGCGTTTCCGGACGCCGGGACGATGCGGATCCCGATTCCCCGCGCCGCGGCTGAGACGTACCCTGGGCGTCCGGGAACCGGACGGGGATCGGAAACGAAGCACCGGGCTCCGCCACGTTCGGTGGGGCCCGGTGCTTGATCCATCTCCTGTTCGAGATCCGTGCGGGGCGATCGGGTTCGCCGCGGCCGAGGTGCTGGCGGCCCCGGCGGTGTCGCCGCTGCCGCGCCCGGGTCTCGCTCGTTCGTCGGCTGGATCCTACGGCCCTGCCGACGTTTGCGCGGAGGCGAGGATCGCGCGGCCGGGCCTCCGGAAGACGGCAACGGATGAACGGCAACTGCTGGACGGCAACGGAGCTCGTGCGTCACCTCGATCCTGCGATCCTCCTTCCGATCCAGACCTGCCGATCCTCCGCTCTTCCGATCCTCCGTCCCTGCGCGTGATCCGCCGTCCTCCGATCCGCGGTCAGGCCGCGGCGGCGGTGGGGTGGGGGAGGGAGGAGAGGACCTGGAGGAGGGCGTCGACGGCGCCGGGGTGGAAGCGGGTGCCGGCGCAGGTGAGGAGCGTGTCCTCGCAGTATTCGCGCGGCATGGGGCCGCGGTAGCTGCGCGGGCTCACCATGGCGTCGTAGGCGTCCACCACGCGCAGGATGCCGGTGAGGAGGAACTCGGACGAGGCCGCGTCCATCTCCATCCCCAGGTGCAGGTGGTCCGTCCCCTGGTGCTCGATGATGGGCGCCAGGCGGCGCAGCGAGGGAACGCCGCGGACGATCTCGGCGCCGGCGCGGGCGTGGCCGCGGATGGTCTGCAGCTCCTCGGCCGAGAGGGGCGAGGTCTTGTGCAGCAGCTCCAGCGGAACGCTCCCCTTGCCGATCTCGTGCAGCATGGCGGCCGTCTCCAGCCGCTGCGTCTCGTCGTCGGAGACCTCCATCACCCGCGCCACGCGGCGGCACAGGTCGGCCACGCGGGTGGCGTGGCCGTGCATGTACGGGTCGCGGGCGGCGATGGTGGCGGCCAGCGCGTTGACCGTCTCGCGCTGCATGTCGCGCATGGCCTGCTGCATCCGCGCCAGCTCGCGCCACACCTCGGCGCGCAGGGCGTGCAGCTCGCGGCCCATGTGCTCCACCGCCTCCTCGATCTTCTTGAGCACCCCCGGCCCGTTGAAGGGGCGGGGAAGGGCGGTGACCTGCTCCGGGAGCGCCGGCGCGGCGCGCCCGAAGACGCGGGAGAAGGGCGCGCCCTCCTCCACCACCACCATGTGCCGCCCCACCCGGTTCATCTCGCGGAAGCGCCAGACGTACTCGATCCCCTCCAGCGACTTGTCGCTCCCCAGGTCGCTGATCACCAGGTCGGGGACCAGCCCCTCCTCCAGGATGCGCAGCGCCTCGTCGCCATTGGCCACCGTGAGCGCCAGGTGCTGCCCGGCGCGCAGGATGGGCTCCAGCTCGGCGACCACGTCGGCGCGGTCGCTCACGATCATGATTCTTCCGCTCGGCGCCATGGTTCGGGCTCTTCGGTGGTCGGGGGGGAGGATGGGGATCCGGTCCGCCGCCCGGAGCCAGCCGGGCGGGTGGATGCCTTCCTGTTTGCCAGACGCGGGCCGCGGGGAGATCCGCATCCAACCGCGTGCAGGGTATGGAGTTGGCCCGATCGGCCGAATCGGCGGGGGTGTCCGGGGATCATCCACCCGGCGCGGGGCGGGCGGTCCAGGTCGTTGCTGGAGTTGGAGTTGCGGAGACTGTCCAGCCTCTGGACAGCGAACGGCACCATCCACGGCCCAGGGATGATGCAAAGGTTGGACAAGGAAACGGGGGAGCGGAGCGGAGCGGTGGCGCGACGGGGGGAAGCGGATGGGTCGCTTGTTTCATGACCTTTCGGCGCTTATCTTCCCGCCGAGTCCATCTCCGCCCTCCCCAGGCATTTCCGCGCCGTCCCCGCCCCGGCGCGCCGATTCGCCCCCGGGGGTGCGCGTGCATCCGCCCGCGTGCCGCGAGCCGTATCCCGTGATCCGGGGGAGAGAGCAGATCGCGCCCTGGCGTTGCAAGCGCCGGGGCCGCCGCCAAGCGCCGATCGCCACCCCCGCCCCGACGTCCTCCGCGCCGGTCCGGCGCGGCGATCGGCCCTTCGCGCCGACGGCGCCGCGCGTCCCTCACCGCAGCCCATTCCGCATGCCGAACCACACGCGCCTCCGGGAGAACGGGGACGCCCCGCCGGACGGGGGGCCGCCGGGCGGCCTCGCAGCCTCCGCGCCCGCCGCGGAGTGGGGGGCCGGCCCGGCGCCGACGGCCGTCGAGCTGGACCTGCTGCTGGAGCACAACCCCGACATCATCGTCCGCTTCGACCGCCAGCTGCGGCACGTGGCGGTGAACCTGGCCGTGCGCGCCGCCACCGGGCTGGACCCCGCCGACTTCATCGGCCGCACCAACCGCGACCTGGGGATGCCGGAGGCGCAGGTCCGGGCGTGGGAGGCCATGCTGGAGGGCGTCTTCGCCACCAGCCTCCCCGCCGAGATGGAGTTCGCCTTCCAGACGCCCCGCGGCGAGCGGTGGTACCACTCGCGCGCCGTCCCCGTCTCCGGCGTGGACGGCGAGGTGGAGTCGGTGGTGGCCGTCACCCGCGACGTCTCGGAGACGCGCCGCGCCGCCGAGGCGCTGCGCGAGACCGAGGAGCGCTTCCGCCAGCTGGCCGAGAACATGTCGCTGGTGTTCTGGATGCTGGACGCCGAGACCGGGCGGACGCTGTACGTGAGCCCGGCGTACGAGCGCATCTGGGGGCTCTCCCGCGACACCCTGTACCGCGACCCGCGCTCGTGGCTGGACGCGGTGCACCCGGAGGACCGCGAGCGGGCGCTGGGGGTGGTGGCGCCGCTCCTCTCGGGCGGGGCGGACGCGGTGGAGGGGGAGACCGTCTTCCGCCTCCTGGCCCCGGACGGCACCATCCGCTGGGTGCGCGACCGCGCCTTTCCCGTGCGCGACGCGGACGGGCGCGTGTACCGCGTGGCCGGGCTGGCCGAGGACATCACCGCCCAGCGCCAGGCCGCCGACGCCCGCCGCCGCGGCGAGGAGCGCTGGCGGGCGCTCACCGAGAACGGCACCGACCTCACCAGCATCCTGGACGAGAACGCGGTGATCCGCTACGTGAGCCCCTCGGCGCAGCGGGTGCTGGGATACCTGCCCATGACGCTGGTGGGGATGAGCACGCTGGACATCATGCACCCCGACGACGTCCCGCACGTGGTGGAGGCGCTGGGGAGCATCGCCCGCGAGCCGGGGGGGCGGGTGACCGCCGAGTTCCGGCTGCTCCACGCCGACGGGAGCTGGCGGGCGTTCGAGGGGACGGGGGTGAACCTCCTGGACCACCCGGCGGTGCGGGGGATCGTCACCAACTCGCGCGACCTCACCGAGCGCCGCCGCGCCGAGGCGCAGCTGCGCGAGCGCGACGAACAGCTGCTGCAGGCGCAGAAGATGGAGGCGGTGGGGCGGCTGGCGGGGGGGATCGCGCACGACTTCAACAACCTGCTCACCGCCATCAAGGGCCACGTGCAGCTCCTGCTGGCCGACGCGGCGCCCGGGCTGGACCGCGAGGACCTGGAGGAGATCGACCACGCGGCCGACCGCGCGGCGCTGCTCACCCGGCAGCTGCTGGCGTTCAGCCGGCGGCAGGTGCTGCAGCCGCAGGTGGTGCAGCTGAACGGCGTGGTCTCGGGGTTCCAGCGGATGCTGCGGCGGGTGATCGGCGAGGACGTGGAGCTGCGGGTGCACCTGGCGCCCGACCTGGCGCCCGTGCGGGTGGACCCGGGGCAGATGGAGCAGGTGGTGATGAACCTGGCCGTCAACGCCCGCGACGCCATGCCCCGCGGCGGCACGCTGACGCTGGAGACGGCCGACGTCTCCGCCGCGTCGGCGGCCGCGCTGGAGCTGCCGCCGTCGCCGCTGGGGTGGGTGCGGCTCTGCGTGTCGGACACGGGGGAGGGGATGGACCCGGAGGTGCTGGGGCACGTCTTCGAGCCCTTCTACACCACAAAGGAGAAGGGGAAGGGGACGGGGCTGGGGCTTTCCACCGTCTACGGCATCGTCAGCCAGAGCGGCGGGCGGGTGGACGTGGAGAGCCGGCCGGGCTCCGGCGCCGTCTTCCGCATCTTCCTCCCCGCGGCCGATCCCGAGCACACGGTGTCCACCGCGCGCGTCACCGTCCCCGCGCCGCCGCCCGCGCCCGCCACGTCGGAGACGGTGCTGCTGGTGGAGGACGACGACGGGGTGCGGATGTTCGCGCGGCGGGTGCTGGAGCGGGCGGGGTGGCGCGTGCTGGAGGCGCGCGACGGCGCGCACGCCATCGAGATGGCCCGCGCCGAGACCACCGGCATCCACGTCCTCCTGACCGACGTGGTGATGCCGGAGATGGACGGAAAGCAGCTCGCCGCCGCCATCAACGGCGTGCACCCCGAGACGCGCGTCCTCTACATGAGCGGCTACACCGACGACGTCATCGCCAGCCGCGGCGTGCTGGATCCCGACACGCCGTTCCTGGAGAAGCCGTTCACGATGGAGGGGCTGACGGCGGGGGTGCGGGCGCTGATGAAGGGATAGTCCTAAGTCCTAAGTGCTAAGTGCTTAGTGCTTAGTGCCTAGTGCTTAGTGCTTAGTGCTTAGTGCTTAGTGCTTAGTGCTTAGTGCTTAGTGCTTAGTGCTTAGTGCTTAGTGCTTAGTGCTTGAGAGAGGTTCGACGATCGACAGCCTGGCATTCTGGGGAGCGTTCGCGCTGCACTCGCCGGCCTGGATGTCTTCATGGCGCCGCGGGTTCGAAAGGCCACGCGGCGTGATATCCCAACCTTTCTCGCGCGGAGCGAGACGCATGCGCAAGCTGACGCTGGACATCGACAAGCTGCAGGTGGAGACGTTCGACACTGACGGCGAAAACGAGCGGATGAACGGAACGGTGCTCGGACAGCAGCAGGGGACGGCCGACTTCACCGCGTAGCCGTGCAACCAGGCCACGAACAACGCCCTGGACTTCAACTGCTACCACTCGATCGATCCCGAAGCCGCGAACTGCACGAGAGTGTGCGCCACCAGCCGGGCCGTTTGCAGCACCGTCAAGGGCTGCGTCTGACGCTCCGTGGAAAATGACGGATGGAGCTCGCGCAACGGCCAGAGGAACCCATCTGCTCCGTTGCGTGAGCTTCTTCCGTTCATCCGCTCGTGCGACTCCTGCGCCGTGGGCGGAGGTTCTGCGGCGATCTGGTGGCCGAGCCCGATTGATCGGCGCAGCGCATGACTCGATCCGGCGCGCCACCGGCGACGGGTGATGAAGGTCGAGGGGAGTGGACGGGCACGCGGACGTTCTCTTCCTTCGGGGCGGCCGATGATCATCGCGCCCGTATCGAGGTGGAAACAGATGAGCACACTTTGCGTCGTAACGTTTGCCGTCGGCCCTCGCTGAACGTACATTGCGCTCGCGGTTTCATCTCGTGGTATCCCCCTTCAGGAAGGTGGCCGATGCGACGGAGCGGAATGGTGGTCGTGCTGCTGGGCGCGGTCGTGCTGGCGGCGTGCGGGGAGAGCGTGGAGCGGGTTTCTTCGCCCACCGCACCCAGGTTCGACACCGGCGCGACGGTGGTGCTCTCGGGGCCGACGAACGCGGACCCCAACCAGACCTGCGACTGGACCGCGACGGCCAGCGGCGGCACGGGGCCGTACACCTTCAACTGGGAGTGGAACTCCGCGCGGGGGGACGTGAGCGGAACGGTCGGCTACTCGTCCGGGTTCACCGGCCACGTGGCCGGCAGCTACATCTTCATCGTCACCGTCACCGACGCGAACAACGTCGTGGCCGCGGACACGCTGCAGGGCGAGGCGGACGGCTCCACCTGCTGATCCCGCGTCCGGCGGAAGATCCGCCCACACGTTAAAGAGCCAGCGGAAACGAGCTCTCCGCTGGCTCCTTCCGCTCTGATGCATCGGCCGAATCGCCGTCCGCGAGCTATCTGGTGGGCGGGAGATGCTCGGCGGGGATGGGAGTGTCGGCGCGCTCGGAGTCCCAGAAGACGGTCACGATCCACCAGCGGCGCCCGTCGTGGTGGAGCTGGATGCTGTTGATCCCCCGCGCGAACGCCTCCGCCTCCGGGCTCGCGTACGACCCGTACGTGCTCCACACGTGCGCGATCCGCCCGAAGCGCTCCACCCGGTGCGCGATCTGCCGCTCGTAAAACCCGATCTCCTCCAGGTGCGCGCCGTAGCTGCGGACGTAGTCCTCCACGTCGTGCACGCGCATCACCCGCTCTCCATCCACCTCGCGGTTCGTCGGGATCAGCCGCGCGCCGGGGGCGAAGAGGGCGCGGAAGCGGTCCCACCGCGGCGCCTCCCCCGCCGGCCCCGAGATCAGCGAATTCAGCACGTCCACCACGCGCTCCGGCCCGTCCGCGTCGAACACGACGGGATCGAGCGCATCAGCGGAATCGCCAGCGATGGAAGTCATCGCGCCTCTGTCGTCTGGTGTGTGGATCGTCGAGAGATCGATCGGCGGGAGAACGATCGTGCGCTCGGGAGATGGACGGCGAAGGGCGCGGATGATCATCATCTCCGCGCCCTTCAGTCGTCATCCGCCGATGCCGAGCGTGCCGTCAGCGTCGCGGGAGGGCTCGCGCGGGCTTGAACTCGTACTTCTCGGGGGGCATGGGGAAGAAGTCGAGGTAGCGGTCCTTCTCCTGCTCCGACGCGATCCACTCGGCGAAGCCGGAGGGCGCCAGGCCGCCGCTGTCGATCTGCTTGGTGGCGGCGCGGATGGCCAGGTTGTTGGCGTACTCGTTCTGCGGATGGCCGGCGTGGCCCTTCACCCACTTCCACTCGATCTTGTGGCGGCGGGCCGTCTCCACCAAGCGCTTCCAGAGCTCCAGGTTCTCGATCTCCCCCGTCTTCCGCGTCCACCCGCGCGCCGCCCACCCGTGCACCCACTGCGTCATCCCGTCGATGAGGTAGCGGCTGTCGGAGGTGAAGACCACGCGCGACGGGCCCTTGAGCGCACTCAGCGCCACGTCCGCGCTGCGGATGGCCATGCGGTTGTTGGTGGTGTCGGGCTCCGAGACGTAGAAGTCGCGGCGCATCCACCCCTTTTCCGGGTGCCAGAACTCCACCACGCCCGCCGCTCCTCCCGGCCGCTGCTTGCCCTTGAACTGGTTGCCGAGACAGCTCTCGTCGGCGTAGACGAACACGAGGGGGAGATCGGACATCGAGTAGGGAAGTGCGAAAGTGCGAAGTGCGAGAGTGCGAAACCGCGGGACACCAGCGATCGATGGGCTCCGCGCCGGGAGCGGCGGCACGTGCGTCGAAGCCTCGCCCGCGCCGGACCTGAATCCACGCGGAACCGTGCGGCGAGGCTTTCCGTCGTCGTAGCCGGTGGGTTCACCCATCGGCGCGCGCCTGCCGACCCGCGGATCGGGCTCGATCTCGATCGGATCGCGCCCGAGCCGCACCGGTCGGAAGCGGGCGAATCTACGCTGTGGCGGGGGCGGGCGCCAACCTTGACAGCGGGGGGGCGCGCGGTAGATTGACGCCGCCGCGCAACTCCCCCGCGCCCATGCACTTGTGACGATCCCGAGACGGAGACCCCGGTGGCCCGACCCGCCGTTCTGATGCTGGAGGATGGACGCACCTTCGACGGCGAGGCGCACGGCGCCCCCGGCACGGCGTTCGGAGAGGTGGTCTTCAACACCTCGATGACCGGCTATCAGGAGGTCCTCACCGACCCCTCGTACACCGGCCAGCTGGTCGCCATGACCTACCCGCTGATCGGCAACTACGGCGCGAACCCCGAGGACCAGGAGTCCGCGGGGCCGCAGGTGGCCGGCTTCGTCATCCACGAGGCGCCGCCCCGCTTCAGCAACTGGCGCGCGAAGGAGTCGCTGGACGACTACCTGAAGCGCCACGGCGTCGTCGCCATCTCCGGCGTGGACACCCGCGCGCTCACCCGCCACATCCGCTCCGCCGGCGCCATGCGCGGCGCCATCGCCCCCGCCGATTCCAACCGCGACGAGCTGCTGGCGCGGATCCGCGAGCAGCCCTCCATGGAGGGGCTGGACCTGGCCGACGGCGTCTCCACCGCCGAGCGCTACGTGGTGCGCCCCGACGGCGAGACCCGCTACCGCGTGCTGGCGTACGACTTCGGCGTCAAGTCGCACTCGCTGAAGATGCTGGCCGCGCGCGGGTGCGAGGTCACCGTCATCCCCTCGTCCACCCCGGCCGGCGCCATCCTGGCCTCCGGCGCCGACGGGCTGTTCATCTCCAACGGCCCCGGCGACCCCGAGGCCGTCCCCCACGCGCTGGAGTCCATCCGCGCGCTGGCGGAGGAGAGCACCCCCGTCTTCGGCATCTGCCTGGGGCACCAGCTGATCGCGCGGGCGTTCGGGGCGGAGACGTACAAGCTCCTGTACGGGCACCGCGGCGGGAACCACCCCGTGCGCCGCCTGTCGGACGGCGCGGTGGAGATCACGGCGCAGAACCACGGCTTCGCCGTTCGCGGCGACGAGGGCGGGATCCCCGGCGCGCCGGAGCTCAAGGTGACGCACGTCAACCTGAACGACGGCACCGTGGAGGGGCTGGAGCACGCCTCGCGCCCCGTCTTCTCGGTGCAGTACCATCCCGAGTCGGCCCCCGGCCCGCACGACTCCCGCTATCTCTTTGACCGATTTGTGGATGAGATGGAGCGGCGGGCGGAACGGACGCGGAGCGAAGATGCTTGACGGAACCCACGCCGCGGTTTATCGTTCCGCCGTATAACTCACCGTCCAGCACCCCCTTACGCCTCTCGCCGCGCACGAGCCCGCCGTCGCGACACGGCTTCCCGTTTTCCAGGCCCTTCCCGGAGCCCGTGAAACCCCGAACCCCGCGAAGGCGTGAAACGCCCGGCGCCCTGGCGTCCGGGCGTGTCGAGGGAGTGACGTGATGGACCCGACGGTCCGCCCGGCTGCATCGGCGCGGAATCCCAGCCCAGCGGCGCGCCAGCGCGCTTCGAACCCGGGGCCCCCCCGGCCCCATCTCCAGAACCTCCAGGAGGGAGATTCATGACCAAGGCGGATCTTGTCCAGCGGGTCGCCGACACCATCGGACCGGGCGTCACCAAGCGTGACTGCGCGGTGGTGGTGGATTCGTTCCTGAACGCCATCAAGGACGCGATGGGCGAGCACCAGAACATCGAGATCCGGGGCTTCGGCACCTTCAAGGTGCGCGAGCGCAAGAGCCGGCTGGCGCGCAACCCGCGCACCGGCGACCCGGTGGAGGTGCCGCCCCGCGCCGTGCCGGTGTTCAAGCCCTCCAAGGAGCTGCGCGCGCTGGTCGAGGAGCGTCCGCTCGTCTGACCTCTCCCGCCGGGCCACGGCCCCGAAGGCGCCCGCCCCTGACCGGGGGCGGGCGCCTTTTTTGCGTCGCCTCTCCGCGCACCTTCCGCGAGGAGACATCCCCATGTCCGACGTCCTTTCCCTGGACGAAGCCCGCGCCCGCCGGCGTGCTTCCACCTCCGCGTCGCTGGGCCCGTACGAGACCGCCTACGACACGCGCCTCGGCTACGACCAGCCCGCCGCGCGCCCGCGCCTCCGCCGCGCCGACGAGGACGAGGTCTTCCTCTTCCTGGCGCGCGACGACGAGGACGAGCGCCGGTAGCTCGAGCGCCCGCATCAGATTACGCGCGCTCGCGCCGCATCGGATTCGTGCGGCGCGGGCACCGTTGCGCATCGGCCGTCGGCGCGGCGCGCTTCCTGGCACGCCCCCTGCCCAGTGCGGCGGGCGACCAGAACACGGAGCGATGTCGAATGCTGATCCAGGAAGTGCTGACGGAGCTGTCGCCCGAAGAGGTGATCGAGCGCGCGCGGGAGTTCTTCTCCATGCGCCTGACGCCGTACGCGGCGTTCACCGAGGACGCGGGGCCCAGCCACGTGAAGTTCTCCACCGAGGCGGGGGACCTGACCATCGGGGTGGGGGAGCAGGAGGGGCGGCGGCTGGTGCGCGGCTCCACCTCGCGGCTGCACCACGAGCTGTCGCAGTTCCTCACCACCCTCGCCCCCCTCGAGGAGGTGCGCCAGAACACCCCCGGCCCCGGCGTCTCCGGCGCGGGGTGAGCGACGGCGGTTCGAGGTGATGATGGTGGTGATGGATCGCCCTTCTCCCGGTTTCGGAGGGGGGCGATTCGCGTTGGGGTCGTGGGAGGGCGAAGGGCTTCGGCGCGCGCCCGAGGGGCCCTCACCCCTCGCGTGGCGGTCGGCGGGAACTGCACCCGCCGACACGCCACGCTTTCCCCTCTCCCGATAACGGGAGAGGGGAACACCCTGGCGCTTCGCGCTTTGAGTCCAGGGGGGAGACGAGCGGCGGTGCGCGTCCTCGGTCGCGGCGCCCCCTCCCGCGCGGTCGTCCGCGAGCTGCACGTGGACGACTCGCGCGACCTCCCCCGTTCCGGGAGAGGTGGGGGCGCCTGGGTGGCTGCGCTTTCGTCCGTGGCATTCAAGCAGTCATTCAGAGGGCCGGCCGAACGGACCTCACCTCCGCACGACCGCCCGCAGGCCCGTGGAAGCCAGCCCGCCAGCGAGAGGATCGGGCGCGGCGGCGAGACGGCCCGCCCTCGGAACGGCCGGCGCGGCGGCGAAAGGCTTCGATGCGCGGCCGGTGCACCCTCCCCCCTCGCGTGGCGTCCGGCGGGAACGGCACCCGCGGACACGCCGCGCTTCCCCTCGCCGGCAATGGGAGCAGGGAGAACGCCTGGGCGTTTCGCGCTTTTTGATGCGTTGCGGTTCCGGCCGACGTACGCGTATGTCCTCCGGGGCCGCGGGGGGGACAAAGTGCGGCTCGCGGCGGGTTGTGCGCGCCGGTGCCGGGGTGCTTACGTCCGTGTGGCAGCGGGCCGGCGGCCCTGCCAGGGCCGCCCCGCTCCTCCTCCGCCCCGGCGGAGGCGCCCACCTCGAACGGGGAGTCGCGCGCATGAACAAGCTGAAGCTGGACCTGGAGGCGCTGGCGGTGGAGAGCTTCGCGGTGGCCGAGGGAGTCGAGGAGCGCGGCACGGTCCGCGGCCGGCAGGCCGACACCATCCGCGACCAGTCGTGCGCCCTGAGCTGCTACTACGTGGGGTGCACGGCGGACTGGTGCACCTTTCGGTCTGGCTGCTGCCCGCCCGAGACGCAGTGAGGCGGTAAGGTCGAGCCCGCGCGGAGGCCGTCCGTCCGCGCGGGGCAGGCAGGGAATCGGGCCCCGGGGGCGCGCGTCGGCGCTCCCGGGGCCGTTTCGCGCGGGAGATGCGCGGTGGAAAGCCGAACCGCTTCCCGTTGGCGGGGTACCCTCCCGAGCGTTATCCTCCAATCGCAAATCCTGAAGTCCCCAGATCCAGAGGTCTTCCGCGCATGATGGTCCGCTCGCTCTTCTTCGCGCAGTACCGCGACATGGCCGGCGCCGAGGAGCTCCCCGTGGAGCTTCCCGAGGGCGCCAGCGTGGGCGACCTGGTGTCGGCGCTGCGCGGGCGCGTGGGCGGGCTGGCGTCGCTTCCGCCCAAGCCCGTCGTCGCCGTCAACATGGACTACGCGCCGCTGGCCACGCCGCTCCGCGAGGGCGACGAGGTGGCGTTCATCCCCCCCGTGGCGGGGGGCTGAGCGTGGGGACGCCGCATGCCGCCGTGACGGCCGAGCCGCTGGACGCCGCGCGCCTCCTGGCCGACTGCGTGTCGCCCTCGGACGGCGCGGCGCTCCTCTTCTGGGGGGTGGTGCGCGCGGAGAACGACGGGCGCGAGGTCGCGCAGCTGGAGTACCACGCCTACGCCGAGATGGCCGAGCGGCAGATGCGGAAGATCGCGGCCGAGGCCATCGAGCGCTTCGGGACGGGGGACATCCGCGTGGTTCACCGCGTGGGGCTTCTCGAAGTGGGGGAGGCCAGCGTGGCCATCGCCGTGGCGTCGCCGCACCGCGGGGAGGCGTACGAGGCCAGCCGCTACGTGATCGAGGAGCTGAAGCGCCGCGTCCCCGTGTGGAAGCGCGAGGGGTACGTGGAGGGCGAGCGCGAGTGGGTGCCGGGCTTCACGCCTTCGGAGGCGGAATCCGATTCGGGATCGACCGCCGGGAGGCCGCGTTGAGCGCGCTGGTCCAGCTGGGCGGCGCGCTGCCCGTCTTCCCGGAGCGGCCGGTGCCGGAGTCCGGGCCCATGGAGGACGGCTTCGGGCGGAAGATCGAGTACCTGCGCATCTCCGTCACCGACAAGTGCAACCTGCGCTGCGTCTACTGCATGCCCGAGGAGGGGCTGCCGTGGCTGAAGCGCGAGGAGCTGCTGAGCTACGAGGAGATCGCGGAGATCGTGCGGTCGATGGCGGCCATGGGGCTGCGCCGGATCCGCCTGACCGGCGGCGAGCCCCTGGTGCGCCGCGACCTCTCCTCTCTCGTGCGGATGATCCGCGCGGTGGACGGGATCGAGGACCTGGCCGTCTCCACCAACGCGGTGCTCCTGGAGGAGCAGGCGGAGGAACTGCGCGCGGCCGGCGTGGACCGGCTGAACGTGTCGCTGGACTCGCTGCGGCCGGAGCGCATCGACGCCATCTCGCGCCGCGCGGGGTCGGCGGAGGCCATCCTGCGCGGGCTGGACGCGGCGGAGCGCGCGGGGTTCGCGCCCATCAAGGTCAACTGCGTGGTCATGCGCGGCCGCAACGACGACGAAGTGGCCGACTTCGCCGCCATCACGCGCGAGCGGCCCTGGCACGTCCGCTTCATCGAGGTGATGCCCACGGGCGACAACCTGGGCGTCTCGCGCGACGAGTACGTGTCGTCGGAGGAGATCCTGGCGGGGGTGGGGCGGATCGGGGCGCTGGAGCCGGTGGCGGGGCCGCCGGGGAACGGGCCGGCGCGCTACTACGCCTTCCCCGGCGCGCCGGGGACCATCGGCGTCATCACGCCCATGAGCCACAACTACTGCGGCACCTGCAACCGCATGCGGCTCACGGCCGACGGCCAGCTGCGCCCCTGCCTCTTCGGCCACGCGCAGACCAACCTGCGCGACCCGCTCCGCCGCGGCGAGCCCATCGAGCCGCACGTCCGCCACACGCTGCGCATCAAGCCCGAGCGCCACTGGCTCGTCCAGGGGAGCGACGAGGGGAGCGGCGGCCTCATGGCCCTGTCGCAGGTGGGGGGATGAGGATCGATCCCGTCGCGAGATGGCGCTCCGCGTCCGATCGTTGAGGATGGTCCCGCCGACGCGCCCGCTCGACGCCGCGAGGCCGCGAATCGTCCGCCCGCCCTCTTCCGACCCGGGCGCAACTGGCGGGGCACCGAGCCGGCGACCTATCTTCCGCGCCTCGATCGAACGCAACGGCAACGGGCAGGCGATGGCAGTCAGCGACACGACGAACGGCGACAAGCGCGAGCGGCTCCGCGGCATCCTCCGCGAGTGCGGCTCGGTGGTGATCGGCTACAGCGGCGGCGTGGACTCCGTCTTCCTGGCCAAGGTGGCCACCGACGTCCTCGGCGCCGCCCACGTGCTGGCCGTCACGGGAAAGAGCGACAGCGTGGCCTCGTGGATGGAGGACACCGCGCGCGAGGTGGCCGCGGGGTTCGGCATCCCCTGGCTGGAGGTGGAGACGCGGGAGATGGACGACCCGCGCTACGCCGCCAACCCCAGCAACCGCTGCTACTTCTGCAAGAACGAGCTGTGGGGCCGCCTTTCCGGCGTGGCCCGCGAGCGCGGCTTCCGCACGGTCATCGACGGCGCCAACGCCGACGACGCCGGCGACCACCGCCCCGGCGCCGTCGCCGCCGAGGAGCACGCCGTCCGCTCGCCGCTCCTGGAAGCCGGGATGACCAAGGCCGACATCCGCGAGTGGTCGCGCGAGCTGGGGCTCCCCACCTGGGACCAGCCCGCCGCCCCCTGCCTGGCCTCGCGCCTCCCGTACGGCATCGCCGTCACCCCCGAGCGCCTCAAGCAGGTGGAGCGCGCCGAGCTGGCGCTCCGCTCCCTGGGCTTCCGCGACTTCCGCGTCCGCCACCACGGCGAGGTCGCGCGCCTGGAGGTGCACCCGTCCGAGATCGCCCGCGTCCCCCCGCTCCGCGCCCGCGTCGACCAGGCCGTCCGCGACGCCGGCTTCCGCCGCGTCCTCCTGGACCTCCAGGGCTACCGCCGCGGCGCGCTCAACGAGGGCCTGGCCGCCACGCAGCTGGTGCAGATCGGGGGCGCCGCGTGAGCGCCGACGAGCGCGTCGCCCGCGCCCTCCGCGTCCTGGAAGACGCGGGCATCTTCGGCGCGGAGATCGAGGTGGAGGGCCACGAGCGGGAGATGGCCGCCATCCGCGTCCCCCCCGCCCACTGGGATCGCGTCGCGGGGGAGGAGGGCGCGCGCCTGGCCGCCGCCGTGAAGTCCGCCGGCTTCCGCTACGTCGCGCTGGACCTCCGCCCGGCCGACGCCCCCGCCTCCGCCTCCGCCTGAGGATCGAGATGGCGGACGGGGCGAGGGACGGCGTCTACCTGGACTACGCGGCCACCTCCGCCGTCCGCCCGGACGCCGTCATCGACGCCGTCACCCGCTACCTGCGCGACGTCGGCGCCACCCCCGGCCGCTCCGGCCACCGCCTGGCGCTGGAGGCCGGCCGCGTCGCCTTCCGCTGCCGCCGCGCCCTCGCCGAGCTCTTCGGCGTGCGGGGCGATCCGGGGCGCATCGCCTTCCAGCCCAGCACCACCTACGCCTGCAACGCCGCCCTCTTCGGCCTCCTGGGGCCCGGCGACCGCGTCGTGCGCACCGCGTGGGACCACAACTGCGTCCGCCGCCCCCTGGCCGCGCTGGAGCGGCGGGGCGTGGAGGTGGCCGTCGTCGGCGGGACGGCGGAGGGCGGGATCGACCTGGACGAGCTGGAGACCGCGCTCGGTGGGGCGGGGAAGCCCGCGCGCCTCCTCGCCTTCCCCCACGCCTCCAACGTCACCGGCGCCGCCCTCCCGGTGGCCGCGATGGCCGAGCGCGCGCATTCGATCGGCACCCTGGTCTTCGTCGACACCGGCCAGTCCGCCGGCCACCTCCCCATCGACGTGGAGGCGATGGGGATCGACCTGATGGCCTTCGCCGGCCACAAGGGGCTGCTGGGCCCGCAGGGGATCGGCGGCCTCTACGTCCGCGCGGGAATCGAGATCGACCCCGTCTTCTCCGGCGGCACCGGCGGCGACTCGCTCCCCTTCGAGATGCCCGCCGCCATGCCCGACCGGCTGGAGGCGGGGACACTCAACGGCCCCGGGATCGCCGGCCTCCTCGCCGGCCTCGAGTGGCTGGCGGAGAGGGGGATCGACTCGGTCCACACGCGGGAGAACGCCCTGAAGGCGCGCCTCCGCGACGCGCTGGCGGGGATCGACGGCGTCCGCCTCCGCTCCCCCGCCGCCCCGGACGGCGTCGGGATCGTGACGATCACCGTCGACGGGATGCGGGGGAGCGACCTGGCCGGGCGACTGGACCGCGAGCACGGGGTGATGACGCGCGCCGGCCTCCACTGCGCCCCCGAGGCGCACGCCCTGCTGGGCACCGCGGAGGGCGGCGCCGTGCGCTTCTCCGTCGGCTGGGCGACCACGGAGGAGGACGTGGACCGCGCCGCCGCCGCCGTGGCCGCGCTGGCGGCCGAAGAAACCCCCGGGCCGCAGGCGGGTAGCTAACGCCCCGGCCCGACGGGTGCAGGGTCCACCATGGACGGCGGACCCGAAGCGCGGGCCGCGGAAACGACCGAATCGAAACGCGGGGAGATAGATGCGGATCCTACTGGTGTTGATCGCCGTCGCGGCGCTCGCGGCGGGCGCGTGGCTCTTCCGCGACCTGATCCCCGGCCTGGGCGGGAGCGAGCCGGAGGTGACGGCCGTCTCCCCCGAAGCCGCCGCGCAGGCCGAGAAGAAGCTGGAGCGCCTGCGCAGCTCGGGCGACACCATCCACCTGAACGAGGTGGAGTTCACCAGCTACCTGCGCTACCGCGCCCCGCTGGAGATCGCCGAGCAGCTGGAGTCGGCCGCCGTGGACTTCGAGGGCGAGAAGGTGACCGTCTCGGGCAAGCTCCCGGCCGACCGCCTCCCCGACACCCGCCAGGTGCGCGCGATCCGCAGCTTCATCCCCGACACGGCGGACGTGAGCGTGAACGGCGGCCTGCGGACGCTGAGCCCCGGCCGCGCCGCGCTGCGCGTGGACGGCGTCTCGTTCGCCAGGGTCCCCGTCCCCGCCGAAGTCTATTCCGACGCCCTCAAGAGCCTGGGCCGCCGCGACGAGCCCGGCCTGGGCGCGAACGAGTACGCGTTCCCGCTGCCGCCGGGCGTGGGCTCCGCGCGGGTTGAAGCCGGTCAGCTGGTGCTGTCGCCCGCGGGGCAGTAAAAGAAGAAAAGATAGTCCTTAGTGCTTGGTGCTTGGTGTCCGCGATGCGGGCTGTCGAGCGCAACAAGCACCAAGGACTAAGGACTAAGGACTTAGGACTTAGCACCAAGGACTTCTGTTTCCAGTCCTTCACCCACGCCGAAATCGGATACATGGCCCGCATCCTTGTCGTGGACGACGAGCAGGGGATCCGGAGCGTCCTCCACCAGCTGTTCGAATACGAAGACCACGAGGTGCGCTCCTCCGGCGGCGCCTTCGAGGCCATCGAGATCTTCCGCGAGTTCCGCCCCGACGTCACCTTCATGGACGTCAAGATGGCGCGGATGGACGGGCTGGAGGCGCTCACCAAGATCCGCGAGCTCGACAACACCGCCGTGGTGGTGATGATCAGCGGCCACGGCACCATCGACACCGCCGTCGAGGCCACCCGCCGCGGCGCCTTCGACTTCCTGGAGAAGCCGCTCGACACCGAGCGCCTCCTGATCGTCCTGCGCAACGCCCTCCAGCAGCAGGGGCTGGTGGCCGAGAACGCCCGGCTCCGCGGCGAGGTGGCCAGCCGGCACCAGATCGTCGGCCGCTCCTTCTCGCTCCGCCAGGTGCTGGACCGCGTGGAGAAGGTGGCCCCCACCGACGCCCGCGTCCTCATCACCGGCGAGAACGGCACCGGCAAGGAGCTCATCGCCCGCGCCGTCCACCGCCTCAGCCTCCGCGCCGCCGGCCCCTTCGTGGAGGTCAACTGCGCGGCCATCCCCTCCGAGCTGATCGAGAGCGAGCTCTTCGGGCACATGAAGGGGTCGTTCACCGGCGCCACCGAGGACCGCGCCGGCAAGTTCGAGCTGGCCGACGGCGGCACCCTGTTCCTGGACGAGATCGGCGACATGTCGCTGGCGGCGCAGGCCAAGGTGCTCCGCGCGCTCCAGGAGGGGATCATCACCCGCGTGGGCGGCGCCAGGCCCATCAAGGTGGACGTGCGCGTGCTGGCGGCCACCAACAAGGAGCTGGAGGCCGAGATCAAGGCCGGGCAGTTCCGCGAGGACCTGTTCTACCGGCTGAACGTCATCCCCCTGCACGTCCCCCCGCTGCGCGAGCGGCGCGAGGACATCCCCATGCTGGTGCAGCACTTCGCCGACACCGTGGCGCGCGACATGGGGCTCAAGCCGCGCGGCTTCACGCAGGAGGCGGTGGACCGGCTGCAGCGGATGGACTGGAGCGGCAACGTCCGCGAGCTGCGCAACACCATCGAGCGCCTGCTGATCCTGGCCTCGGGCGGCCTGATCACCGCCGACGACGTGGAGCTGCTGGTGGGCGGCCACATGAAGGGCGGCGGCCTCTCGTCCGACCTCCTCTCGTGCACCACCTTCGCCGAGTTCAAGGAGGCCGCCGAGCGCGCCTTCATCATCCAGAAGCTGCGCGAGAACGACTGGAACGTGAGCGAGACCGCGCGCCTGCTGGACATGCCCCGCTCCAACCTCTACAAGAAGATCGAGCGCTACGAGCTGGTGCGCGAAGGGTGAGCGCCGCGTTCCTGGTCTTCGCCGCCGCGTGGCTGGTGGGGACGTTCGGGGGCGGGGCCGCGCTGGCGTGGCTGTACAAGCGCCTGTATCCCGGCCTCGCCTTCTACAAGCTGTGGGCCTTCTGGTCCGCCGTCCTCGGCGGCGTCGTGGCGATCCTCCTCGCCCTCGGCGCCGTCGATCTCTGACTGCCTGACGGCAACGGATCAACGGCAGCCGATCAACGGCGACGGATCGCTCGGTTGCGGTGTGACCCAGATCACGAGAACGCGAGTCGCACTTCCATCCGATCGGTGTCGACCGCCGTTTGGCTGCTGAGCGGCGGCGGATCGCTCGGATGCGGCATGATCCACGCCCGTGAACGCGAGAAGGGCCGGCGCACCGTGCGCCGGCCCTTCGTGCGTTCGACGTTGATCCCGATCCGCGGCGACTACGCGGCCCGGGCGCGATGCGTGCCCTGCTCGGCGATCGCCAGGATCTCGCGGATGGTGCTCTCGCCGCGGTCGCGGGCGTACCAGGTGCGGACGTCGCGGTAGAGCTCCTCGACCGGGCGCAGGCCGGCCGCCTTCTCCGTGAGCACGAACTGCTGCAGCTGCGACGGGCGCGGACCCCAGCGGCCCACGGGCTCCAGGTCCGGCCCCAGCACGATGATGATGGGGATCGAGCGCGCCTCGCCCGTGAGGTACGCGTCCATCAGCTCCGCGTTCTCGTCGCGCCTGGAGACCTTCACCTCCCACCCCAGCGCCTCCCCCAGCCGCGCCGCCACGGGAACGGTGTTGGATGCGTCGCCGCACCAGTCCTCGGAGATGATCAGCATCTTCCATCCCCCGCCCAGCGCCTTCCCCTGCTCCAGCGCCCACTCGGGGACGCGGGCGCGCTGCCACACCGCCTCCCACAGCTCGCGGTGCTTCCGCACCTCGCGCTCCAGGTAGTCGCTCCACGAGAACGCCTCGTCCCAGTACTTCCCGTGATCGAGCTCGGCCATGATCCCCTCTCCTTTTATCTCGCAGGGCGCGGACGAGCCGCACCCGCCATGCCTGGTGTCCGATCCCCCTCATCCAAGCTAAACCCCCCGGCAAGAGGGAGCGCCGTCCCTCCTCCGCGCCGGCCGATCGCGCGCGCCTCCGGATCCGACCCTCCGCGCCCGATCTTCCGGAGGCGCACCACCGGATCTCCAATGATTTGCTTCATCCGAATACACCCGTCCCGCCTCGCGGTGCGCCTGATCGCGTCCCGCGCCGATCTCCCTCGCACCTTCGCACCTTCGCACTTTCGCGCTCCCGCACTTCTCTCCCCGGCCCCCGATTTGCATTCCCCCCAACCCGTTGATTCCACACGGGGTTCCGCCCCGATCCTGCCACCAGAGGCCTCTTTCCCCGATGATCAAGAAACAGGATCTCGAGCGGTTCCTGAACCGGGAGGAGACGGGGCGACCCGTGATCTCCCTGTTCCTGGACATGTCGGTCAACCAGAACAACAAGCGCACGCACCAGGTGTTCCTGGGGCAGAAGCGCGACCAGTTCGACGAGCAGGAGGCCGAGTGGATGGCCACCCACGGGGCGGGCGTGCAGACGCTGTGGGACCGCATCCAGGCGTGGCTGGAGACCGGCTTCGACGAGTCCAACCGCGGCGTGGTGATCTACGCCGAAGTGGGCGGCGACTGGTTCGAGGCCATGCAGTTCCCGGTGGCCGTGCAGAACCGGCTGGTGATCGCGCCGCGCCCCGTCATCGGGCCGCTGGCGCAGGTGCTCACCGACTACCGCCACTACGGCGTGGTGCTGCTGGACCGCGAGCACGTCCGCATCCTCAGCGTGTGGCTGGGCACCCTGCTGGACGAGCTGGCGTACCGCGGCGACCCGCTCCCCGTCCCCAGCCACGTGCAGGCCGGCGGCTACTCGCAGTCGCGCTACCAGCGCCGCAAGGCCGAGGAGATGCGCCACTTCTTCAAGGAGTTCGCGCAGGAGGTGGAGGACTTCGCCGCCCGCTTCCGCCCGGACGACCTGGTGCTGCTGGGGACCGAGGAGAACGTCGCCAAGTTCCGCGAGTTCCTCCCCGACTCGCTCCTGCAGAAGGTGGTGCACCAGGGCGCCATGCCGGTGGACGGCAACGCCTCGGAGATCATCGCCCGGCTGGAGCCGCACCTGAAGGGCGAGATGGACCGCGGGAGCCGCGACATGGTGGACCAGGTGCGCGACCGCGTGGTGCACGACTACCTGGCCACCGCCGGGATCCAGGGGACGCTGACGGCGCTCCAGGAGGGCCGCGTGGACACGCTCCTCCTGGCCCGCGACCACCGGCGCGACGGCGTGCGCTGCGCCCAGTGCGGCTTCGTCTTCGCGCGCGAGATGGAGAAGTGCCCGTACGACGGCTCCAGCGCCATGACCGACGTGGACGTGGTGGAGGAGATGGTGCGCATGGCCGAGGGGCAGGGGGTGGAGATCGCCTTCGCCGACCCCGGCCAGGTGGCCGACTTCAAGGGTGCCGCCGCGCTCCTGCGCTACTGACGCGCGAGGGCCGAAGGTGACGCGCGGGGCCCGGGGATCGTGATCCCCGGGCCCCGTCGTCCTTGACAAGTGTTTGCCGGGGTGCCTACGTTGCGTCCACACCCATCCACTTACGGCCCTCCCCCATGACCCCAGCCACCCTGGACAGCGCGACGCTCGAACGCGTCCGCGACGACCTGGAGGCCATCGACGGCGTCCGCCGCGCCTTCCTGGAAGGTCCTCCGTACACCGCGTACGTCATCGCCGAGCGGCACGACGCCGGGCCCACCGAGATGTTCGTGCACTCGGTGCTGGCGCGCCACGGGATCTCGCCCGCGTCCATCCAGGTGAACCTGTGCCACCTCCCCGCGCCCGAGCCGCGGCGGCGCGTGCGCTTCGTGGCGGCGCGCCTCAAGAGCCCGAGGATGGGACGCGCGGTGGCCGAGGTGGCGCTGGAGTGGGACGGGCGATCGTACGTGGAGGAGCTGGAGGGGGAGAGCGGCCCCGCGCTGGAGCTGCGCCTGGCGGCGCTCGCCACGCTGCGCGCGCTCAACGCCATCCTGCAGGGGCGCATCCAGTTCGACCTGGTGGGGATCAAGGGCGTGCGCGCCTTCGACGCCGACCTGGTGGTGGCGCTGGTGCGCAGCGACGCCGGCGACCGCTCGCTGATCGGCGCGGCGCTGGCCACCGAGGACCCGTTCCGCTCCGCCTCGCTGGCCGTGCTGAACGCCACCAACCGCGTCCTCGGCAACTACCTCGCGAACGTGGACACCGGGCCCACGGCTTCGTAGCCGCCGCGCCGCCCCGGCCCGGTTCCCGCGCCGGGGGCGGAATGCGGCCGCGAAGGTGTCGCGAACGGGCGCCCTCATACGTTGAATGATCGGGCGGACGCACCCCACGGAGCCGCCCGGCTTCCTTTCATCGCATCCACGGAGACGCTCATATGCGAATCACCCACACCCTCACCGCCGGAGCCGTGCTGGCCGTGGCCGCCGCCTGCGGGCAGCAGCGCGCCGCCGGGCCCGCGCCCGCCGCCGAGCGCGAGTTCCAGTACATCGCCACCAACCAGAGCCGGACCAGCTGCACCATGGCGTACGGCGTGAAGGGGGACAGCACGGCCGTGGTCGTCGGCGAGGTTCCGGCGGGCGGCCTGGTGTCGTTCACCGTCCGCCAGCCGGAGCGCGGCGCCGACATGGTGCTGTACTCCAGCTGCGGCGACGAGACGTACACCAGCGACCTTCGCCCCCGCAGGCACGCGGTGGCCGTCGGGACCGGGACGCCGCGAACCCAGGCGATCCGGGAGGTTCTGCCGCGCTGCGGCGGCCTCAGCCGCTATACCCCGTCGACTCCGGAATGCGGCATCCCCAAGCCCGACGGCGGGTACGCCACCCCGTCCACGCGGCCCCGCGGCGACGGCGGGGGCGGCGGCGACAAGCCGAACCCGCCCTTGTCCCCCAGCAAGGACCCCTGACCGCCCGCGCCGGGACCGTCCGGCGCCGGCAGGTACATGCCGAGGACCCGAGGCCGCCTTCCGGCCTCGGGTCCTGGCGCGTCGGGTGATACCAGTTCCCCGGACGGAACGTGCAGAGAGACGCTGAGGAGGAAGTCGCATCTGGAGAGGAAGAGCCCGCGTCCCGCCGTGGAACCATGGGCGGAGATGAGGATCGGAATTTTTTCGGAGAGGCACCTTTCGATCTTCCCTCTCCGCGATCGGTGTCCGCCCGCCACGCCGGCGCCTTCAAGCATCGCCAACCACGTCATCAGAGGATTGGCGCGGAAGTCGGCCCCTGCTCCACATCCTCCCGATGACGCAGTTGTCGCAGCCCGGGCGAGCACGAACACCGGCGGTGGGCAAGATCGATCGCACATCTCCTCATCCCGATCCCGATCGGCATCTCCCGAAAAAGAACCGCGCCCGGGACTCGGATCGAGTCCCGGGCGCGTTCTGCATCCCCCGCGGTGGTTCGCCGGGCTAGCGGTGCTTGCGGTGCCTGGCCCAGTCGCGCAGGACCAGGGCGGGGTAGCCGTTGTCGGGGTCGAGGCCCTGGCGGAGCAGCGAGTCCACCTTCTCCGGGCCGCGGTTGTACGCCAGCAGCGCCAGCTTCACGTTGCCGTCGTACTTGACGACCAGCGTGCGCAGGAAGCGGAAGCCGATGCGCAGGTTGGTGTCGCGGTCGAAGAGCTCGCTGCGCTCCACGCCGGGGCGGAAGTACCGGGCGGTGGAGGGCATCAGCTGCGTGAGCCCCACCGCGCCCACCGGGCTCACCGCGCGCCGGTTGAACTCGCTCTCCGTGGCCACCAGCCCGAACGCCAGCTTCGGCTCGATCCCCTCCGCCAGCGCGATCTCCTCGATTCGCTCCGCCAGGTCCGCCGGGATGCCGTAGGTGGAAGAGTTTTCCGACACGCGGCGAAGGCGCTCGATCTCGGCGTTCTTCAGGTCGATGACGCCCTGGTGGGAAGCCCCGGCGAGCTGGGCCATGAAGGTCCCACCGCCCGCCGGCCCCTCCGCGGCGCGCATTCCCAACGCGAAGGCGAAGATACAGACCCCGGTCCCCAGAATAGCACTTTTTGCCGTGGCGGGGATGTCCCAATGGGGCTTTTTGCGCGACTCGATGTCGGCTTGCAGCTTCAGGAGAAGCGACTGCATTCCGGGTCTCCGGTTCGGGTTCGTCGCCCCGGGGAGAGGCAAGGGACGTGCCTTCGTCAGCCTCCGGCGCCGTCCATTTCCCAGCTCCCGGAGCGCCCGCCTTCCTTGCGCAGCAGGCGAACTCCCTCGATCGACATCCCCCGGTCACGCGCCTTGCACATGTCATAAACGGTGAGGAGCGCGCAGCTTACCGCCACCAGCGCCTCCATCTCCACTCCCGTCTTGCCGTCCACCTTCGCCACCGCCCTCGCCCGCAGCCCCGGGAGCGCGGGATCCGCCGTCAGCTCCACCTCAACCGACGTCAGGGGAAGAGGATGGCAGAGGGGGATCAGGTCGGCCGTCCTCTTGGCCCCCGTGATCCCGGCCAGCTGCGCGATCAGGAGCACGTTCCCCTTGGGCGTGTCGCCTGCCACGATGGCGGCCAGCGTCTCCGCCGACATGCGGATGCGCCCCTCGGCCACGGCGGCGCGGCGGGTGACGGCCTTCTCCCCCACGTCCACCATCCGCGGCCGCCCCTGCTCGTCCAGGTGCGTGAAGCTCCCCTCGCTCACGAAGTCTCCCGTTCCGGTGGATGCCGTGCATCGATCCACGGTACGTTGGGCCGGATGGGGAGCCGCTGCAAGGGCGGGGAGTGCGCATGGCGTCGCCAGTGTGTCGATCGGATGCGCGACGAGGAGGCTGGTGGGGTGGGCGAGTCGCGCGGGTGCGTCGATCGAGGTACGTCGGGCGATGCGTCGCGCGGGTGCGTAAACACGCCCGCTATGACGACGGAAAGCCTCGCCGGCCGTCAGCGCGGGGCCGGGGATCTCGTGCGGCGATGCTTCGTGCGGCTGTCGTAGCGAATCGTGCGTGAGGCCCGGGGGATGTGGATCGGCGGGATGTGGATCGGAGGGATGTAGATCGGGAGATGTAGATCGGGAGATGTGGATCGGGAGATGTGGATCGGGGGATGGCGAAAGCGTCGGTCGGACACGTGTCCAACCGACGCCTGGTTCGTCCGGCATCGGGATCGTCCGCCCGGTCGATCTCACGTCGTCCGCAGCAGGTCCTTGCGGATGCCGCGGAGGAGGTGGGCCAGGATCAGCTGCGGGTTCACGTTGCCGCCGGCCATCTCCTGCGCCTCCTGCACGCGCAGGATCGCCGCGGCCACGCCTTCCGCGCTGACGCCGGGCTTCCGGGCGATCTGCTGGAGGAGCGCGGCGTCGTCGGTGTATGCGACGTGCTCGGGGGCACCGGCGGTCACGGCCATCAGGTCGCGCAGCCAGAGCGCCAGCGCCTCCAGCCCCGACGTGAACTCGCCGCGGGCCCCCGCCGGAGCCACCGCGTTGGCCGCCGCGAACCGGTCCGACCCCGCCTGCGAGGTGGCCGCCAGGAGGAGCGCCCGCGCCGTGTCGCGCTGCTTCTTGAGCACGCCGACGCCCCCCGCCGTCGGGAGGAGGCGGAGGGCGCGGCCCACGGCGCCCTCGGAGAGCGCCGCCAGCGACTCCGCCTCGTCCGGCTTCATCCCCCGCTCGCGCTCCAGGAACTCCGCCACCTCGGCGGGCGCCAGCCGCGCCAGGCGCACGGGCAGGATGCGCGACCGGATCGTCGGCAGGAGCGCGCCGGGGTTGGAGGAGGTGAGGATCAGCGTGGTGTCGGCCGGCGGCTCCTCCAGCAGCTTCAGGAAGGCGTTGGCGGCCTCCTGGCTGGATTCCTGGGGCACCATCAGCTCCGCGTCGCCCACCACGAACACCTTGCGCGACCCCATGGCCGGGCGCAGGCCCGCGATGCGCTGCAGGTTCTGGATGGTCCCCATGAAGTACGCCGGCGCCTTGTCGTACGCCGGGACGTGGAACGGGTCCGCGCGGCGCGCCGCCAGCTCGGCGCCGCGCGCCTCCTCCAGCTTCTCGCGAAGCTTCTCGGGCGTGGACGCCTCGGGGCGGGGGAGGGGGAAGAACCAGTGCACGTCCGGGTGCTCCAGCCGCTCCGTCATCCGGCACGGCTGGCACTCTCCGCACGCCGCCCCGTCCGCCCGCCGGTTGATGCAGAGGAGGTGCTGCGCCAGCCACATCCCCATCCGCTCCTTGCCGATCCCCGCCGGCCCGTGGAAGAGGAGCGACTGGGGGAGATGCCCCGCGGCCAGCGCCTTCGCCAGCTTCGCCCGCACCTCCGCGTGGCCGTACACCGGGGGCATGATCATGCGCGTGCCTCCGGCGATGGCGCGGGAAGGGAAGGGGACAGGGGGCAGGGGACGGGGGACGGCCGGCGGGGGATGCGCATCGATCCGCGCGCATGGTCACGCCGAGATGCCGCCGCGACGGAGATGGTCGCGGCGGCATCGGTGCCGGCCCGGTAGAGCATCGGGAGCGGCGTCACCGCCCCCGCAGCCAGGTGAGCGGGTCCACGGCCTCGCCGCCGGGGGCGCGGATCTGAAACTCCACGTGCGACCCCTCCGGCGTCCCCTCGCCGCCCACGGAGCCGATGACCTGGCCCTTCTGCACGGTGGAGCCCGCCTGCACGGAGACATCCTTGAGATAGAGGTAGAGCGAGTAGTAGCCGCCGCCGTGGCTGACCACCACCGTGGGGCCGTACCCCTCGAAGGGCGCCGCCATCTCCACCTTCCCGCCCTCCACCGCGCGGACGGGCGTCCCCGCCGCCGCGCCGATCCCCACGCCGTTGTAGCGGATGGCCGTCCCGTTCGCCTGCGCCGCCCGCCCGAAGCGGTAGACCAGGCGCCCGTCCACCGGCCACCCCAGGTTCCCCACGTCCGCCGTGGTCATGGTCGCCGCGGGGATGGTGCTGCGGACCGGCGCGGGGCGCGGAGGCGCCGCCCTGGGCGGGCTCCCCGGATTGGTCCGCGCGCGCTCCCGCTCGCGCCCGGCCGAGGCCGCGCGGTCCCGCTCCGCCGCCGCCACCCGGTCGCGCTCGCGCCGCTCCGAGTCGCGCCGCCGCGCCTCCAGCGTGGCGATCAGCCCC
>Ga0247770_1000168_pt1 | contig 59753 bp, 57 predicted proteins | sample UWRJL136409B6_FD_179943 | JGI IMG/M metagenome (GOLD analysis project Ga0247770, IMG submission 179943) | Plant litter microbial communities from Arlington Agricultural Research Station in Wisconsin, United States - UWRJ-L136-409B-6 | ecosystem: Environmental > Terrestrial > Plant litter >...
CCCGTCGCTCTCCGCTCCTCCCTTACCACCCTCACCCTCACCGCTCTCACCAACCTCTCCATCCTCCCCCCCAAACTCCAACCTCACTCTCTCAAACGTCTCCGGCTCATACCACCCCTGCGCCAGCTCGCCACGATTCCACTTCCCCATAAAACTCTTCCACCTCCCACGCACCTCCGCATCATCCAACTCCCCCATCACCAGCCCCTTCTGCAGGTCTAAATAGTGCCCAAACAGCGGCTTAAATGCCTGCAGATCCGCCCGCAACAGCTGCCTCGCATTATACGGAAGGGCCACCGCTTTCACCGCTTTCCCATCTGGCTGCTGCAAGTCCGATTTCCCTTTTGCCCCGTCGCGATCACGGTGCGACGACCGGTGGTGATGGCGATGGTGATGATGATGGTGGTGGTGGTGGTGGTGGCCGTGCTTCTCGTCCCTCTCCCGGTCTCGGTATTTCTCGCGCTCACTGCGTCGATGGCTGCTGCTTTTTCCGTCTCTGTCTGCGCGTGGCGAGCGTGACCGCGACCTTCTGGGACCTGATTTGGAATTTGACCCGGGCGGGTCTGCTTGTGATGATGCCATGGCGGGCTGTATCTCCAAAAGATGCAACGAAATCCTAGGAAGCTATCCAAAGTGATGTCTGTCTTGCGGGTTGCGTGAACGTGACTCTGTTTCGCGTTGGAGGTTGAGTGTTGTGATGAGTGGGATGACTAAGCTTGGCGATGAGCTGATGAGTTCGACTTGAATATTGGGTACAACTTACTGAAACGAGATTCTTGTCTGTGCGATGGCCTCACACGCAATTCGTTACGAGGTATGCCGCGGGGTATCTAGAGTGGTCTATTCTTGGGCGAGTGTTTGCATCTTCTAACTTTTCACTACGGATGTTGTGCTCAATGAGAGGCCTTGCGGTTCGGTTTGGTGCATACCCGGTTTGATGCATATAGACGTGTCCGATGCTCTGTTGACAGCGGACACAACTATTAATATGTAGACAGTCTGTATGTACTTTTTAGAAATTATATATAGAACGTCAACCTTGTACTAGATCTGTCACCTGGACATAGATATAAACCCCAACTCCTGAGGCAGCAGATAAGCACATCAACATGGCTTGGCTGCCTCGGGTATCATTGATTCAGAGGCTTCCTTCCACCTGAAGACATTTTCAAACCGCTAACCAAGTTCGCCTCGCTTTGCATATCGCTCAAGCATACGGACCAACCAAGCCCGCTGGCTTAACTCCTGTCATACCCAGTTGCCCAACAGGACTACTGGGGCGAAACCAGTGGCGCATTATGCACAAGACATCCGATACACTCGCAATCATCTCCGCAGGGGCATGAGTGAATGTTCCCCCCACATGAGCCGTCCATTCTCAGTGGTAAGTTCACGAAGAAATAATCCATTGTCGATAGTGACTGCTCCTCACCCACAGCCGACCCGTCACTCGGTGTGTGAGCTTCAGGTGGAGATTCAGGTGCTGGCACCTGTGTTGGGGTGGTCTCCGTATCGCCGCCTCCGCCGCCGCAACAGCTGCTCCGGCTGCCGCTTCGACTTCCGTTGCTCTCGGTGTATGCGTTGTTAACGTACTGGAACATCTGGTCGTTAAAAGGATGGGCCAGGCAGCCAACACATTGGCAGCCCTCGCCACAGCCGCATTCGTGACTCGTACCCAAGCCAGGAGTGGTACCATTGGTCGGGGTAGTAGGCGATGGCACGTCGATTGATATACCTGGCTGGGAGGCAACCTGTTGCCACATTTCCGGGTTGATAGGGTGCTGCCAGGAACCGTAATGAGCTGGGTAAGTAAATATCGTGGGATATTGGAATGATGTCTCGATACCTGGCTGCTTCAAATCCATCGGAGGGTGGAAATGTGGAGGGAAGGCCTTGTCGTAGGTTTCCTGGGACGCCGGGATGCCATTGGGTTCCTTGTTGCCACTACAGCAGCTGCCCCCCGTTGAGTTGGCTGCGCCGTTGGTTTTTGTTACCGGGGGTGGGCTCAGCTCTATCAGGAGCCCCGAACCGTTTAGAGAGGATGACCTGCTGTGTTTAGAGCCGTTGCTATACGCAGGGGGCGGCATTGTCGTGCCAATATGTGTGCCTTGTGATGGAGAGAGAACATCCTCGGTTTTGATTTCCCGGATAGGAACCGAATGCGGCTGTGGGAATTGCAGGCCCATCTCGAACGGCGAAGGTGTCGCGTAAACCAAACCCTGTGGCGATGTAAATGCCGCCCCTGAGGCGGGTACGAAGGGCACGCCGGTCTCAAAACCTGGCAGCAGACCAGGCGGCGGTACATGGGTGACCATACCATTGGTCACCATGGCCATTGTAGTCGCATCCAGGCTGGCGCCGGTTGGTATTACAAAATTGACCGACATGGGGTCTATTCTGCTCAGGATCACAGGGTCGAATGATTGTTTCCTAGCATTTGACCTTGGTCCGGGGGCCGTTTTATTCACCCGGAAAGAGGCTCGGGTTGGCGAGGTAGGAGTCTCTGTAGGGGAATGGGAGTGGGAGTGTTCCTCAGGGACAGAGTCCAGGTCACTTCCCGTCTCCGGCCCACATCCGCATTTCTGTTTCCGCGGGATTGCAACTTTGACGCCGCCGCAGGAACAAGGCTTGCCCGGTGGACATGGACAAGTGCTCAGGGGACGGCCCGGCTTCCTTACTGGAACCATCACTCGCTCATTGAAGTGGTTGCATTTGGTCGATCGATGACCCCGAATGCATGGTGCGCTGCGTCAAGCCCGCGTCAGCGACATGACCCTCTAGAGACGGCGGAATCCGCGCTTTGGTAGAACTGTGATATGGCTGGAAGAGGGACGGGGTACAAGAGAGGTGGCAGGGGAGCTGGCGAAGGGGGAGCTGGGGAGAAAGGAGGGGGGACATACCAGGCCATCTTTTGGCCATTAATGATAGGCATCTTGGCGGTTGGCTATACACCAGCTCAACATGCATCTGTGGTGTACAGTGTTTGGAGTACCGGCTCCGAGGGTTGGGGGATCCGGGCCTTGAGTTTGCAGTTTCGTTGGCTACGCGGTAGCCTCAGGGTAGCTGCGGACAGCCTGCGTCTCATAGGTAACTGCTCAACAGCACACGAGCCAGATGGGGGTGCTGGCACAGGCGAAAGGGTCACGTCGTTGGGGACCACAGGGTTTTCTCAGCCTTGTTCCGAGAAGCTTTGGAGGCATCCGAGGGTCGAGAGGGTGCGTCGAAAGTGGGGTGATAGGACAGGAGACCTGGATTGGGAAAAGGAGACAAGTATATTCCGCCCCAATGTTAAGCGCACCGCTTGGAATCGTCGGCGAAGTTCGCTGATATCGTGGCGATGATAACGTCGATGTCTACTCGGGAGCTAGTAGCCGGCAGAGTTAGACCTGGTAGCGGTTGATGACCCTAACAGATCCCACGGCTGAGTCGAACCGTCGATCGGTAATCCAGCAGTCAGAGGGGGTCGCAGTGGCGCAAGGGGAGGGGGCCGGCTCGGAGCCGGCGAGCAGTTGGGTGCGACGGCCTCCTCGAGCGTTCGGGGAACGGGCCCTAGAGACGACGTCGTTGTACGCTTCACTGTCCCGTCTGGTAATGTTGCAGCAGCCGGCGCGCAAGGTGAGATTCCGTCAGTTGGCTGGTACCAAGGGGCATGTCGGTTTGAGAGGGGAGGAAAATTTGATAGGAGCTGATGGAGCGCGGATGGCTGGTATCACGCCATGCACTGACAGGCCAGGTGCCGTTTCTCCTCTGTCGATCCGCGAGTGAGTGTGTGCCTTGGACCCGGGTTGGCGGTTACGTTCAGCGATGCCGAGAGAGTCGAAGCCGGCCGTCAGTCAGCGAGTCGCCATGCAATCGCGGAGCCAGCAGCGCGGTTGCGACAGTGACATGTGGATGCGTGGATGTGTGGATGTCTGGTCTCAGATAGACGATAGAGGGGTGTCAGACGAGAGGAGGAGAAGCTGGACGCAGGGCGGATCAATAATTTGGAACTTGTCTACCGTACACCACGGCCATCTAACCCTCCCTTGTGTACGAGGCAAGGTAGGGAGGTACTCTAGTTGCTGTTGATTCGACCCAGGGGCAGACCCTCTTGGACTTTGCCTTGGATCACAGATGCAAGTGCGAGTGGGCATGGTGGGGTGCGGCGCGGTCGGAGGTGACTGAGCAAGTTTCGATTGGCTGCTGGGCCGAAAGCCCTGTGCGCTTGGCACTCGAACTTGAGGCTGCGGTGGGAAACCCGCGGGCAGGGGCGGGAGGCGACTGGTGTTGGGCGTCTGGATGGTGAGGGGTCTAGGTCTGCCTGTCGCTTCAAACCTGTGCCGAAGCTGCCCACCTTCCAGAAACAGGCCCTTTCGTCAGCTGCTTTCAGCGACGGGAAAACCCACGGTGAGATCTGGGTTCATCAGCCTATTCATGTGTGCATAAGCTCGTGATTCCTCCGCAATGAGTAGTTACCGTGCTGCTCTTCCCACCGGAAGCAGACCCGACCCAGCGCAACGTCGGTGCCACATGCCAGGGCGACATTATTCCCAACTAATATTACCAAGAATCAGGTCGTTGTTCGAACCATTCCTGCACAACATTGCGATCCCCACCGCGAACGTGCCGCGAGATCCACGAATAGCGTTAGAGCACGCTCCAGTAGTTTTGCAAATTGTTACCTCACTACCTAACCAGCCACAGTACATTGCTACACACTCCATCTCGATCGAGCATAGTTGGTCGTGGGATTTAGAGTCGAATGTAATATCTCCACGGCGCAAAAGGAAAGACGTGGGAAACGGGATCGCTGCCGCCCTTTACGGCGCTCAGTGTGGAGCCTGACCCATTCCTCTTGTAAAGTTCACGCGGGCGGACATGTGGCACAGCCCATAACCTCCTCAACTTGACGACGAGTCAATGCTGTGCTGGTGCCAATAATTGCTTTTGGGGTGTATCTCATCGGCGGCAGCAGCTAGCTGGCCTCGCGGATCCTCCTGACAGGGAGCTAGGTCTCACCATCAGAGTCAGAGCCGGCAAACATATCCACAGCTCGCATCCTCTTCCTCGACGCTGGCACCTTGACGGCCGACATCTGGAACCCTGCAACGGATTTAATTGCTTCCTTCGCTGCCTCATCTGAACCGCCCATTGTCACGTCGTCGCCGTTGGGGGGGGCCCCTAGAAATGCAATAAAATCATCGTCTGGTTCGCCGTCAAGGTCGTCATCTGAGAAGAGCTCATCCATGCCTGAAGAGTACTGCATCCGAGGAGATCGTAACTCGCCATCCGTGTCTCCCGTCTCCAGCATCGAATCGATGTACCTCTGATCGAGCTGGCCTGCCGTTTCTTGATCTGACACAGGCAGGAAGCCGCTCCCAGGTTTGTCCGACGAGGAGCCTCCATCGGCGGCCAAGGCCTCAACCGGTTTCCAGCGGCCGGCTCCTTTCTTCGCCGTCTCACTGCTGCCATTTGACTCTTTTGGCGGCAGTGGCGGGTTTTCGAAGCTGCTAACGAACAGGGCGTGGGTCTCTAGTGGGAATACGCACCAGCCCTCCCATAGGTTCAGGACAAGCCCAACGCTGCGCTTCCACTTGTCGGCGCGAAGCCGGCCCCAGTTTAGCTTGTCTGCCATGCTGCCGAGTATCTCAAATGTCTTGCGATTCCGCAGCGCTGTCTCGAACAATTGACGATAACGCCAAGCGTGTCGGATACCACTAGTAGAAGACGACGATAGAATGTCGCTGATTACGTAGAGGCCTAGCAAGCGAGCCGCGCTCGTTTCGGGGGTATCGGTGGTAGTTTTGTCGTCCGCTGCTGGTGAAGCATCGCGCGAATCTTCATCCTGGCCTTCTCTTTCCTTCGTCCCCGGCTTGTAGTGCGGGTTCGCGGAGGTGTAGGCGAACGGGTGCTCAATGTTGGAGATGATCATATCCACAATCTCGTCGGCGCCCCGACTCGCGTGGGTGATTGCAAACGTAGTCACACGCGCAATGTCGCCCTTCCTAATCTTTGGCAACGTCGTTGGCAGCCGAGCCAGCAGGTGGGCTAGTTTCGACTTTTCAATCGGATTGAGGAAGGTATCCTCTTGCTCGGCAGCTCCGCCACCAGCCTCGGCTTGGCGAGCTTGCTCGTCCTCGAGGTCCTCCTCGTCGGAGGAGTTGTATTCGGAGTCCGATATAAATTGGTCGACGCCTGTAGTGTACTCGTAGGGTAGAGCCCCGGGTGCTTTCCAGGCGTGGCTCCCTTCAAAGAGTGGGATGTACTTGGCCTTTGACCTGGAGCCTGTCACGATCTCCCACAGACGCCAGCGATACCAGATGCCACCTTCACTCCGGGCATCCCATATCCAAGCCCACTTCTCATCGCGTTGTACGTCAGGGCGGGACATGAGCAACGCCTCAAACTCGGGACCATGCTCCAGGACGGATTCGATGACCTTGTGGATCATTCGGAGTTTCTTGATGTCCCTCGGAGGCCGGATGGGAACATGGAGAAGACCGCCCTTACCCAGCGGGCCGCCCGCGGGTGGGCCGTATGATGTCGGAGGCGCATAGCCACGGCTGTAGCCGGTAGGCTGTGGACCTGGCCCCCCTACAGGCCCTTCGACACGTTTGGCACCAAATGGATGCGCTACTGCGATGGTTGATGATACGGCAGTCAGGCCAGATGCTATCGCAGCCGAAGAGAGATGCCTATGCAACGACAGAAAGAAGCCGAAGCCAAGGTAGCGATTTTGAAGGGCGCTAACGGCCGCATCTATCTCTGTTGCCGGCGTCTCTTTTGATAGGGTGACAATGGCGGCGATCGACTTTCGCTCAGTGCCGCCTGGACCGCCTGGGGGAACGATCCTAACGTTCTCGACGGTCAAGTTGGGCGGCACCAAGGCCTTGACGAAAGCGGGAGATGTACCTGGTGGAAGGTTGGCGAGGCGCAATGTGGGTTTTGAGATCGCTTTTTCTTCCGCACGGCCGGAAGCTGGTGTGGTCTTTTCGTCCTCGTCGTCGCTAGCAACAAATGCCTTGGACACGGACCGGGCGCTGGACTCCCTGTCGTCGAACCCTAGCCTTCCACGGCCTTCGTCGGCGTCTCGCTGATATGGCGACTGGAAGCCATCGTGTGGTCTCTTCCTTCCGAACGAAGAAGACAGTGGCCCCAAGCTCCCTGGGCCGCTTTTTATGGGAGTGCCAGAGGGCGCACCGAAGTGTCTCTTCGCCGTACCGCCGCCGAGTGGGGCCTGGCCGCCGAACGCCGGCCGTTCTGGAGCTCCGGGTCCATGTCTTGAAGGGGCCTGTCGTGGCCCGTACGAAGAGCCATTATTGTCGTCGTCATTGTCGAAGCTTTTGACAAAGTCCTCGTAGACTGCGGCCGTCTCCGCGGCCTCCCGACGGCGCTTTGCCTCGGCCTCGGCCTTTTGTCGCTCGAACGCCGACTGTTTGCTGGGTTTCTGCAGCTTCGCCTCTACATCAGGGAACTCCGAAATCTTCTTGTTCGACGACATTTTCGGCGCGGGCGTATGTGTCGCGCATGTTGGTTTCGCCTGGGCGCGTTGAGTGGGATGGGTTGTGACAATTGCGTCGAAACCAATTCAAGCACCGAGGCTGTGATCGTGACACCTTGATGGTCTGTGCGCCGCAGCAACTTGCAAGCCCTCCAAACTCTACGAAGTACAGTCGATATCATACTGTCGGACTGTTCATGCCCCACTACTCGAAACTAAGCAAATTCGAGGTTCTATAGGGGTAATGGAACATTGTTTACTTAGTCAGGCTTTTGGAGCATCGAGCCTCTCGCAGCGAACAACTGGCCCAGAAGCGGGTGATGGTTCTCACTAAATACATATCTTATCAAACACGGATTGTTGCATACCATGTTATTTGCAAAGACGAAGTCCCTGGGCTGCGACTCACTTCAAAAGGCAAGAGCGACGCGAGAGCGTGCGAACCTCCTGAACTACCCCTTCGAGAGCCGCGTCGGAAATGAGCAGCTGGAGAAAACCTGCAACTTCACTTCCCTTGCGTCTGGAAATTGCTACATTTTTCGGTATGTGTCTGGGCAGGCTCAATGTCACACTGGGCCACAGATACACACGCTTTGGCGGTAAGTTTGGCGCCTTTCTTGATTCAAAGCACCCCATCAAGGTGCGATGAGTGAGCCCTCCCCGCCTTGCCCGGACTCCGATCCCTTGTTGGGCCCATAACAAGTCACTCTCCCCACCCATCCTCCCCTTTTCACCTTGTTCCCCTTCGCAACGAAAGCTCCAAGGACTGGAGTGGTTCATTGCCTCGTGATTCGCTTCCAATCGCCCACAAAACACCATCTTCCTACTCTGCTTTGTGCCCCTCCCACAGCCCAGTCGACCCCTCCGATCCGTCACATTCCTCCGGCTCGCTTGAAACACACGACTCCATGTCCTATGCAGCGCCGCCGTCGGATAAATAAGCGTTCGACCTGCGTTGGCGGCGTTTCTGTCTTACCCAATCGAGGCTGCTGAAATCAAGGCGCGCCTCCAACGCAGTCGGCCAGTATTCGCGACCCAGCACACAAACTTTCAGGGTTTGGATGCCTTGCTGCCTTGTTCAGTCTGCTCGTCCCGCCCCCCGTCCGTGCCTCCCTTCTTCAAATGGCTTCTGCGGCCCCTCCCTCTCCCTCTTCTTCCTCTCACCCTCAACCATCCTCTCCTCAGCTGTTCTCCCCTCCCTCCTCGATTCTCATCATCGGCTCTGGCATCTTCGGCCTCGGCACCGCATGGGCTCTCGCACGCCGCGACATCTTCGCACAATGCACCATCACGGTCGTTGACCGGTCTGACCCAGCCGACCCGGGTGCGTTTCCTGCACCCGACGCTGCCAGTGTCGACACGAGCCGTATCGTCAGAGCCGATTATGCCGATCCCGCCTACGCTGCCCTCGGCGCGGAGGCTCAAGTTCAATGGCGAAAGCAAGCCCGACCCACAGACCTGGGTGCCCAGGGTCGATACCACGAGAGTGGCTTGGTTCTTGTGGCGGATCCAGGTCCAGCTCGGGTGCCTGGCGAGATCGTGGCGAAGTCTGACATGAGGGGAATGGACTACGTTCGCTCGAGCTGGGCGAACGTCCTCTCCCTTGCCTCTTACAATCCCGACCTAGCTAGCAGCATCCATGAGCTCCGTGACACCGCTGCCATACGTGAACGGTTGGGCACTGGGGGTAGCTCTGGGTCGTGGGGTTACATCAATCAAGGGAGCGGATGGGCAGACGCCGCCGCTTCCACGAATTGGCTGTTCAACCGCGTCAAGGAAACTGGTCGGGTTACGTTTGTTTCGGGCACGGTGTCTTCGCTGAAGCACAGCGGGACGAGAGTCACAGGTGCTTGGCTCTCGGACGGCCGCGTTCTGACCGCTGAGCTTGTCGTGCTTGCCGCCGGGGCATGGACAGGCGGTCTGGTCGACCTTTCAGGACAGGCCACAGCCACTGGCCAAGTCCTCGGTTATCTGGACCTCACGGAGGCAGAACAAGAGAAGCTTGGGGATATGCCCGTCATCTTGAACCTGACAAGCGGGCTTTTCATCATACCGCCGAGAAACCGGATTCTCAAAGTAGCTCGTCATGCCTATGGCTACCTCAACCCGACATTGCCAGAAACCACCCAGCTGCCATCCGCCTCTTCATCGCCACCAAACCAGCCCATCTCATACCCGATTACTTATCTTTCCGACCCGGCGCTCTCGATACCGCAGGAAGGAGCAGATGATCTTCGCCAGGCTCTGCGTGAGATGGTACCCGGCTTGGCTGAGCGCCCATTTACCAAGACGAGACTGTGTTGGTACTCAGATACACCTACTGGGGATTTTCTGGTTACATATCATCCACGATACGACGGGCTATTCCTCGCTACTGGCGATAGCGGTCATGGATTCAAGTTCATGCCCGTCATCGGGGACAAGGTTGTGGATTGCATTGTGCACAACTGCCCTCCTGACTTTATCAAGAGATGGGGCTGGAAGCCAGACACGCAGCGTGTCGTCACAGAAGACGGGAGCAGAGGCGGGCAGCCTGGCTTAATATTGGCCAATGAGCTTGGAAACGCCAACTAGGCGACATGTTTGATCTGTTGGGGACTACGCAATTCCGAGACTACATCCCAAGATGGCGGCGGCGGGCTCATGGGGAAGGAGTCGCGGTGGAGGGTTGACTTATGCGAGGTGAGTATACACACCAAGAGAACAGAACACATCACAAGAAGGATACGAGCGAATTTGGTTCATAAAATGATGGCATTGGTGGCCGAATACCACGACTAAAAAGCGAGAGCTTCCAGAATGCTAGTTGCCAATAACCATGACGCTGAAGCCCAAAACTGGGAACAGATCGCCATGAGGCAAAAAGGCTAGACAGAGTCTTGCAATGCAATAGTTGCGTGTCAGAAGCCACCATAACCTTAAGTTTCAGCACACGAGCAAAGTCTTGCCTCGTGCGTGTTTTACGCTCCCAACCTGCGAACGTCTGCTGCCGTCGGGTCTGACAATGATTCACGTGGCCAGACGGCCTAGCAGTCGCAGTCTGTGGATCTTTCTCCCCTGGTCCCTCGAGTTCACCCTCCGCGCAGCACCTTCGCTGCGGCTATTAGGACGGCAATCGACCTGCGCTCATTGCCGCCGTGCATGCGCGCTGTGTCGACGATTCCATGCGCAATCTATGTGAATATACGAGGCGGTGGATCTGCCTCGGTCGAACGTTTCCTCCCTGTAAATTTCCTGCCTGAACGCCGATGCAATGCTGTAAAAAAGACGCGAATGGTACAACATCCGGAAGACAGCGCTGTAAATAAGTGCTGTTGCCCGGATAGGTTTTTTTTGTGGGGTATGCTGGTCGTGGTCTCATGAAGAGGGTTGGTGAATAGTGTACAAAGTCGGTGAGGGTGTGTGCAAGACTTGCTGGACGAGAAAAATCCCGAGGATCCAAGGGATTTAGATCTTGCGGAAATCTGAACGTATCTGTCAGGAATGACTTCGTGGCAATGCAAACACAGTAAAGCGACATACCTTGCAACACAGGATAGATCATCTCAAAAGCTTGATAGATCTCCTCGCGGACTTTGGCACCAGTTAAGACGATCTTGCCGCTGACGAAGATCAGAAGCACGATCTTGGGCTTGATCATACGGTAGATGAGACCAGGGAACAACTCAGGTTCATAAGAGCTGAAGTTGTGATGCTTAGAGGCCAGACCCTCGAGGCGAATGGGGAACTTGATGTCGCACGAGCCGACGATGTTCTGGATTTTGAAGTCGGTGAACTTGGCATTGAAGCCGAGCTTCTGGATGATGCGCGCATACTTGCGCGAGGCAAGCTTCGAGTCATCCTCGGACTTCGCACCAGTAACAACCATCTTTCCACTTGCGAAGATCAGAGCGGTAGTCTTGGGCTCACGGATGCGCATGATAACAGCCGCGAAACGCTTCGGGTTATACTGTTCTGCGGTCAGACTATGCCTGGCAGCGCTCGCATTGAGCCAGCTCCGAGAAAATTCTCGTCACGTACCTCAGCATTTCTCGCATGAAGCGCAATCGTCTTGAGATCCAAACGGCAATCGAGATTGACCGTCGCGACGATGTTCCTGATCTGAGTCAGCCCACTGAACCTCTTCGAGAACCAAAGAGGTGTTCCTACTGGAGAGTGGGCGTCAAGCCACTTCCGTTCGGTGCTGCGCCAGGCGTCGCAGCAGGAGTCGCGGGAGTCACCCCAGTACCATTTCCGGTTTGAGCTCCATTCTGGCCACCATTGATCGCGGGACCCTTGTCCTGGGCGGTCGAGGGCGGCGTGAGCTCGCCAGCGGCGCCCGGGAACGACAGGGAGCCAGGCGCGGTGAAGGCCTTCGCCTGCGCAGCGTTGGAAGGGTGCGTTTGAATCGCCTCCATCTTGCTCCGATTTTGTGTTTTGAGAATGCGAGATTCGGTAGTAAAACCTATTTCTCAAACAGACCTACGTCCAAAAATGTCAGGCCAAGTTACTTCCAATTGCGGCGCAGAGAGCAAATGGTGCGTGATGGTAGGCAAAATATTTGGGTGGTTTTTCGTGGAAAAAGACAGGAAGGCGCGCCCAGCGCGTCAATTTATAGTTGGAAAGTGGGGCAGCGATGTTGGAAGAAAACTGGTGGAGTGTGCAGAACCCAGAGGTCTTCTAAAGCATGGACGTGGACGGCGGGATTGCTTACCAGGTGTGGGAGATGAACAACTTAATGTCTCCCCCTCCACTGTTGTTCGTAGCGACAACTCCTGAGACTGTCGGTGACCTCTCGATCAGGGACGGCCAGAGACAAGTCGGCCGGGATGATCGTCTTCCGCGCACGAGATGAGCGACGGCGAGATTTCGTGATCAAGGATGGCTTCGGATGCGAACACGTTCAGCTCACGGCAAGGAGACGTCTTCTTTGATTCCTGATAACTAGCAGGTTGCACTGTGGCCTGTGCAAATGTCTTCTATTGTCCTCGACGATTAAAATGGTCGACGATGACGGACTGGAGGAGGTCGGGTGCTTTGTGTGAGAAAGGCGCCACCGATGACGAGTCGTCGGGATCCTTTGTCAGAAAGACGATCGATCTCCTGTCCGGTCGACGACAGATTAATCCTTAACCTAAATGAGAGGTGCGCCCACACAACGCAGATCGGAAAGGAGATGTAGATGCACGACAGCGGCAGACGAGGCTGAGCTGTTGTGGTTGAAGACGGGCTTCGGTGTGAAGAGGTGAGGGGGTGTGGTGGGGGGTAAAAAAAAATCGAGGCCGAACGGGGTAGCAGGTACGTAGGGCCGGTCGGGACTTCCGCGCAAGAGGGCTCGAAACAAACGGGTTGGAGGGAGCGCGGGCTACTTATAATTTTCGCCCAGCGTGCACACTGCGGCCTCAGGCCGCCACGCTAAATTTGTGGCGGCGGGCCCCTTGGTCTTTCATGTTTTGGGACGCACACCAGGGCCTGTCACAGCCAATCGAATCGCCGGACGCCCGGACTTTATCTAATCTGGACCGCCTCCTCTTGCCTCCTGAACCAAATATGCACTTTTCCCTCAAAGTACCAGTACTTCCTGCCAAAGTGCTCTTCGCATCCCTGCCCAACCCGCCAGTCAAACCTGCGCTCTTCCGACGGGGCTCCCCACTACCCAGCAGAGGTTGAGCCAGTTGAGCCCCAGCAGCCCGTGCCCCCAGCGCATTCGTGATTGAGACTAAACTCGCCACACACCACACCATCCCTGAAACACTTTGATTTTCCTCCTTTTCCCCTTGCCTCCCACTCCCAAAGCGCGGAAGCTGCATCTGTTTGTCCCCCATTCTCGAAGCAAACTGGCTCGAGGCATTTCCCATCGACGACAAACCTCACGGATTCCCCTGGGCCCGCTCTCATTCATACATTTTCCGGCTTCGTTTCGGGCTGTTCACGACACGGTAATTGACGAGTGCGTTTCGGCTGGCGCTGCGAGTCACTCCCGAGGTCGAGTTTATGCGCCGTGAGCTAGTGGGTTCATGATCGCCACTCTCGCAACAAGCAGCAACCACACGAGACCGAAGGCTCCGCGGGCTCCAATAACTGTTTGAACTGCTCAACAACAGTTTGCCCTGCCTGCTCCGCCTGGCACGCTTCCTAACTTTGCATCCTCGGTTGGTCGGGAGCCTGATGAAAATACCTGCCTGACTCCCCGATTTTCTGTGGCAGCAAGCTTCGTGGGGGCGCTCACATTTTTCGCGCCCGAGGATGGTGGCATCTCTTTCCTCAAGCAATTTGTCGGGTACGACCGTTACCTTTGCACAAGATTACCACAACCTGAGCCCAGCCAGAGCCGCAGACTCCATACCAGCATTTTACTTTCTACGATCCGACCGTAGGATGTGCGCATTGGTTCTGTCACGGAAGCGACGAAATTGGACACGACGCAAAGCTTGTTATGCCTGAGGCACGATCCTGTCAAAGGCACCCACCCGCCAAGAACAATCATCAGTCGATCCGAATGAAAGCCTCCGTTGTCCCGGAGATGCATACACTTGTTGCATCATACGCTGACAGGCTTCATAGCAAATTTGACGCATCGCTCGATTCGCAACATGAAGAGCCTAGAGCCTGGCCAGAGTGACTGCCCCTTCCTTGCCTGTTGTAAACCGATGCAGCGCAACGCAACGCAAGCTCACTTTGGATCCACAGAGCCTAACCTTCGAGATGCTTGGCCTCACTCTTCAGCGGCCGGGCTCTGGTGTCTAGCCAAGACAATGGGTGCTGAACAAACACACCAGAACCTTCACATTCTGACAACTATTGACATCAAAGATACAGGACATAGATGGAGGCATCAATCCGGACATGCAAGTCGGACAGTCGCTCTTTTACCCCTTTTCTCCTGCTCTATGCTAAATGTCTCTGCCGCGTTTGTCAGGCCGCAACTTTTTCTTCTTGTGTCGAAGGTATCGGTACTTCGGCGTGCAGGAGTGGCCCGTGTGGCTCAAAGCGTCCCATCCCTGTCTTGTGCGTTTCCGGAGCACCAGCCTCACCTATGACTCATTTCCTCGCTCCCTCCCTCCACAGATTCCACAATTCAAAGCCCGACTTTATGCCACACGACAAGAAAAAAATCAAGTCTCCGTCCTCGCCGGGCTCTCTCCCAAGCCTATCCAGGCGAGACGGTGCGCTACCTCGGCTACCCAAGGGATACGACAACCTACCTCATTCCCGCCCTTCCGACCGGGCACAACGCATTTCAAAGGTGAGAAGCGGAAGAAAAGAGAAAAGGCAAAAGGCGACAGGATTCCTTCAGGCCCAGAAAACGGACAGATACCGGCAGCCTTCTCCGGGATATGTGCGGATCCGTTGGTGGACTCCTAAATGGATGGTGGAAGAAAGAGGCCGGGTCCAGGCAGTCGCGCGGCCCAGCCTGCTCCTCTCACATGCAATCAACTTGCATAGAAAAGCCGGCGGACTGCATAACTGCCGCGATTCATTGGACACGAAAATATCCTAGTGCTTAAAACAGACCGCTATCACGCCCCGTCTTACTGACGGACAAGAAAAAGGGAGGAGGTCAGCGATGCAAGACAAAATGCTAACTGGAATGTTGGTTGACCTCGCTTGACTCATTTCGCTTTGATGGTCGACGGCTGCAATGTAAAGCATTGTGCATCCATGCCTTTGCGAGCCTGTTTCTTATCTTTCGCTTGGAATCGTAGTGCGGCTCGTGCGGATGCCCCGTATTGCAGCGCCGGGAAAGAAACCCAAGAAAATGCCATTTTCCAGGTAGCTGAAAGCCGATTGGCTGCGGCGAATTACGACGCGTCAAAATGAACGCGGTGGGCGGGCGCACTGTTGCATTTCCACCATCGCGGCGCGACAGGACGCGAGAAAGATTACCAATGTACGGAATGCGGTAGTCTGACCCGCCATACTGAGTACGGCGCCCAAAACTCTCTTCAGCATCATGCTGCCCGTTGATTATATGTTGACGTGATGAATGAAGTGTGAAACTTTCATTCCACGTAACTTTCCTGCTCAGGTCAGCGTCTGTCGTGGATTGGGTACGCAGCTTCCATTCCAATATGAAATCCCGCTTTTGTCCATTCCGGTGATTCGGTTCGAATGCTGGTCACGACCGAAGCCGAAAAGTCGAAAAGAAAAAAGTATAACTCGAAAAATGCCAAAAGCTAATGTGTGGCAGATAAATATGCTAAACAACCTGATGATGCTTGCCTCCCTTATCTACAACTACGCTCTACTGCGTACATACCAAATATTACTGCCCCCGTCCTTTTTGTATTCAAAACGCCGCCCTCCCTAAACCATGACTCGCCTATGTCATGTAGTACTTGGGACCCTCGCCGCCCTGCGGAACCTGCCAGTTGATGTCCTGGTTGGGTGCCTTGATGTCACATGTCTTGCAGTGGATGCAGCTGCGGGAAGTACGATGGTTAGCTGCCTGACTGGCTGTGGCACGGGCGTTTGGGGCGACTAAAGAAAAAGGGGAGCTCACTTTTGAGCGTTGATCTGGAAACGCACGCCCTCGGGCTTGCTTGAGTCATCGACATACTCATACACGCCGGCCGGGCAGAAGCGGTTCTCGAGGCCCTTGAAGGTAGGGTATGTCTCAGCGGTGTGCTTCTCCCAGTCCTTGACCTGCAGATGGACGGGCTGGTCCTCCTCGTGGTTGGTGCCGGTGCGAGAAACGCTAGTAAGGATATCGAAGGTGAGCTTGCCGTCGGGCTTGGGGTACTCGATCTTGGGGCAGCTGTCGGCGGGCTTGGTGGCCTCGTGGTCCTGCACCTTGTGCTTGAGGGTCCAGGGTACGCGGCCCTTGAGGATGAAGGCCTCGAGCCCAGAGTACACCATGCCGCCATAAATACCAAGCGGTGTGTGGAAGGACGGGCGCATGTTGCGCACCTCCTTCAGCTCCTTCCAGATGGACGAACGGCGCAGGGCGTCCTCGTAGTCGTACAGGAAGACAGCGCCATCGTCGGTGCTGCCCTGCAACGCCGTCCACGTGGCCTCGGCGGCGAGCATGCCCGACTTCATGGCGTTGTGTGTACCCTTGACCTTGGGCACGTTAACGAAGCCAGCCGAATCTCCGATCAAGGCGCCGCCGGGGAAGGCCACCTTGGGGATGGACTGGAAGCCGCCCTCGATGAGAGCGCGCGCGCCGTACGAGATGCATTTTCCGCCCTCCAGAACATCCCGGTATAGCGGATGTTGCTTGAGCTTCTGGAACTCGCCGTAGGGCGAGAGCCACGGGTTGGTGTAGTCAAGGGCTGTGACGAGGCCGATGCTGACGAGATTGTCGCCAAAGTGGTACATCCACGCGCCACCGTACGTATCGTATGGGAGAGGATATCCCATCGAGTGCACAATCTCGCCCTTCTTGAACTTCTCCGGCGACACCTCCCACACCTCCTTTACTCCTAAACCGTACGTCTGCGGCTGGCTCTCGCTACGCAAGTCAAACTTTTTGATAACCTGCTTGCTCAGACTGCCGTGGCAACCCTCGCCAAAAAGCGTAATGCGCGCATGGAACTCCATGCCGCGCTCAAAATTGTCCTTGGGCTTCCCGGTGCGCGCGATTCCCAGATCGTTGGTAGCCACGCCCTTGACACTCCCATCAGCGTGGTACAGCACCTCACTAGCCGCAAAGCCGGCATACACCTCCACGCCGACCTCCTCGGCGCGCTCGCCCAGCCACTTTGTGAACTCGTTGAGGCTGACAATGTAATTGCCCTTGTTGTGCATCTGCGGCGGGGTCGGCACGGGGATAGCCATCGACTTGGTCAGAAAGCGCATTGTGTCGCCGCCAGCGGGCGTAGCGCCCGCGAAGCGGCTCTCATTATCCTCGGCCAGCCAGTCGGGCAGCAACTCGTCGATGGCCGTCGGCTGGATCACAGCGCCCGACAGGATGTGGGCACCAAGCTCACCAGCCTTCTCCAGTAGGAGCACGCGGAACTCGTCGCTGCCAGCCTCGTTCGCGAGCTGCTTGAGGCGAATGGCGGCGGCCAAACCGGCAGGCCCACCGCCGACAATGCACACATCGACCTCGTCGCTCTCGCGCTCAACCGTCTGCGGATCGAACGACTCCTCTGCGTCGGCATTGAGGCGAGGGGCGGTCGTGGAAATCGCTCTCCTCGAAACTGCCGCTACGGAGATCCTGCTGCTCGAGGGGCGCGCATGCTGCCGCCGTGGTCTACTCGCGCCGGATGTGCTCGTCGCCGCCGGCAGTGTGGGTGCGGGCGTCGCAGCGAGGCATCGAAAGCCGCGAATGTGTAATTGGGTCGATCGCGGGGAGGTCGAGGTGGTGGCGCGGCGGCACAGGCCCGTCGTGAGCCTTGCCGAGGCTGTTGAAGACATCTTTTGTCCAATTGCAGGCTGACTACCTCCTTACGATACAACAGGTTGGCGGGCGGGAGGAAGGCTTGCGTTGGGCGTGTTCGTCAGTGCAGAGCCACCTCCATTTTCCGGGGGAGCAGTGGATCTTTCAGAGCTCCAAAGCGGCGTGGGCGACTTTGAGAATGACGTCCCGCTGCCAGGCCCACCAACCAATCGACTTCTTGGCATTTGAAAACGATCTGTGCGAAGTTATCCGAGGCAAGCCGCTGCCGAGCACCGATGGGAGCGAGGGGCAAACCCCTGAGGCACTACTGTGGTTACGTGCAAAAGTAAAATACCCCTGTCAGGTATCTCGGGCTTGCCCCACAAGAGGTTTTTCCGGCCTCACGGGCGCTCCTCTGTCCTGTGCGGCCCTGGCAAAATCCCCTGTCTCTACCTGGCCTGGACTGTTTTACTTACCCATCATACCACAGTAAACAACAAGCCTCTGCCGTCGAATTCCCCGACTTCTGCATTACTCAAAAGGTTGTCCGTGGTCTGCTCACTGGCTGTAAACATCGCATAAACTCCAAACAGAAAATAAGACCGACCTATGTTGTAAATTGCTCTTTTAAATCGCAATTCCAGATAACTACATTAATTATGTGCCTTGATTTGGTTAGCTGAGCTAGATATGACACGAAGTCTCAAATTATTGCGACCCAGAACCATGTCGGTTCAGGTGCGGAATCTCATACTGCGTATCCCTCCCCTCTTTCACAGTCGCCCAGAAGTCATAGCTCTTATCATCCTTCCTCGCCAGCTCCGCCTTGCGTCTCCGCCTCTCATCTGCCTTGCGTCGTATCTTCCTGGTGCGGCTAGACTTCGGCTCCAGCTTTCTCAGGTGCTTAATCCCGCCAGCCAAACCGCGCTTGGTGTTCACATACACCGACTTCACGAAGGACTGCGCCCGCCAGTTGTAAGCCGCAGTGAGCGACAGGATTACCAGTAGTGCCGATGATGGCAACGAGATGAGACCAATCTGCTTCAAGCTCGGCAGGTTGTCCTCGTCCCAGTCCGAGGCGTTGACGCCGAACAATCCGGTGAAGAAGCTAAGCGGTAAGAAGATCACAGTAAATGTAGTGAAGATCATGACGCTCAGGTTCTGGCTGAACGCGAGCTCTGTCTGGACTCTGGACCAGCGGACCTCGTCCACCTGCGCCTGTCTCTGCGCCATCTCCAGCATTTTCTCGTACTGGTCAAGATATTAGCCACTTTGCTCGCCAATGGGGAATGGGTGCGCAGCGGGAACACCATCTTACATCTTTTCTGACAGTGTCGACCCTCTTGAGCATGTCCTTGGCCTGCTGTCTGTACTCGTCCAAATACTCGAGGGCTTCCTCTAGGTAGAACTGCCCATTGCTCGTGATATCCTTGAGCTCTCTGCCAGTGTATATGGTCTTCATTGTTCTAATGACTGACTCCTGTGTCTCAAAAAGCTTTGAGAGCGTGGAAAGCTCATCTTCAAGGTCGCGGAGCTCTAAAAGCGCAGATGTATTCTCCCGATTCTCGCGCTTTGCCCTCTTCAGCTCCCTTTTGTGGCGCCTCTTGATAGCCGCAGGGCTGTTTTCCTCTGTCTCGTCTTCCGAATCCGACTCTGCGTCTGAGCCAGCGGCTTTGAAGGTCTGTAGTCTGAAGTGCTTCATATTTTGCGTCATCCTCTCGGCCTAGGAGTCATGTTGTCAGAGCCGACCCCGCGATCATGTTACTGCACAACACTTACCAGTAAGCCAATAGCCTCCTCGAATATACGGAATATCTCAAGATCGGGATGCTGGTGTTAGTTTTAGTCAACATTTCTTGTCACTCCACCGTTGCGCAGCGGGCATCTCAATGTGAGCATGCATTAAGTTGCGGCTCCTCAAGCATCCACAAAAATTCCCGCTTGCCACCCAGACGTAGGAATAAACAGAGAGGGGCGGACATACCGAAGATCTATCCAAAAAGACGGTGACTGCGTGGAAAACGATAAACGCAGCTAGCTCCAAAGCATTCTCTGTCCTGCCAGTGAGATCGCCGTTCAACTCGTTGTACACGCTGTTCCGAAGGTCCGCTTGCTGGAACAGAGTACCTTCCCTCGGATCCGACTCCCGCTTGGGGAAGAACGTAGCCAAGGTAGCTATCCAATGTTAGCAACTTTTCCACTCCTTCTCATCCCTTGAGACGCTTACTTGTGTCAATGGCCCAAAGCCAGAGCTGGTCGATCATAAGCAGGTTGCCGTCTCTCAGATCGGTCTCCTCTTCATAGTACGTTTCAGCATCCGAGCTTTCATCATCCTCTTCCTCGCCGTCATCTGATTCTTTTACATGCAAGGAATCCAAGCTCGATGGAGTGGTACGAGTACCCGCGGTTGCCGTAGGGCGAAAGTGCGGCGGCAGCGGTGGCTGCTTGGTAAGTTTGTACAGCATTTGATCATCATCCCTTGCAAGTGTGTCTTGAAGTGACGGGTAGCCAAACTGATCAAGCGTCCGACGGCAGTTAATAGGGGGGTCATGGCTGATAAACTCCCACGCAACCCTGAGCTCCAGCGATTCAAGCTCCGCGATGTCCTTCGGTACAGGTGTGGCTCTACCATGGTGAAGTCGACGCTTGATGAGATTTCGGCGCCTGACAATGCTTTGGTAAGTGTCGAAATGGAGATACGGAAAGTACGCGTAGAGGCAGTTAGGTGTGATCCCGGAAGATACCCGTCCTCCGTAGGATGCCAGAACCCAAGGTGAGGAAGGGGAATCAGCTGTAACCCATGAGCATGATGGTTTGGTGTAGGATGGTTGGGCCGGCGAGTGACCACCGTTGATATGTTTGGATTCCCAATTATCATAGTTAAAGAGCCTGGAAAAGTTATGGTTCTGAGTTTCACTCAACTTGTCGAAGATGTTCTACATATGCGGTCAGTGACGTATGTCTCGAACGACGTACAGGCGGAGCGGCTGGTTCTTACCCTGACCCAAATGGGGTTTGTGAAGGGCGTATGAATCCACATAAACTTCCTTAGATTAGGGTCGGGACGAGAGAATCCTGCTGTGGGATCCCGGATGACGAAGCGAGCCTTGTTTAGCAGCTCCTCCTGTTGCCTCCTCGTCAAGTCAGACTCCCTGAAGTCCGGTCTGGGAAAGGCAGCAACATCAATGTTACTGAGCCGTATGGCCGGCTCAGACACCGTACTAGCTGTGCTGTTGGAACTGCTGGAGCTTGAAGGGCGGATGTTTTCCGCCGGCAGTGCCGGTGCACTCTCGCTATGGGGTTGCCCTCCGAGCCTTGCAGCTATCGGAAAGGGATGGCCCTGTAAGCTGATGGATGGCCTTGCGGACGCGCTTGTGATGACAATGTTCGGCAAATCAGGCTCCATGGACGCCTGCGAGTTTAATGTTCCGGAAGGGGATGCCTGCCACGCCTTCTGAACGTTGTCCCACACGTTGAGACCTCCTTTCGTTTCCGGCGCTTTTGCGGCTGGGCGTGCCGGAGTCAGGCTAGTTTGGCGGCGAGTCACAACTCTACTCAACCTCTCAGCGAGACACTTTTCGGGCCCCTTGACCAGGAATTCGCCGAGATGGTACTTCGTAGCATACAGGCGAATCGTCGATTCCATTTCCGCATCGGGATCCTCGTAGAAGCCAATAACTTCCACTTTGACATGCTCCTTGAGCCTCAGCGGAGTGTGGATATACGCGCTCAGCTTCTTAGCTTTCAAGATTGCCGTTGTAAAATCGTCGAGGAAAGTTGCCATCGTTTTCGTGTTGTTCAGCCCGAAGGAGGCGAGGTGCGCGTGGTCGCTGTCCACCGAGAAGACATCTTCATGCCTGAGATCTAGTAACGCGGACTTTATCGACACCAGCGGAGCCCCAAACTGTACCTCAACAGACCGTTCGTTACCAAGACCTGATAATTCCGAGTCGATCGTCTCGTAGAGTGACCAGATACGAAGCTCGCTTGCAATATCGGCAAATTCCTCCTGCATTCTAAGGAGTGAGGGGTGGCCAACCCGGATCTCATCGGACAGTGACTTGGGAAGAGGCCGTCGAAGCCGAAGCAGTTGCCGTATACTCTCCTTGAGATTCTTCATGGACATATAGCTCGATCCCCGATGAGGTGTGGCTATACAGCATGTTAAACCGGCTCATCGATGGATCAGAGCGAACGTCTTACCAAAGAATACCACACCATGGCAATTGTATTTGATCTCACGGTACTCAGGCAGTTTGGCCGCTAACAGAAGAGCAAGCTTCACCACCAAGCCACCAATGCTGTGTGCAATGAAGAATATGGGCCGCGACGGACGCTGTACAGCGGTCAGCAAGGCCTCAGGCCTCTCGTGCAGCACAAGGCTTCACTCACTGTTCCTTGACGCTTCTGCTGCACTTGGTCGAGCAAATCCCTAGCAAGACGTTCCAGAGTCGTCTCATCTGTCAAGGCCCGATGCCTATACAGCATAACTCTCGCAGTATTGGCGGACCGTCGGATACCTTGCCGAACCCACATCTGGCCTGCCTTTGGCAGGGGACGGTCAATGGCGGGACTGAGGATGGTGTCCGCCGCCAACTTGGCGACGGTAGGGAGCTTGCGCAAGTTGCTTTGGGATGGGGCTCCAAAGTAGTCCTCGGGGAGAGGATCGTAAGTCCAAGTCTGGACTGGGTCGGCCCCTGGACATGGGACAGCAATAACATCGACTTTTGTGTCATTGTAGCCCGTACCATCGACATCTCCATCAATATGGGCAAAGCCAGGCTCCAGGTCCTCGTCGCTGTTGGGCAGTGAGTCTTCTTCTTGACGGTTTCCACCGGGCTTTTTCGCCATATCAACCCTCGAGATGTCATCTGGTGCCATAGTTTGGGGCTTTGTATTGTCATTGTTCAAGACCGTAGCCATAGCCTCGCTGGCGCGTCCCTCTTTCTCCATCCCAAAATCTTCTAACACGAAGGGCCGGGGATGTGGTCATGAAAAGCCACAGTGATGAGAACGGCAAAATATGAATAGAAGAGGCAGGCACTTGGACAATGCGACAGCCCATTGAGAAATAATATATTGACAAAACTACAGAAAACGACAGTAAATACGAGTGAGCGCGATGTCGAAATGGTACCAAGATAGCTGGCCACCGCCAAGAGCCGTCACGGTCCAGCCCACGATGGCGCACGCTGCCCGGGGACGGCAAAACGGCACGCCCTGAGCCGCTGTGGGCTGCAGAGAGCTCTGCCACAGCCCCCAAAGCCCTCTAAAAGGCCGCCAGGGTGGTCCATTGGCGCATCCGCGTGACAGGCCTCGTGGTGTTGCCGAGCCTCCTTTCGCTTGCTTGAGACCGACGGATCGAGGCCGCTAACCACCCCTAAAATGACGGATCGTGAGTGGCTCGTTCGCGATAGCAGTGTGGGGACCACGATGCAGGCTCATCCGTTATTTTGGAACCCGGAAGACGCTGCGCTTCAACGCGGATTGCATAAGTGCAATGTGGGCAGACGCTTCAAAAGAGAGCATACCCAAGAGAGGAGTGTGTTCGTTCCGCTCGAGAGATGTTGCCCACCAAGCTACGTCCTCCACCGTTTTTACTCGGCACGACCCTCGGTCAACGCTTGAATGAGAGAAGTGTTGCTGACCCACCGACCCACCAGTAGGTAACATGCACCTTCCCGCAAAGCTATCACGTGCATTCTGCCTCCCCAGCGAGCTCTCAATCACGCAGGTACAGGAATAAAAGCAACAGCCTACTAAGCAGCCTTGCTGCAGGAAGCGCGTATCCTTGAATTTCATGTTGCTGATCCGACCTACCTACCATTGAACCCGGCGACATCCCACCTCAACAACCCTTAGCCCTTCATATTTCCAACCTCGTGTTGGTTTTAGAGGTACCTAGTTCTGTGCCAGCAAATTGGGGTCCCGTTTTTTTTCTGCCAGTTACCTTACTCAAGGTAATTGCCTACCTGCGGCAGACTTCGCATTTCGAATGTTTTAGGAGAATATCTATCTCCTTGCACTGTGGCGTCCGTATCATTTGCACTATGCTCCCGCACATAACCTCAGTCGTAAGGTTTCCAATGGGACTGAGCACGCCCGGTAGGCAGGTAGTATGTGAGATAGACGATCTCTTCTTAAAGACTACCTGAGTGAGCCCGGGTAAGGTAGCCAAGAGTCGACAGTAGATGCAGCAGCACGAACCCAGGCAGTAATACATGTATGCGTGTAATGGCCCATGCCAGAAGATATGGGCTTCCTCTTCTGTGTGAGGATACGTCAGAGAACCCCTTAAAAGGCTTATTTGGAAACAGCGAGACTTGATTAGTTCCAAGTTTGAATCCAGCTACAGGTGCGTTGGAAGATGTCCCGTCGTAGATACACTGTTCGGTGTCCGGTGTCCCAATCATCCAGCCCGGACTTCATAGGTATCTTGCCGGGGATGCAAGCAACCAGGTCCCCTTTTTAAATACAGGTACTGAGGTATATATGAGTTGGATGGCAGCTAACATCGGTACCTCCATTCGCCGTGTGAGAACACTGTTCAAAGGCGTGGGGAAATCAAACGGATACATCACTAGGGGGCATCCAAATGCGATTCAAGAAGGGCAATAGAAGATGATACGGTATATGGGCATGTCCTCTTCAATGGCGTCTCCGGGTCTCCACGAAAGCAGTCCCCAGGACCTATGATAAAAAAGCAGCGGAAGCATGGCCTACATTTGATGTTGTGATCGAAAAACATTCGTGTCAATCAAGTGCTATCAGGCCAGGAAAATCAGTCATGTGAATTTCACCCGATGGTTCTTACATGCAGATGCAAAAACAATGCGCTGCGAGATTCGCATTTATATTTCTTCAAGTTTTGCATTTCATCCGGGTTCTCAGCAGATGCATGCGCCCAAGGTACGTAATGCTTTCAAGTTTAGTACGATAAATATTCTGTCCCCGGTTCAAGCTGAAGCCTTCTGCATTTTGTCGTGGAATGAATGATAACGGGGCGACTGTGTCAATTGCGTTTGGCATATGAAAGCAACTCGGGCTCGAGGCCCCGTCTTTTCCCCATATTAGTCCATCGTGACACGGGTTCTCAAAACAAATGCCAATCTGACCACCTTGGGCGGCGGCGGTGGCTCAAACCCGAGGTGTAGCGTTGTTGTGCCGCAATTATCAGGCAGCAAAGTTCTGCACGGGCCCCCATCCTAGCCAAGCTCCGCGACCCATTTCTTTTGACAACATTTCTTCCGACCACCACGCAGCGCCGATACAATCCATCAACCCGCCGTGTCCCATCCCCTCCTCATTCCGTCGTCACCGCTTCCAGCTATCTGCCCAAACAGCCACGCCAGACCTGTGCCGCCATTTCAGACCCAGCCCTGCGCCGTGCGCCGCCCGACCGCCGAGAGGAAGAGGCTCTGTCCGCCAGTGGATAGCCGTCGACTTCCGTTCCGCCCCGTGCTAATCCATGGTGCCTCAACCCAGAACGGGATCATTCTCGCCGAACCCAACCGCGCCGCCTCTCTACACTGGCATCAGCCAGTCTCCCCATCCCTCCCACGCCGGAGCGCTGAGTGCGGGTGCCAGCCCCAGCACGAGCAGCCCCACCGGCAATACACTCACCAAGATCGTCGTCGCCCAAGTCTATCTTCTCCTGAGCACCATCAGGGAGGACAAGGACGACCCGCACAAGTGGGACGCACAGACAGAATCTCTGAGGAAGGTATGTTATTTCCACATCGTCTGCGCCGCCATCGCGACTGCCACCGCGCGACCGTCGCGTGCCGAGGTGTAGCCTCCTGCCTCATGCAATGCCCGAGCTCACCCCGTGTCCTTTTGCCAGCTTATCGATGACCACGGCATGGATGTGTTTTCGAGGTACTTTTCGCGGCTCGTGGCCGCCAATGCCAGCCAGATATTCCCGAGCCTTAACAGGCCGGTAGCAAATGCCCCCAATAACCACCACCTGCTGGTACAAGAGATGCGCAAGATCTCCCGCGACTTTGAGCAATCAAGGCGGATCGCCGAGTCTATCGAGACCGGGTCAGAAGACATCTTCCGCGACTTCGATCTGTCCACCTTTATGGAGCATTTTGGGCTGGATGCTCTCGAGAAGACACTGCTGGCCCTGGCCTTCAAACTCGGGCCTCGGTCCGATTTGAAAACAAAGGGTAAGCCTTCGTGCGCCTGGCCGACGCAAATCGGTATGCATGCATGTGTGCGACTTTGCTGACACTATCACGTATCTATCTAGCCGACGCTATTCTAGCCACCAACTTCCCCACCTTTGTCAACATCCTAAGTCGGCCAAATGGCGAGCAGCCGGACCTTGACCCCGATTTCGTCGCAGAATTAGTCGATCGTTTTATCCAGCTGCCTCCCCCCAACTTTGGCGTCGCCGCAAAGAAGGAGCTAGAGCACAAGGTTCAGAGTCGATACGGACAATCAGTAGATTCCAAGCCACCCCCGTCGCAAGTGCTTGCTGCACTCGACCTCATCCGGGTTCTCGCCGATAAGTCGTCGAACGCGCTAGCGCTCTACATCCATCGCACTGGGTCGAACTTCACGCTTGACGAGGAAACCTGCGCTTCTTTTCTCCAGAACCGACCGTCGAATATCCATTTGAACGAAGACCAAGTCTCCATTGCCCTAACGTACACGACTATCAGCCACACCCCGCGGTATAACCCATCAGTTCTCGTCGCGGCTCTTCGGCGTGTGCTACCCAGCGGCTTCAGGTGGCAAGAAGTTGTTTCCCAGTTTGATCAGGGCGGGGTCCGTATCACCTCGGCGCAATTCTTGCGGCTCTACAACGCGCTCCTACCAATAGCACAAGACGACAGAGAGAGTTTCGACATCCAGCGTCTATGGGGTGGGGAATGGCAACATCCCGAGACCCAGTTGTCCTTCATCTGCGCATTTGCGTCTTTGAAGCCCGAGCAGCTGGACGCAACAACTATTCCGGGGCTGAAGCCGACTTTCACAGTTGAGGAGTTCGCACGTTCCCACGAGTCCATTCGCGAACAAGCCCTCTACGCAGTGAAGCATCCTCTTGTATCAGAAGCGGCGCTCTCGGCTGTCTTCAACGTCGCCTTACATTCTATGCACGCCTCGCAGAGCACAGAAGCCAAGCGCCTCTTCCAAGATGTAGTTGTCCTCAATCTTGCCATCTTCGTCGTCTCAGCGTTCGGTGTGCCAAAGCCTTGGCCAACCATGGCAGAAGATACACTTATATCCCTGTTCGACGGCTTCGTTTCTAAGAGCCCGGAAGCAGATTTCGTCATGGACAGCCTGTGGAGGAGGGACAAGGAATGGGTAAAGTCCCGGCTCATTGATAACCACGCGTTGAAGCCCATCAGCCTCACGATTATCTTCGAGATTGCCCTTCGACACAACTGGCTTGAAGAACTTGTCTATCTTCCCAACGGTTTCGGACTGGACCTTACCGCTCTGGCACATGCGGAGAACTACCTCGACATACAGCAATGGTCCCAAAGAGCTGCCGACCGAAGCTCTGAGTTTGCCCGCGCGCTCTTGCAGTTCCTGATGATTAAGGCGAGCCTCGAGCTTCAATATCAGCGCACTGGCATTGAACTGGGACCTGTGAAAGCTACAACTACTTTACAGGTCAAAACCGTTTCAGCGATGCTCCAGATCTTGGAGGAGTTCCTACCTAAGAATCCGGTCCCCGAATTGATCCTGGTTCAACGTCAATGCATCACCGCGTATCCGAGGCTCATTAATTACGGAGAGGGTTTTGACGACATCATCAATGTGAACGGACGAGACGGCAATGCGTTACCTGTGGCTGCGAACGCCAGGATGGAAGAGCACTATAAGAAAATGTACAGCGACGAAATGCAAGTCCGCAACATTGTCGAGATTCTCGACCGGTACAAGCGGTCTCGGGATCCACTCGAGCAAGACGTGTTCGCTTGTATGATCCACGGTTTATTCGACGAGTACTCTCATTATGTGGACTACCCACTCGAGGCGCTGGCAACCACCGCTGTCCTCTTTGGCGGGATAATTTCTCACAAACTGATATCGGATCTGCCTCTTCAGATCGGATTGGGAATGATTCTTGAGGCAGTGAGGGACCATCACCCAGATGAGTCCATGTATAAGTTTGGGCTGCAGGCCCTCATGCAACTCTTCGCTCGCCTCCGGGAGTGGCCTGGCTTTTGCAGGCAGTTGCATCAGATTCCTGGGCTTCGAGGAACGGAGGCCTGGAAAAAGGCCGACGAAATCGTTCGAGAGCTCGAGGAGGACATGGCCGGGCGTACGCGCAATGGCGGCGCTGTCACGCATCCCAACCTACTTGGCAACGACAAGTTAACTAATGGCAGCCTGGAGGACGCGCTCGGGTCGGAACAGCTACCCCCTCCATTCGCTTCAATCAACGTTGACCCTCCCTCGCCCGGCATCACTTACGAGGAACCGAATGACGACACCCAAGGAAAGATCCAGTTTGTTCTCAACAATCTCACCGACACAACATTGCAGGCGATGTTCAAGGAACTGCGTGACATGCTGGATTTCAAGAATCAACAGTGGTTTGCCAGTCACCTCGTCGAAGAGCGCGCCAAGATGCAACCAAACTACCACCACGTCTACCTGGAGCTCGTCAAGCAGTTTGAGGACAAATCGCTATGGACTGAAGTGTTGAGGGAGACATATATCAGTGTGTCGAGGATGCTGAACTCGGAGTTAACTTTGCAGAACTCAACCGAGAGGACGCACCTCAAGAACTTGGGCGGCTGGCTAGGACTTCTCACCCTTGCACGAGACAAGCCCATAAAACACAAGAACATCGCGTTCAAGCAGCTGCTTATTGAAGCACACGACACCAAGCGCCTCATCGTCGTCATCCCGTTTGTTTGCAAGGTCCTACTTCAAGGAGCCACCTCTAACGTTTTCCGACCCCCGAACCCGTGGCTGATGGATATTATCCACCTGCTTATCGAACTCTATCACAATGCAGAGCTGAAACTCAATCTCAAATTTGAGATTGAAGTACTATGCAAAGGCCTGAGTTTGGATCACAAGAGCATTGAACCTTCAGGAGAAATCCTGAACAGAGCTCCCGCCGAGGAAGTTGTGGACATCGTCGGCCCGGAGACGCTTGATGCTTTCGAAAGCCTATCGTTGAACGGAATGCCCGGAGTGTCGAACAATATCTCGTCCCATGCTGCCTCTCTTCCGGTCATCCCCGACCTGGGGCCCAATCTGACGTTGCCAGCAACCGAGGTCGTCACACCACAGAAGTTGCACGACATCGTCCGCCAAGCCCTCACCCGCGCTCTGCAGGACATTATCCAACCTGTCGTCGACCGATCTGTTACTATCGCTGCCATCTCCACACAGCAGATGATCCATAAGGACTTCGCCACAGAGCCTGATGAGAACCGAGTACGTAATGCCGCAATCAGTATGGTCAAGTCTACCGCTGGAAGTCTCGCGCTTGTCACGTCTAAGGAACCGCTCCGTGCCAACTTTGCAAACTATCTACGGAACCTGTCTACCGATCTGCCTCAGGGCCTACCCGAAGGCATCATCATGCTTTGTGTCAATTCCAATCTGGATCTTGCCTCTGGTGTCATCGAGAAGTCGGCCGAAGAACGTGCTGTTCCCGAAATTGAGGAAATGATTGAGCCGGAACTGGAAGCCCGACGACGCCACAGGGCGCAGCGGCCCTCGGATCCATACATGGACCCTCAACTCAGTCGCTGGGCGATGACAATCCCTCACCCATACAAGCTCAACCCCAACCCTGCGGGCCTGAATGCTGAGCAGATGGCAATCTACGACGACTTTGCAAGACAGCCGAGGGCTGCTGCTGCTGCCGCACCGCCATCGCTCATACCTTCTACTTCAGACGCAAGGTCCATCGCAAACGAAGTTCTTGCGGAGCAGTACAATCCCATCCCGAACCTCCCCACGCCTGCCGAGACACCGCAAATTCCTCATTTAGGAGCGCAGATTCCGCATTACCCTCAGGGCCATGCTGCACTTACGAATGGGCGACAGGCTGGTCCCACTCCGATTGATGCTCGAAGCGTTGCTGATAGAGTTAAAACACTCCTTGAGTCGCTCGTCACCGCTGCCGGAAGTGCCCCCGAGGAACACTTTGGCGATCTTTCCCGAGGATCCACGGTGTTGGATATTATCGACGCCCTGATTCAGCTCATCATCAAGACGCAACAGACATCGGAGGACTTTGCTTCCTTCGCCGCGACCCAGATCTCACAGCAACTTTTCCAGCAGCCCCAACAACCCAGCGGCAACGGCAGCCTGTTGCTTGAAAGCTTAGTCCACGTTTTGGAGACGGTCCGCAAAATTGCTGGACCTGCGACGAGCCTGCAGATTCGTTCCCTATTCCACCAACAGCCAGCACATGCCTTCCTGAGTCTCCCGCTCATCGCTGCGCTGCTTGGAACGGACCTGCTTGATTGGAGAAGCATCGATACGGCTATGTCCAAGGCGCTCCAGCAACGGAAGGAAGGGTCTATTGATTTCCTCGAACAACTAATGGATCTCACTCTTTTGAACGACAGTCCCCTTGCGCTGTATGCCGATTTTGTGAGAAGTTTGGAGGAAGCCTGGACTTGGATTACAGAAGACCCCGATGTGCCAGCAGGGCAACGCTTTAAGTCAAAGGTCCTCGCCCCAGCCCCCGCCCTCCCCCCGAATCTGACGCAGGCCGAGGTCAATGCTATACAGCTAGACCAAATGGACTACGTCTTCGATGAGTGGGTGCATCTTTGCAACAATCCCGCTGCATCAGACAAGGCAGCCAAGATCTTTGTCCAGCAAATGCATTCTCGGAATGTCATCGGAAGCAAGGAAGACTTCTTCATCTTTGCCCGGCAAGCGATCGACAAGTCGGTGGACCGGTTCGAGCAGCTATATCTAACCACCGGAAACTCAACGGAAAGTTACCAGGCTATTGACGCTCTAGTCAAGATGATTATCATATTCCTCAAATCTCACGATGATAGCAGCGAAGGGACATCAACTCGGGCCGCGTTCCTGGATTCAGCACTCGCTCTTGGTGTGCTGGTGCTAAACAGCCACCATGTCAAACGAGGCGAAAGCTTTAACCAGCGCGTCTTCTTCCGGTTCTTCTCGATGCTCCTCCATGAGGTCGGTGGCATCTCCGATGAGCTGACCGATGACGACCGGAACCGCATCCTTCTGAAGTTCGCCACTCGATTCTATGATCTCCGACCTATCCACTACCCGGGATTCGTCTTCGGCTGGATCTCCCTCATCGCCCACCGCATCTTCATGCCGACAATCCTCGGCTTGCCTCATGAAGCGGGCTGGTCCCCATTCTCCAAACTCCTTCAGCAACTTCTTTCGTATCTTGGCGATCTGCTCAAGTCTTACGAGGTTTCGCCTCTCGCAAAGGAGATTTACCAAGCTACGTTGAAGTTGCTTACGGTCTTGCAGCATGACTTTCCCGAGTATCTTGCTGCTAACCACGTGCAGCTGTCGCAAAGCCTCCCTCCTCATGCGCCACAGCTTATCAATATGGTTCTCGCTGCGAGTCCTGCATCTTCCAAGCTTGCCGACCCTTTCCAGCCAGGCCTCAAGATCGATCGGCTGCCTGACATGAGAGACGTCCCCGTCAGCACGTACGATGCGGCTAGCCAGCTCCACAACACTGGGCTGTTCGATATCTTGGAGCAGACTCTGCTGAACGGACCATCGGAGGATGCCATTGCTCAGATCAGTCATGTTATCAGCAGGGCTGAGGGCGACGAGACGACATTTGGCTTTGTTCCAGTTAGTGTGAATCGCCCGGTCATCGATGCGGTTGTTTCATACGTCGGCAAATTCGCCATCAGCCGGGCGGCTTCAAAGACCGACGGTGCCCTGTTCGTTCCAGGTGGTTCAGACATCAAGACTTTGTACTTGCTCGTGACGGAGTCATCGCCCGAAGCGAGGTATTACCTGCTCAGCGCCATGGTTAACGAGCTCCGCTATGCCAACGCTTCGACGCACTACTTCAGCCAGGTGCTTCTGGATATCTTCGGCCACGACATGTCGGATCCAGATGAGACAGACACACGTCAGCAGCTCATCCGCATCTTGCTCGAGCGATTGGTGGGGTATTGGCCGCAGCCGTGGGGCTTGATGGTGACTATTATCGAGCTCATCAAGAACGACAAGTACAATTTCTTCGAACTGCCGTTCATCAAGTCAGCGCCCGAGGTGCGCCGGCTTTTCGAGGAGAAGATCATGAAAGCCAGCGGCTTTCAGTAGCCGTTTGCCGCAGAGGATGGCAATAACGTAAGTTTGTACGATTGCATGCGGGTGGGAAAGGAGTGCTCGGGTCTGGTGGCACAAAGGACTCCTTTTCCGAACGAAACAGCGTATTACGACCTGCAACAGAGGAGACATGGATACACCTATCATTTAAGCGATGTTCTGGCTTCTTTTACGAGATGCCGTTTGCGAACGAACGCTTAGATGACACAACACATATCATGGGACGGCGTTTGGTATTAGAAACTGAATCCTTTACTTCGGGGACTCAGTGAAGGGGCCATGCTAGGAGAAACAGAACGAACGGAGAGACTGAAGTTATGTATGTCTTCGAGATGGGAGGATGGTGGATACCTGAAGCGAATATGGCATGGTTAGGCGTGTAGTAGTCTGGTGGCCTTTGTAGTTTATGTACTATAATATACGGAACTCGGGAGTCTTATTTGCTTTGTCACACAGTATTGTATCATCTTATGCGTCCAGTGTCGGCGGGCTATCGACGTGACAGTCAATCGCTTGCAGCAAGGTGCCAACCACGTAGACCGAAGTGAGGCTAGTTGTGTATGTTTTCCCCTAGCCACCTCTGACTCATGATTCCTCTAAACACCAAAAGGTTCCCCTCCTATGTTAGAACAGTGTAACTCGAAGCTGAAGTGAACGTGATGGACATAGGGAGTCTTGTCGCGATCTCGGAATGTTTGCCGTGACAACCCCCTTGGACTGTATCTCCAGGTCTCTACGTTACCTAGCATCCTAGGCAGGGCCGGGCCGGGCTATTAAACTGTTGTACCCTGTTCTGTGTCTCCCTTGGAATATGTCTATACCTTTGAAAACCTAACGGCAGTTGCTGACGGGAGTTTATGACATTTGCTTAGTGGTTTACATCGTAAGTGGCTGGAGGCAATGTTCCTTGGTTTTCTGGTGATTGATATCGAGATAAAACACAGTGAGGGTATTGGAAGCAGAGTTTGCCTATTTGGTTGGGGTTCGGTACTATATCCGAGTTGGTTTCGTACTGGTTTGACTCTTGTCTATTTGGGCTTGCTTTTGGGTTGGAACCCAAGGTGAGTCCATTTCGTGCGGGGTTTAATTCGGGTTGCTTTTGTTTCTGGCTGTTTTCCAATTTAGAAAGTTATTTCCTCAAGATTTAGCGTGGTAGATTAACTTGAGCGGGCTAGCCTTTTACCGTCAACGAACAGAGCATTTCCCGGGAGATATATAAGATCGGCTGCACGGGCGTGTTGGTTGCCATCACAAATATTGAATTCTACTTGCAAATACGTCAAGGTCTACGAGTATGATGAGCACTCGAGGAGTATGCCACTTTCAAGACGCCGTATGTCCTATCATGTGGACGGGAAATCATTGTTATTCAACCAAGAACTCATAGACTCAGCGCGGATTACCGCAACTAACATTCACCTTGTCCCACCCCCTCGACCTATATTTGAAACTGCAGTTTCCTAGACAAGATCTAGGTGTCAATGGAGGCGTCGTTGCGGACTCGGCATCGTATTTAATGGATGAGTGAGACGTAGCGGGCACTTGCAAATGCCCCCACAATAGCGAACGTTTCGGAGCAGGAAGTATTGAAATAGTAACCATGAGGCCTTTGTGTCGATGCCGGGCGTAAGAAATCTCCTATCCGGGTGTATGCCACTGGCTAGTTTCATGTATGTTGGCGGCTGCCGTCGAAGGCGGTGAGAAAGTTACTAATAATACGGAGTAATGAGAGGAGGGGAACAATGCCACTGGATTTAGACTGGAAGGATTCCGGGGAAGCATGGTCAAATGGGAAAAAACGTCAAAGCTCCCTGCCTTGGTTTGGAGCTTGGTGAGGACGGGGAAAAGAGCCTATTGGCTAGCTAAAGTACGGTGCCCGTTTGTCTGCAGTGGTCGGGAGCAACGCAACGCACGACGGGGGAGAGGGTCTGGGCGGGCCTTTGTCTTTTGGGCGTTAGGCTAGCTACTTGGTTTCTGAATGGGGGAAAGAAAGCGGCTGATGGTCCCCAGGGAGGAATTGCGGAGGAGGGGCAAATGTGTGATGATGTCGCATTTCCCTGGGAATTTTGGAGAGGCCCGAGGGACAGATGCGAGGGGAAGCTGCCCTCTGCGGGCATGCGCGGGCAGGATAAGAACCGGGGTAGACGGACCTCACGGAGCAGATCTCCCTCCATCTCCCCAGGAAGTTGACAGCTCAGCTCGTGGCAAGCACCCGCACCTCCAAAGTGACTGTTGCCTCTCGACTCGATGCCTTGCAGAGGCAGGCGGGGAGTTTGCGAGTTGGGGGGTGTGATTGGGTTGAATGTGATTTATGACTCCCTTGCTGGTGCTGCGTCGTTGGACCTGATTTGCATCGCATCTTTGGAGCAGGGAGGTTGGGCTACCTCAAGCAAGACATGCCGGCATATTGAGCAAGCACGGCAGCTTGGGGAAAGGTTGGCGTTGTTTGTTGACCGCCTTGACCGCCCCTCTCAGGCCGTTGTTTTGGCAGCCGCCCAACCCCAAAGAGGACGACGGCACAAGCAGGATGGCATGGTGAAGAGAAAAAAATCGTCACAGAAGCGGGGTCGGTTCGGTTCAGGTTCAGGTCGGGGGATTTTTTCTCTTCTCAACCGCAGGGCCCGATGGTCGACAGGCATCCTAGGCAACGATCGCAGCCCATGATTGGATGAACCAAATTTCGGGTCCCACCCGTGGTACCGAAGTTTGAAGCACAGGCGAGGCAAAACACAAGGTACTGGGGTACGTACACCTCAGGCTGGCGTGATCTCGTTTGACAAACGCACCAGGGACTCGGTGGCTGCTGCGAGATGCTCGTGGCGCAAGGGAGATCGCCTGGTTGTGTCTCGTCCAGGGAGGGCCCCTTTTTGAAGCCAACTCTCCCCCTGAGCACCTTGAGTCTTTTTTCTTTTCGTTCTGTCATGAGTGTCATTTGTTTTTCCTTTTGTTCCCGTTGCTGATTTCATCGGTATCCGCAGTGAGCATGCGCTCACTGGAAACACTGTGGATACGGTGGGTGGGTTGCATTTTTATTCGCGGCATGCCAGTGAAACGCTGCCCCGGAAACGACAGCGCCGGTGGATGGCGAGACTTCTCGAATGCTTCTGGTAGGCGAGTCGGATCCTGGGGGGCAGCGGGTTTGTTTGTATATGTGGAGCCCTGTTCGTGAGTTTTATGATGTATTTCGCTCGACTCGGCCGAGGGCGAGATATCACGCAGAAGAGATTTGATCTGCCCTGGATCCGCTCTCCAGAACACGGCTTGATAAAGTCAACCACATTCCCAGCTTGCATCGCCGAGTGAAATGAGCGGGGCGTGCTGATGTCACTATCGCCCTCGTTGTGACCGTCGCCGTCACCGTCGTCGATCGACAGCAGCAGCCTTGCTCATGATCCGTAGCCGAGGGGCGGCAACTTGGAACCCGCGATCCGCGGTGAGCGATGACTGCTGCTGATGGGGGGATTGGGAATTTGACAGCCCATATCCGCGTGAATTTGCTTTTCTATTGCCTCCCCCTTAAACTTTCTCCACGCGGCCGTGGTGGCACACTTGAGGCGGCTGATCCGGCTTTTTTTCTTCTTACATACTTATTTCTCGCAGGGCGCCCATTGGTCGCTTTTTGGCACGTCGAGGGACGCGGGTAAGGAATGACCAAGGTTCAGTGTCATGGTAATCGCCCTGTAGTGGAACCTGCATGTGGATTGCGCACCGCTGGAGAGTGGGTGCCTCGCCCGGTTGAGCGATGCATTTTTGTTTGCAAGAGGCTCTTGCAGCCTTCTTCTCGCAGGTTTTTGCGCATGACCGCTTCGCAGACCTGTTGCGATTGCCTAGGGTGTGCGACCGCTTCGAATCCACAGAGTGCGGCCAAAGTGGGAATCATACCGCCTTTTTGGACGGCTCACACTCGGCCACCCCTGTCTTGGATCCCGGTCCTGCCTGACCCCTGTCGACGCCCAATGGTTGACTCTTGGCGTGCAGACTGCTGCAGCAGCAATCCAGCCCGTCTCTCCCCTTCCTCCCAAAACACACCCGTCCCCCAAACGGTAGCAAAAAAAAAGTTACAGCGACTTTTTGCGCCTCCATCCCCGTCCTCCTGTCTCATTCCCGAGCCCTCCGCCCGCCACCTGCTCGCCCTCACGCCCTCACGCCCGCCCCATACTCGCCGCATCTCCGCAGCGCCCCCTCGTTGCTTGTTTGGGCTTCTCTGTTCCCATCTCTGGTCTATCCCAGCTATCCTCGCTTGCGACTCGAGAAGGGGCCGACGAAGTGCAACGGTTGCTTGGCGCAGCTTGACGCAGCAGCATTGGCGATCCCCATCTCAGCCGAAGCCCAAAACGAGAATCAGATCGGGGCCTTAGCATAGGACGATTATTGCGTTACATGCTGTAAATCAGTCGCACTTCCCTCCCGCCGTCCGCATTTCCAGATTTGCCCATCATGCCGTACAACACTCGTCGCAAGTCGCTGTCGCTGCCATCTCTTGGTATCCACGTCCCAGTGTCCAACGCCGCCAGAGCCGCCGCCGCAAACCGAGCTATCGCTCTTCAGAACAGCAACAGCAGCTCGCGCACACCGTCGCCGATAACATCGATGGCATCGCCTGCAAGAGAAGACCTGCCGCCGACGAAGCGCCTGAAGCGTGCGCACACCGCCGACATGGACGATGCGCCTACCTCCGAGCCACTGCCGAAGAAGCGCGAGGACTCGGTAAGGTTTGAAAATACGCCGCCACCGTCACCGAGTGCCGAGCAACGGTCTATAGAGATGGATGATGCCGAGGAGGAGGAGTCGGTTGCCAGGACTATCGACTTGGAAGGCATCAACGATGAGATCGTTGAAGCCGTCATCGTCCAGCTGCAGAATACTGGAAACCGGCCGCATCTTGTTAAGGAGCTTGCGGCCGTTCTGATGCAGCAGCTCAAAATCGTCCAACAGTATGCCTTCCGTCTCCACATCTGTTCGCATCCGTGTCGTAGCTAACATGTGGTGTCTCCACAGGTCCGCGAACCCTTGCGCCATCATCTCGTCCCGGTTAGCCAGCTATCTGAAGCGATCGTGTTGGTCTGCACTCGCACCCTGCCCTTTGGCAAAGGAGCTCGAATCAGTACATCCTCGCCGTACCTACTTCTACCTCACCACCTGTCCCCATCAGCCGCTTCCCGACCCGGCCGCTGCCGCGACGCTGAGCCAGCTTGCCCATATCCGGACAATAATATCGCCAAGCTTGTCAAGCGGAGCTTCAAATTCCGAAGATGCTGACCTTGAGCGGAGGCGCGAACTCAGTCCCAGCCCCGAGGTTGACTTGTCGAGCCCAGAATTTGACGACATGGACGACGATATCGCCATGCCAACGACACCAATTGGCTCGTTGTCGATACGCGGGTTCGGTATGCCACCAGGGCACTTCTCCCACGGGGTGGGTCTGCCCGGGCGGAACCATCGCGCCGCGTCTCCTCCGCTTGAGAAGGACGAGAAGGAGTTCACGCAGACCGCGGACGGGCTGCAGAAGCGGAAACTGAGCGGCGATCTGCTCTCTGGAAGTGCAAACGCCACGGCGAGCATGGACGTCGACTATTGCGCCAAAGACGACAGTGGACTATTTGGAGAGAAGATTGCCATGTCGATGTCCACGCCCGGCATGAGCATGGGCCACATCAACTTCATCACAAGCCCAGCCATTCGGCCATCAACAATGTCGCTCAATTTCGGCAAGAGAGACACTGAGGCCGAAAGTTGGCTGAAGTTAGAAAACATGCTGGAGTGGGACCGGAGTCCCGAGAATGTCGAGCTCGATGAGCTGGATGGGCTTCTGAACGACTACTAGACCATGGTTATTGTTTATTCGGTTAGGTAATGCGCGGCAAGGATTACCGCGGTGGGCACAGGTTGTACGATGGGGACGCATCGGGTTGTGTGGCTGTTGTGATGATTTCCCATTGCGGTTTGGTTGGAACATCTTCTCTCGATTTCTTTTCATCTCTTGCGGGGTCTATGGGAATAAAAAGGGGCGGCCTTCCATAGACGAAGCTGGGTCTCGGCGTTTTTGGACTTAGCTGATATGGGCGGTAGTGGTCGGAGGCGTTTTTTTCATCATCACATGAAGGGCTGGCGCATCATTGGTATGGTTCATTTTCTTTTTTCTACAAGCGTTCCTTTCGGATCTGTTGCTTTTTTTGCAGAAAAACGCCCCTCTGCTTTCTACATCTTATTTTTCGATGCCTCGGGGCTACGACTGCTACTGGACGGGGCAATACCAAAAGAAAGCTTGTTCTAAAGGCGGTCAGATGGTCCTAGATATGGGTGGATGGGAAAGAGAGGCTCTTATACCTCGAGGATTCAAAGAGACGGACGGAAAGGAAACAAAAAGGGTGATACCTGTTGGGAACTTGGTCTTGGACTCTGTCCCGGTGTAGGGAGATATGTTAGAAGGCGGAAAACGGTGGTGGGTGATACCACCCTGTACATGTAACAACACTACAACACACACGCGAAAGATACCTGGCCTCTTCTGCTTAGCTTGCTGTTTGGGTTTTGTTTTTCTTGTTATTCTGGGTCAGTGTGTGAACAGAAAGACGAGACAGATAAGACGCTGAGCTTGGCGCTGGGGGTGTCTTGGTTGTGCTGGACAAATCTAGAGGCAGCTATCGGTCCTCTGTTGCTGCGGTTGTTGGTTGTGTTGGTAGTGTTGGTCCGCAGGCGTGCAAAAAGATAAAATGAGTAGAGCAAATTCCCTGTTACCTTGATGTTCACCGAGCTAGTACTCCGAGTTGCGGTAACACAGAAGCCATGACATGTTGAGGTATATCACACAACGCGTCGGATGAGGGAGAGTACGGGCAATTGCCAGTTTCCTGGATTGTGCCTCGTGGCACTTGCGGTACGAAATGGCGGGTTCGTGACAGCCAGCTCTCGACAAGACATCTCTTTTCCAAGGGAATGTCTACTTGCACCGTGGCCCCCATCGATTTAAACAGTACTAACACAGGTACCACATCTATCTGCGTGAAAATGCGTTAGGGAAACCCTTTGAACATTATGTATTTCAACAGGAAAGCTTGAACTATTACACGAGAGACCTTTTTCGCATCGTTCAGGGCTTTGGTTACATCGCAATAGGACATTAGAGGATGCAGGAAGACCTCTTTCAGTTGGAATTAGGCGCGGTACAGATAGACGAAGGGTACGCTGGAAAGAGACATCCCCTTTTCCAATGCAAGATGTATTTGATCTATAATGTTGCCTCCCCCCCCCCCTGCTCAACGTCCACATCTCTCATCCTACACACATATTCGTACAATTACCTATTATTAAGACGCATGCCATCCAAGTCTTGTCCCCGCTGCTGTCTTCCACGACCCTGGGACCTTAGATCACCACCAACTATGTTTGGCGTTTTCCTCCGGAGCTTGCTTGGCCTTGGTCTCTGTCTTCCCGTCCTCGGTTTTAGATTTCTCATTCGCCATCGCCATCTTCTTGCTGTTGACCCTCAGCTCAATCAACAACACCGTCCCAAACTGAAGGAGCAATGGCCTCTTGAGCGCCACCACCTCCAGCCCAGGCACCGTCTTTTCGCCCTCCCTCACCAACGCCTCTATATCCCTATTCCACCAACACCCAAACCTCTCGAAATGGTCCTCAGCTTTCCGGTCAATAACCCAGGTATTAAACAGCTCCCACCACCCCCGCCCGTGCTCCATCAAGATAATCCTCCCCGTATCCGGCTTGACCGCCGACGCTGCACTCGCCAGCAGCTTCCCCGGCTCGGCAACGCTGCACAGCCCAAAGGTCTGAATCACCGTGTCGTATTTCCCCTCGCCGGACGGCGGGGCCGGGAGGTCCTTCTCCGCATCGCCAACAAACAACCTCGCCCTGCCATCCAACACCTCCACCGCTAGCCCGCTCTCGGGTAGCGGTTCCGCGCGCCGCCGCCTCATGACATTAGCCAACCCCGGAACCGCATCCCGAAGCCGGTCCCGCGCCACACCCACCATATCAACCGAAATATCCACGCCCGTGAAGCTGCGCAGCTTCTCCTCTGCACCCTCACCTTTTCCCTTCCCCTCGCCACCACCCCCGGCAACAACCCCGCTCCAGTCATAGAACCCCAAATTCCTCCCCGTCCCCACCGCCAACTCCAGCACATCCCCCTGCGCTTCCACTCCCAGCATCCGCCGCAGCCCTGAAATCCCCATAACCCACTCGGGAAACGCCACGCCACGATCAAACTCCTCAGCCGCCTCGCGGCGCTCGCGTGGTGTGGCGTTCGGCGCGCGGGAGGCATCTAGCCCGGCCGGGCGGCCGGTGGGAATGAGGCAGCCGGAGCAGCATGCTGGTGAGTTGACGGGGGTCTTATCCTTATCCGTGGAGGTGGAGGTGAAGTCCTTGTAGAGAGAGGCCGCGAAGGGGAGGGCGTAGACTGCGGCAGCCATGCCGAGTACGGCGGCGCCCATGAGGGCGGGCCAGCGGAATTTGTTGACGAGATCGGGGGTGGGTCCGGTTTGGGAGGGGGGGCGGCGCCGCCCTGCGCTGGGGCTGTAGGGGAGTTTGGCGGGTGTTGGTCGCGGGGGTTTGGGGGATTTGGAAGGTTTGTTGGCGCGGAGGGAGGATGAGAGGGTGAAGCTTCGGGTGGGGTTTGGTGAGAGCTGGTGTTTTGTTATGGTTCGTTTTGTGAGATGGGGGTTCCTTGGGCGCAGAGAGGGCTGCAGGAGGGTGGATGGTTGCATCCGTTGCATGGGTCTTGAGGCCATTTTGACGGGTGATGGGACCGTATCCCAAATTCGAATGAGCTGGTCCTACGGAGCGAGATGCCGCTGGATGCCTGGGGGATATTGGCTCAATTCTTCATCGAGCGCATGGTGAACGCTGAAGTTGTCAAGGGGTTGCTGAGCGCAGTGAGAGCTCAGAAAGAGGTTGTGAAATCAATCATTTTGATACTCGATCTGATTCGTCGATGGAGCTTGTCGGACCCACAAAAAGCTTCCTTGTGTCTGGAGAAGCTGCAGGGGCTCCGAGCTTCATCATCGTCACTCACACATCTCATCCGTCAACAACGCGATACTCATTCTCAGAATTGAGAGATTGCAATAAAACGCTCAAAATTTCCACAGCTATGGCTGCTCAGCAAGATCTTCAAGACCTTTTGCGCCTGCTCACAGTTGGGCGCAAAATCCCTATGCTGACGGCCATGACACACATCAAGTCACTCCAGGCCGTGAATCTGCGAAGGTGAGCCGGGCTTCAAGTTCGCATCCAGTCAGTCAGTTCATTTATGGTTTATACACCTATCAGCCTCGCGATGAATAAATGCTTAAATTTGGTGTTGTTTAGCATCAAAGACATTGCAGAATCTCCCCTCCCCACAGTGCAATCGGCAATCCAGGATGACAAAGCTGCTAAGCTGCTGCAGTCTGCCTGCAAAGCGGCTGTAAAGCGAGGCGACACTGGAGGAACCGCCGGCAAGCGGCCTGCGTCTGTATCGAGTCTTCCACCAGCGAAGCGGGCTAGGGGTGATGGAAGTAACGAGTTCATGAAGGGGTCAACGGAGATGAGCCCCCAGGAGCTGGAGCATTCTTTGGAGCTTCCTCTCTGCATAGACGAAGAGCGCATCGCTAAGACTGTCTTGCGAACCAACCGGGCACCTCTAGTTTTGGCGTTCGCGGTGGAAATATTACGGTACACCATGCCGGAACAGCCGCTATCAAGCCGTCTGAGTCTCGGCCAGGCGGTTGTCAGTGCCAACTCACGTTCTAAAGCCGTCAGCCTGGGTCTGGATAAAGGACCCAGCGCAGATGCAGAGGGTTGGGGAGAGGGGCAGCCTCGTGTGCGAGTGTTGGGGAGGGAAGTGGCTGTTCTGAAACGTGGAGGTTACGAGTGGCGTGGTGAAGAGACAGTTGACGAAAAGAAGGCGGAGACTCAGACTGAAACTCAAAACACACAATCAACTTCAACAACAGCAACCATAGAGGCTGTCCCCTCCAAGAACCCTTGGGCAGCAAGTCAGCCCGTCTCTCTCAAATCATCTACATTTATCGCCAGGGCCACTCATATTAGCGATCCCAATCAGAGAAAGCAGCTGATCCAATCGCTCCTCAATGCAAACCCCAACCTCAAAACCGCTACGCATAACGCCTGGGCTTACCGAATAAACTCCTCTGGGCGGATTCGTGAAGAATCTTTCGACGACGGAGAGAGTGGTTGCGGGGACCTGATGCTGCGCGTCATGCGAGATGCGAGCGCTGTTGATACGCTCGTTGTGTTGACCCGCTGGTGGGGCGGCATCATGCTGGGACCTGATCGCTGGCGACTGATGCGGAACTGCGTCAACGGTGCTCTAAGTGAGAGATTAAGGCGGGGCGGCCACGAGGTCACGCTGGGAGGCGAGGCAGTCTGGGGGTTAGATTTGGAAGCGGCTAGATCTAAGGGGACAGTAGTGGGCGGCTACGGGAGCGGCACGAAGCAGTACCAGTCTACGGGGGTTGTAGGCATGCAAACCCATCGGCCGGAATCAGCGAGGGCGTACTTGCTAAAGAGCTTCCCGACAGCTCCGACGGAGGGTGATGAGCAATCGTCGAAGAAGAAAACGACGCTGAAGGCCATTGAGGCTGAAAAGGCCGAGAACCTAGGACTCTTGTTGGGGGCGCTGAGGATTGTGCTGGAGAGCTGGGCGGACTACCTGACACCGTCGGAACTCGATAAGAGGGCGTGGTCGTGGTACATCGCTGTGAGGCCGGATGTGGACAGCGGGCCTTCTGGGTGGGGAGCGAAAGGGACGTTGAAACTGAGTGAAATCTTGAAGCTCAAGAGGAATGAGTAGTTTGCAGACATGGGATGGTTAGCCCTATTGAAATGTGATGGGCTGGGATGTCTGCGTGGTGCTCGGAGTAGGGGTCGATGCATACGAGCCATTGTTTTCTCTACAGTAGAGATTATCGGGCTGTGAAGCACATTGAATTTATCTTGCAGGATCAAGACTATTCCCTCTCAGGAATTCATCATGCACCATGGCAATGGCAATCAGTTTGAGAGCTCACACTCCGGTACCTTATTCGGGGGACAGCCATCGGGTCGGGGTTAGGGTCCGGGTGTTGTCGGCCGCCATCAAACTCGGATCTCTTTGCCGCCACGTGACTGTGACCCGTGCTCCGCAAACACCTCGTCGTTCAACCTCAGTCATAGCTTCACTCAGCACCAAGCAACCGCCCCCTCTCCACTCTCAACAACCCTCCTCCGAGTTGTCTCGCCTGGTACGCAATCAATTGAACCTCGCTCTCCTCAGCGATCTCCCTCTCGCCCTCACAAAACTAACCACCACCACTCCCCGCCCACAGCTCCCATCGGACACGAGACATCAACCATGCCCTCCATCCGCCCGAGCTCCTGCCTCCGTGCCGCCCGCGCGGCGGTGCAGCAGCGTCAGGCGGTCTCTACTTCGGTCCGCACCTTCTCGACCACCCCCCGCCGCGCCGGCGGTGGCGGCGCCCCGCAGTACGACCCCCCGACCGGCTGGCTGTTTGGCGTGCGTCCGGGCGAGAAGTACGAGAAGGAAGGGTGGGAGAACATCTTCTTCTATGGCTTCTACGGGGCATTTGCCGTGTTTGCCGTCGCGTATGCGTTCAAGCCTGATACGTCGTGAGTTTCCCCTTGGGTTATGGGTGATGTGTTAGGATGGTGGGGTTGAGTTGAGGTATAATTTGGATGGGTGGTTGCTGACTACGGTGCCATTGATATAGGATACAAACATGGGCGCTTGAGGAGGCACGCAGGAGATTAGAAGTTGAGGGGATCCTCGAGGATCCGTTCCCGGAGGTCAAGAAATGAGAGGAGGAGTGATCGAGAGATTGGAGTGAGAGGCGGTGCTGCACATATCAGGGCTGGGCCGGACCAGGCCGCACTGGCCCACGTTAGACGGAGGGAAAACGAGAAAGAAATCAAACCGGATGTACATGTGTTGCGGGTTTTTGCTTTGTTTCTTTTGCCTTTTAAGGGACCTTTTCTGCTGTTGCTGTCACCATGGTCGTCATGCACCCTGACTATGGATAGGGTCTTGGCTTTGGCACCCGGAATAGAGCGTTCGAGGTCTGCAGGGTTCAATCTTATCAACGTGACGGGATAGATTCAACTTCGTCGAGTGAGCTTGCAGGTTACCAGTACGTTCCGCGTATCATTTGTGTAAAACCCTTGCAACTATGACCCCTTGCTCTGTATGTACAAGTTCCTAGGGATATAGCTAGAAACATAAACGCACCCCACATACCTATCTATATTCAGCAGACGTAGCTCCACTCGTGCTCTTCAACACCATACTGCCGGTCCTCAATCCAGTTCTTCATCTGGGTGGTAATCTCGCCTGACTCCTCGTGATCCTGCAGGCCGCAGTTCACCAGCTTGCCCTTCCAGCTGATACACCTCACGGGGCTCACAATCGCGGCAGTACCAGCACCGAACGCCTCAATCAGACGGCCCTCGTTTGCCGCTTCGTCAAGCTCAGCCATTGTGTACTTACGCTCCTCAATCTTCCAGCCCTCGGGCGCAAGCTTCTCGCGTGCTAGAGAAAGCACCGAGTCACGCGTAACGCCCTCCAGAATGGTACCGTCCAGCGGCGCCGTGATCAGCTCCTTCTGGCCAGTCTCCTTGTTCTTCAGGGCAACGAAGAAGTTCATGGTGCCGACCTCGGTCACAAACTCCTCCTCGCCGAAAAGCCAGAGATTCTGCTGGAAGCCGCGGCTCATGGCCTCACGCTGCGGGACAATGCAGGGCGCGTAGTTGGCGCCGAGCTTCTTGTCGCCGACACCACCGGGCCACGCGCGCACGGCGTAGTTGGTCGCCTCGAGTGACACGGCCTTGAACCCGGTTGGGTAGTACGGGCCCACGGGGGAGGCGATGACGTAAAGCAGGGCGGAGCCCGGCTCGCCGACACCCAGCGTCTTCTGCGTACCAATCATGGTAGGACGCAGGTACAGCGAGTAGCCGCGCCCCTCGGGGATGAAGCGGCTGTCCAGCTTGACGAGCTTGGCGATCAAGTCGATCAGGGCCTTTGGTTCAAAGGTGGGCAATGCGATACGCGCCGATGATTTGTTGAAGCGCTCCATGTTCTTTTCTGGGCGAAACAGGCGGATCTTGCCATCCTTGTCCTTGTATGCCTTCATGCCCTCAAAGCACTCGAAGGCGTAGTGGAACACGCAGGTGGCTGGGTCCAGCGAGAGGTTCTGGTAGGGGATGATGTGCGGTTCGGCCCACCCCGTGGTCTTGTTCCACTCGACGGTGAGCATGTGGTCTGGTGGGCGCTCGGTCAGCACGAGTTTAGGTCACTTATAAGCTACATTTTTATGGCCAAGACGTTACCTGTAAAGTTTGCACCGAAGACGAGGTCCTCTGGCTTCTTCAGCGGCCCCGGGGCTGTCGACTTCTCAACAACCAGCTTCCTTGGGTCAATGTCTAGCAGCTTGGAACTGGACGCCGCCTGCGGGGCAATGCTGTACGAACGTGCCGATGCCGAATGCCATGAGCCCGACAGAGTCCGCGGCGTCAGGGTCGCCACGGATCTGAGGGAGGCGCAACGGGAAAATATTGGCCGCATCATTCTGGGCCCTCAAAAATAGTGCAAGGGCGGTGGGAATAATAAGTAGCTCCGTGCCCAAGGCCAATTGACTTTAGTGGTGTGAGGTCTGCCGAGTTTGTGGGAATCGAGCCAAAGAGCAGCTTTGAAAAAGGATACAAGTACACCGCAATATCAATAAACAGCGAAATGAGGGGAGAGAGGCTCACAGCAACCTTCTGGACGTACTGGGAAATGGTCGCGCATAGGGCGTAGGATTCGAGGCCGAGTCACAAAAAGTTCGGAGGCTTATCGGAGCTTGACCAACACGGCGACGAATTGATCCAATCAGGGGTCATGCTTGGTGATTGCGTTCGCTGTCATCGGCAGCATTGCCGCTTTGTTGCCGCTAATAAGCGATTCCGCACTGTCTCAGGCTTGTCCCGCGCTCCGAAAGGGCGCTGACGGACAGCTAAACGCGGTATCCAATTAGCGTCGGGTACTGTCAGTTGGCAGTTGCGGCCCAGCATTCAGCCTTGCCAAGTGCCCCCTTTGAGTAGAGGTGCGCGGAGAGCTGATGAAACCACAGCTTTGGCAAAAAGTCGTCGCAAACCAGATGCGCGTCATCACCGCACGACACTGTAGTTCCTCTACGTGGTGAGTAAGGAACCATACCATCTGATTCAACCTGGATGGTTATCAATTGACTGCCACAGACATACCGCATCCCCCATGCGCCGTGGGCGAATCCTCGCCGTTTGCCGCCCGTTGAGTCGTGCGTCCTGAGTCGCGAGCTGCGAGATAACGTTGCCCCGAGATGCCCTGATAGCCAGCCCACCCGCCGCCGCAGGTCCCGAAAGATACAATGTTCTCCAACGCGCTAAAGTCCATCTCGGCGACCAACATCACCGCCAACTACCAGGTCTCATCCACCGTCACGTCAACGGCGGGCCCCTGGAAGATCTACAGTGCGAAGAAGAAGTCAACCGGCAAGGAGTACTCGGTCTTTGTCTTTGACAAGAAGTCAACCCTCGATGCACACAGCAGCGGGCTAAGTAGGTCTGGCGCTTCTGCCTTCAAGGGGGTCGTCGCGGAGGTTCTCGAGCGTCTCAAGAAGGAGGCATCGTCACTCGCCAAGCTCCGCCACCCTAGTGTGCTGGAGCTCGTCGAGCCCGTCGAGGAGACAAGAAGCGGTGGTCTGCAGTTCGTCACCGAGCCTGTCACGGCCTCTCTTGCGAGCCTGCTACAGGAAAAAGATGATCAAGAGAGCAGTGGAGGTGTCGGTGGACGGGCGAGCCGATATGTGACCGAGGACGCTGACGGCACACGGAGGAGACGGGAGCTGGAAATCGACGAGCTGGAAATTCAAAAGGGCCTGCTCCAGATTAGCAAGGCCTTGGAGTTCCTGCATGAGAATGCCGGGCTTGTTCACGGTAACCTGACCCCTGATGCTGTTCTCATCAATGCAAAGGTAAGCCCCTTCCCGCTTTTCGGTGCTCCAAGACTAACCCGTGTGTAGGGAGACTGGAAGATTAGCGGTCTCTCATTTTGCAGTCCGCCGCCAGACTCGGACAAGCCTACATCTTTCAGGCCCATTGCGCTCTCCGAAGTTTTGCAGAACGAAAATAGGTTGCCCCGTTCGCTTCAGCTAAATTTGGACTACACCTCTCCCGACTTTGTGCTTGACAAGAACCTGACAGCTGCGGCCGATATGTTTTCCCTGGGCCTGTTGTGCGTCGCTCTGTACAATTCTCCTCACCGGTCGCCACTAGAGTGCCATGCGAGTCTGAGCACCTGTAAGAGGAATTTCAGCACCGCAGGAGGCACCCCGTCTCAAACGAACAACTACCTATCATCCCGCCCGATACCCAAGGACCTAGCGAGCAATGTGCTTCCAAGGCTACTCACCCGCCGGCCGGCTGGCCGGATGACGGCAAGAGAGTTTCAACAGAGCGACTACTTTGACAACATTCTCGTCTCCACGATCCGTTTTTTGGATTCGTTTCCCGCCAAGACTGCGAACGAGAAGCAGGCGTTCCTTCGGGGTTTGATCAAAGTTCTGCCGTCGTTCCCTAAGTCGGTCATGGAGAAGAAGGTGCTTCCTGCGCTACTTGAGGAATTAAAGGATAAGGAGCTATTGTCCTTGATCCTCCACAATGTATTCAAGATCGTCGAGCTTCTGCCAGCCGGGAAAAAGGCATTTAATAAGCAGGTTCGCCCTAGTCTGAAGGAGATATTTGTGACAAATGCGAAGCAGGGAGCGGAGAAGGACCCGACTCGGGATGCGGGCTTGATGATTATCCTGGAGCAGCTCTCTGTGGTTGCTAATAACTGCTCAGGGGCGGAATTCAAGGATGGTGAGCATTATGCAATCGTATGTTTCACGGTTAAAGCGCTGATTTCATTGTTCAGATATCCTGCCGATAATATTTGTAGCTCTCGAGTCGCCTACGCCTACGCTTGTGGATGCCGCACTGAGGAGCCTGTCAATAATACTATCGGTTCTGGATTTCAGCACCATAAAGAACGAACTGTTCCCCGTTATTGCGACAATTTTCAGCAAAACCAACAGTCTAGCGATCAAAGTTAGGGGTCTGCAGGCTTTTGCCGCCCTGTGCGGCGGCTCGAACGACCCCGGCGCTGATGATGGACTGGACGGTTTTGGCCCGGGAAAGAAAAAGGGCTCAACGTCCAGCGCTCTGGACAAGTACACGATGCAAGAGAAGATTGTGCCACTTGTCAAAGCGATCAAGACCAAAGAGCCAGCCGTCATGATGGCTGCTCTGAACACTCTGAGGGTCATCGGCAACGTTGCGGATGCTGACTTCGTTGCCATCGACATTCTGCCCGTCCTGTGGAGCATGAGTTTGGGCCCTCTCCTGGATCTCAAACAGTTCCAATCATTTATGGAGCTTATCAAGACTCTTTCAAGGAGGGTCGAGGACGAGCAGACCAAGAAGCTTCAGGAGCTCTCTGGCGGTGGCAACGGCTCTGCAGCCGTAAATGACGACTTCATGTCGTTTGGGGCTATCGCTGGATCCTCCCTCGAGGCCAACGGGACGAGCGAGACTGACTTTGAGATGTTGGTGAAGGGCAAATCGGGCGGTGGTGCGACTTCGAACCCCCTCGATTCAGGGTGGGACAACCTCGCCTCTCCGAACAAGACAGTCACTTCCCCAGGTATCAGATCCAGTGGGGCAACAACGCCGACACCCGCGTTCTCTTGGTCAACACCCAGTCCGGCTTCCGCGAGCAGCGGGAATCAGTTCGGCGCCGTCAAGGCCCAGCAACCGACGTTTAGAACAGTCACGCCTGATCTTGGTCGGTTTGAAGCACTTACGCCTACCTCGACGCAATATTCGCAACCACTGCAGCCGACCAGTGCCACGTTGCCACAGCAGCAGCAGCAGCAGTCATCATCGTCACTCAACTGGGGCAGCACATCAGCAGCGGCAAGCAATCCCTGGGCCAGCCCGTCACCTCAGCAACAGAAACCCCCGACTTCGGCGTTCGGAGGCATGTCTCTGGGACAGATGCAGTCAACTACGAGCAGCCAGACATCGAGGGCGTCGTCATTTTCGCTAGCGCCGCCACCTGCTCCAAATGCATCGTCCCTAGGAGGAACTCCAGGGTCTGGGTTCAGCCTTGCTCCGCCGCCAGGGGCCCCGCAGCGGCAGACCTCCTTTGGGGGAATAGAGGGTATGACTTCAGCTATGTCGTCTACACCAGCAACGGGCGGTTCTGGAATGTCATCCCTGTCGTCGCTTGGCAACTCTGGTATGATGTCCGGCATGAACAGCATGAACAGCATGAACAGCATGAACAGCATGAATAGTATGGGCGGTATGGGCAGCATGAACAGCCTGATGAACAAGAATACAAGCGGCATGGGCATAGGTATGGGCATGGGAATGGGGTTAGGGCAGCAGCAGCAGCAGCAACCACCGCCGCAACAGCAACCGGGTCAAAAGTCAGGATTAGATAAATATGCTAGCTTGCTATGAGCTTTGATATGGGAGGGTGAAGGAAGCCGATTTTGGCTATGAAAAGCGGTATATCTCTTAGCATTTCAAAAGGCAAGGCTGTGATAGGAAACAGGGAAGAACGACCTGTGATGAAGCGGATTGAGGCCAATTTTGGGAGTTGAGAGGGATGCTAGCGATGTGGAATTAGACTCCCGTGAGGAAAGTTGCTGGTACTTTTGGCAACTTGGCAATGGTGAATGAATACCCAGCAATATCCTTCCTTGCCTTGTGTCGTTTTTGGTCACATTGCACAGGGCTTCGGCCCTTGAGTGAGGCCGCATTTGACTGGGCCGTGGACCGGCCTGATTGCAATTGGAGGGGCCTCGAGGCACCTCAAAAGACCTTGGTTAGGCCTCAAAAGGCCTCAAGAAGGCCTCAACGGCCTCAAGATACCTCGCTCAGTGGGAGCCTCGCCGAAGTGGCCCCAGCAAATCTTGAGATATATAGGTAGGATTGTATCCCTTGACGGAAACTGAATCTTTTTCTTCCTCCTACATCATTGCAAATCCTCTTGCATGACCTGACCGAGGCGGAAGTGCAACCGTCCACCTCACCTCCTGGGTAGTCTCTTCGTTGCTGTTGCGGTCTGCCTCTTTATGCATGTGCCAGTGCGGAAACTCATGCATTGAAGTTTGTCGGTTCTCACCGCAGAAGAGTGAGAACTTAACACAGCCGTTATATAACCAAACTGTGTCAGATTTTTGTCTAGGTATGTATCTCACAACACAGAGAGTGGCTATTGCTTACCGTGAATCGGTTGCAAGACCCGCTCGTAAACTGGAATTTTATATCCACGGACGCCCTTGGGGCACCTCTCGGGGACAATCATTTCTTCGTCCCACAGATGATAGGAGAAACGGGAGGCCAAGCATACCAGCATCTTCAGAACGGCATTGCAGCTGAAAACAGCCCTGCAGCCACTGCCAACAATACCAACAACAGCCGCAACAACACCATCGCCACAATCTCACCAAACCCACCAAACCCCCGTCCCCACGCCTGCCCAAATTGCACCCGCCTCTTCACCACCACAAAAGACCGCGACCGCCACCTCCGCACCGTCCACCATCAAGCAACTCCCGGCGGTGACACCTGGGTATGCCACCAGTCGAAATGCAAGCGGAAGGGCAAACCCTTCTCCAGACACGACAACTATCTCAAGCATCTTAGAGAAGTCCACGGGTCCCCAAGGAGTGTCGCGCTTGAAGAGAGCAGCGAGGTGACGGCGGTCTCTGATGATGATGATGATGATGATGACGATGGGGGTGAACCATCTCCGGTAGCTGCTGTTGTAGGGGAGGGACTTTGCAGGAAGGGAAAGAGGAAGGCGGATGATGATGATAATGATGATGATGACCAAGAGGAGGAGGAGGGGGGGTTAGATGATCTCTCGCGGGAGGGGTTGCTGCAGGTGGTGCTTCAGATGGGACGGAAGTGTCGGAAGCTGGAGGACGAGATACGAGTGCAGAGGCGGAGGCGGAGACACGAGTTGAGGGAGGATATGTGGTTGAGGTTGCTTTCTGTGAGGATGGGGAAGGATTTGGGATGAGGGATGACTGATAGACGACCTTGCCAGTTGTGGGTGGGATGAAATCATATTTGTTACATACCTACCGCTGGCCCATCCATGAGTGCCGTTTAAACGACACAACAAAGACAGTCGCTTCCTGATGGAGTAGTCTATTTACTTTTTTCCCGTTCCAGATCACCATAACCAGAGACAGCTAGCGTTTGCCGAACCCGCCCTCTTGCAAAGGCAGCGTCTATATCGATAACCAAACAGTCCGCCCATTCCATCACTCACTCGATAAAACCAAAGCCACACCCATCCCCTCATACAGCAAAAACACAATCATCGTCCTCTACACAGACCATACAAGGGTATCATTACTGCTCCGTGATAGGCAACAGAAAAAGAAAATCCATCCATCGTGGTAAACAACGCATTCTCCCTCCATCATCAGCAACCATACCATCACGCCTTGGTATTGTCTCCGTCATCGTCTTTCGCCACACCATTACCTCCCTCCTCGACGACCTTCTCCTTGCCATTCTCCTCCATTTCAGGCTTTGCTTGCGTAAACACATGACGACTGGGGTATCCCTCCGCAAGTTTCACGTCTATGACTTGTCCCTCCGGAATCATCTCATGCTTAAGGTCCCATCCGGCGCGGCGACACAGCTCCGAGACAACGATGTCACAGTCGCCGAGCAGGTCGATATCAAAATTGACGTGTGATACGGGGGTACGGCTAATGTACAGCTGCGGGATATTCGGCGGGAGATACGGGACGACTTCGGACACGGGGGCTACCTTGAGACTAGTGCCGATGACAATTACCAGATCGACAAGATCGCGGTCATGCTCAGTTAGACGCTTGGAAAACTCGTCAGGTAGTGGCTCGCCGAAAAAGGTAATGTCTGGCTTCATAACGCCGGCGTTGTTCGCGGGCACGTCGAACTCGGAGTCCGAGTTGGAGTCGTAGTCGCCGGGGCGGCGGCGGACCTTCTTCTCGGTGCCATCGCGCTGTATCTTGCGCTTGCGGCTGTTGTTCGTCGTGCGGGCCCCTTGGGTGCACTTGCGGCAGCGCGGGATCTTGCCGGCTTTAATTTCGGGGAAGAGGGTATCGCCGACGACCTTGTAGCCGCACTTGACGCAGGAAGCGGTCGCAAAGGAGCCGTGGCACTGTATGAGCTTTTCAGGGAGGATGCCAGCCTTGGCCTCGAGATTATCGATATTTTGTGAGTAGTTGGTCAAGAGCTTGCCCTTCTCCTGCAGCAAGGCAATGAAGGCATGGGTCGGTGAGAATCGGTTGTGGCTGGGTAGGATGTCACGTGCCACTGAGTAGAAGATGGTCGGGTCCTGGCGGAACACAGTGATGTCGAATACCTCCTGTGGGTCACTGAGGCCGAGGTGCTCCAGTTTGGAGTATAGACCGATGCCCTTCGATCGGAAGTCCGGGATGCCCAGCGAGGTTGAGATGCCGGCGCCGGTCAGGACGATGATGTTCTGGGCGTTCTGTAGCAGATGAACGGCATCGTCGATAGTGTTGTACCGTATCAGCTTAGCCCGCTTGGACAGCTCCCGCGTGAGGGCCAGACTAAGCAGCCCGAAGTAGGCGTCGTCAGCAGCACCATCAAGAAAGGCAGGCGGGCGGATGCTAAACGCCGTCAGGAGCTTCTTGGCAGTAACGACGCCGGCATCGACAGTCCGCTTGCAAAAGACCTCGGGGCCGACAGCCCGCAGCAGTTGACGGAATCTAACGGCCTCCTCGGGCGTGCATGCATTAGGGTCTGTGTGGTCCGCGTTAGCCAGTGTCTCTTTCAGTCATGATTGCGTGTCATGAGTTACCATCGGTGAAAAACTTGTCCTCTGTCAGGTCATCGAGCGCGTCCTCGAATAGAGACTCGGTCTCCCACGAATCACCGAGGTCCATGACGCGCTCCTCAAGCTCGCTGAGGTTGGTATGAGCGACACCGTGCTGGATGTCTTCCTCGAGGTCGGCCAAGTGGCGTTTCTCGTCGTAGTTGACAACATTCTTGAGTCGTGAGCTCATCTTCTTGCCAACAGCCGCACCGTTGCCGTTGGCATCGCCATTGGTCGCGCGTGATGAATCCATTGTGGTGGCTGATGTGTTTTGTTTGAGTTGTTTCCCTTGCTCTGCTCCGTATGCGGGTTGCGGGTTGACCCAACAGACAGAAGCGAGTGGAATACAAGAGACAAAAATATAGCTGGCTGAGAGGCGAAGATGAAACACGATGCAAGGGAGCAAGTGAAATGGGCAGCAGCTGGTGCGACAACTTCACACAAAATTACAAATCCCGCCTCAGCCAAGTCAAGTTGCTCGCACACTCCAAAAGCCAGACGAGGTTGACGGGCTTGATGAGGAGACAAAGTAGCAAGACGCTGTGTCGCGACCGAGGATTGCGGGTTGACTGAAGTTTGCTGGCTGATGAGAATTGCCGAGACTGGTGGAAATGAAATGAAAGGACTGAGGTGGAAGAAAAAGACGGCTGCTTCGGTTCAGTCTCTTCAAATCTGCATCGTTGTTGTCTCGCGGAACGCAGCTTGCGAATTGGGGCGATAGTTGGTCTGCAACTTTATGTTCCGGGCTGCTAGCTCGCGCGGAAAGGCTCAAAAATTGGGTAGGATTGAAATGGCAAACAGAAGGGTGAGTGAATGTTGTGTGAGATGAGAAACTAAAGCGGAAGAAGAAACGGAACCCCAGGAGACTGGAGACGAGGGTTGGATAACATTGGGTAGTAGGCAGGTCTCAAGTGCAAAAACCCGCCGCGACAAAGGCCGGCCTCCCGACACACACACACCTCATACGCTCAGGACGCTGTCCACACAGACAACGCGTTACTGGCTCTGGTAGGTATTTGGGCGGCAATAGCTGACTCCATCAAATCCAGAGCGCCTCGGCAACTCAGTCTGCTCTTTTCTATCGTTGCAACTTGAACATTGGACAGTGCGAGTCTGGTGTCCTTCGGCGATCAATGCACTCTCATTACCTGGGTAGGTTCCTACTCCGTGATGCGCTACTGACACTGGGGGATAAACTCAAGATCTTATTGGAATGTACAGCTAGGCAGCTGCGAAGACATGCTGCTGTAGGGGGTTGCACCTATTCTAGAAATGTCAAGCCGAAGCAGGCAGCCAGCTTGTGCTTCAGCACAGTCTGCTGAGTGAATCTCTCCTGAGGCTGGCCAGCAAAAGCTCTCTCCCACCTTACTCGTCTGGTTCTAGGCCCTACGTTACCGTTCGCCACGCAACAAGTCCCTCGCCGTCCACCGAGTTCCACAGCAATGACTACATCATTTTGACAACTTGAGAAAATTACGCAAAGTGGTTAATAGAAGGATGTAAATGTATTTCCTCATGCGCTCTCTATCTACTTCCGAAATGCTACCAAGGAAACACTTTTGGGGCTTGGTGCAGCCCTTTACGATAAGTTTGCAAGTTTGCGCGAGTCTATCAGCTCTTCCAAACATCACTGCCGACCCAAACTCCCGATCCAACATAAAGAAAAATGTGGCCCAGAACAAAGAACCGTGAAATAAGAACACCGCCCTCCCTATAAGCAGCCACCACGCCAAACACCATAGGCTAATGCAGCTATGAAGTGTCCCCACAGGATTTCAGCTCATAGTAGCCGACTACATCCTCTTCTGGGTGATTGTACAATATTATACAGATCGGATCTTCTATCTCCGCATCTCGTGGCCGGGGTGCCACCCGTTTGTCGATCATCCATTTGTCGACTTGTCTTACTCCACAGAAAGGGAGCAAAGCTGGAGGGCTTTGCAATCCAGGCACGTTGCCGGGCGAATGTCAGACGGGGACCAACGGTCCCCAACGACCACCGAGGGGAGTAGACACAAGGCCTCAGTGTTGTGAACTTAGTAGTAGTTGGCCGGCGACACGTCATTGTCTATCCCGCCAGTGGGCCGAACACGCTCATGGGGCTGGCTTCCGGTCACCAGATGGTGGCTTTGGAACACCTAGGATAGGCACATTCTGGGTGTCGCTTGGTCTGGGCTCGTTCCCGTCACGCGGCTCAGACGTGATGTCCTGTTCGCCCTCGGTCTCTGGTACCGACCGTGGGAACATACCAAAATCAGGCTCGCTGCGTCGATCAATCGGTGACCAACCGGCAGCAATGCCGCCGGCCACAATACCTGCCATGACTGTGGCTGCCCCCAGCGCGCTGTTCGATCTCGAACGCGTGCTCTTACTCCGCTTGCGAGAATCTGGGGTTGGCGCGGGAGAGGGGTTGCCAAAGCTGTCCTCACGAGGCGGTGTTTGAGGCAGGCGCTGAATCGAGTTGGACCTCGAGTGTTCTCGGCTGTGGGACGGGCTCCTCTTCGGCAGGAACGTTTCGCGAGGGTACTTCATGGCGAACTTGAGGTTGTTGATGCGACCACCCTTAACACGCTTGAGGAAGGACAGCTCATCTCTCACTTCGTCAAGGGCTTGCGGGTAGTACTGATATCGCTCCTCATCGTTGGAGACCGTTACGCCAGGGACATTCGAGTGAACCCTGCGCTTGAGATAATCGGGGACCAGGCGCTCCAGCAGCGCATCGGGAATAAGTCGGATAATCATTCCCACGGGAATCGAGAGGAAACCCAGAACGATGGCATAAGCCCACATGGCCGCTGTTTGGCCCTCTGGGGCAATGTTGAATGGTTTGCCGCCAAACATGACGATAAGCACTTGTCCTCCACACATGATAATGCTGATGCCAATGAAGAACCAATTTTGGGAAATGCCCTCGAAAATGTTGAATCGATTGTCCAACCGACGGTTGCTGTGTGGTATTAGTATCCTTCAATATACCCAGGGGTTGTGCATTGGTCTACTTACTTCCACTGGTTGAAGATCTGCATCCACACAAATGTGTTGAACACCAAGGTTTGGATCTCTCCTTTTGATACGTCCGGGTCATAGGCGGGGAGAATGCCAGGGGAGCCGAAGTAGAGAAGGAACGTGATCAGCAACTGGTATACTGCTTGGCCAAGAATCATCTTCCACATCGTCGTCGAGATGATTGAGGATCCCTTGCGCTCCGGCTTGCGATTGATGATGCTGTCTTGTGGGGGGTCCGTCGCCAGGGCGAGAGCCGCGAGAGTATCCATGATGAGATTGACCCACAAAAGCTGGACAGCGGTGAGAACAGATGTTTCTGTGTCGCTGGAAACTGCCGACACGAACGTCAAGATGACGGCGGTGATGTTGACGGTGAGCTGGAACTGCAGGAAGCGCTTGACAGCGTCATTGACTGCGCGTCCCCACTTCAATGCCTTCACGATCGAGGCGAAATTATCATCCATGAGGATAATGGCCGAAGCCTCCTTGGCGACCTCAGTGCCCGCAATGCCCATTGAGAAACCGATGTCGGCCATTTTCAGCGCCGGAGCATCGTTTGTACCATCTCCCGTAACCGCCACAGTTTCACCCATATCCTTCAGTCTCTTGACCAGAATACGTTTGTCGTCGGGGCTTGATCGTGCCAACACGTGCAGCCGGGGAAGAATCTCCTCTTGCTGAGCCTTGGACATGTTTCGGAACTCAGGTCCTTCGAGGATGATGCTGTCGGGTTGAAGAATTCCGCAGTCACGAGCGATGGCCTCGGCGGTCAGCCTGTTATCTCCCGTAACCATACGAACAACGACACCAGCCCTCTGGCAGTCAAGGACGGCCTTTGTGACTCCCTCGCGGAGCGGGTCCTTGATGCCAACCATGCCAAGGAAGACCATATTCCGGCAGATATCTTCGAACGGAATATCATCTTTCTCACCACCGCGGCGAGATGATGCGGGTGGCCAGCGGTCAAAGTCCCGGTAGGTAAGGCCGATTGTCCGGAGAGAGTTTCGTGCATAGCTCTCGATAAGCCGTTTGACCGTATTGTGGTTGTCGTCTGTCATAGGAGCGGTCGAAAGCTCAGCAGAGGGGTCTCGAATGATATGGGTACATTTTTCCAGCACAATCTCCGAGGCACCTTTGACATAAAGCCGCGCTTTGCCGTTCTCAAGCTGAACCACAACGCCCATGCACTTTCGCCCGGAATCGAAGGGAATGAGGTGCAAAACCTTTGCGTTGGCGCGTTCCTCGCTGACCGAGCCCATCGCAAGATGCTCCTTAGCAAGAATAAGGAGAGCAGTTTCCGTCTTGGATCCAATAAAAGTCTTTTCTCCGTCAACGTCGCCTTCAAATGCCGTGGAATTGAGCGAGATGGATTTCCGCAACAGCTCCTTGACTGATGAACTGAGAGTTGAGACCAGCTCTCCAATACCAAGCTCTCGTTCCGGTTCGATCGGGCTGTCCGAGTCGGAGTCATCCTGAGGACCTGTTGCACCGAACCTGTGTGTAGTTCCGATGGTTCCCGATACAACTTGCATTTTGTTCTGGGTCAATGTCCCCGTTTTGTCACTGCAGATTGTTGTCGCATTGCCCATGACCTCGCATGCCTTTAGGTGACGAACTAGGTTGTTGTCCTTGAGCATTCGGGTGGTGGCGAAAGCCAGCGCAAGCGTAACCGCAAGAGGAAGTCCTTCGGGGACAGCTACCACAATAATTGTGACAACGACGATGAAAATCTTGAGAAACCGCTGTCCCTTTTCGGCGGGGGTCAAGTAATCTAACTTTGGAAGCTGGGCGAGGAACTTGATCAGGAGGACGATGAAAAGGAGAAGACCAGCAGCACCGCCGAGTTTTGCGATGTATTCGGCAATGACGTTGAGTTTTGACTGCAGAGGCGTAATCTCGGGGTCTTCGTTGAGAGCCATGAGAGTCTTGCCGTAGCTGGAATAGATGCCAGTTGAGGTGACCATGAATGTGCCCACGCCCTCCATGACACGGGCGCCTGACTGGATAAAGGGATCCATTTTCTTGAGGCTGTCGTGGTTCTCGATAGCAGCAAAGACCTCATCTGCCGGACGTTTCCGAATGATGTCTGATTCGCCAGTTGCCTGAGACTCGTCGCATTTCACATTGAAACCTTCGACCAAAACCCCGTCGACAGGTATCAGATCTCCAGGCTCAAGATGAACAATATCGCCGACCAGGACATCGAAAACGGAGAGCTCGATGGTCTTGCCGGATCGAACAACCCTGACCACTCGGTCTTGCTTCTTGTTGTTCAACTTCGCGAACTGCCGTTCCTTTTGAAAATCGTTCAGAGACCCTACAACGACCACAATGACGATGGCGGCGATAATTGCAACGCCCTCGATCCAGTCGACTGGTGTGACACCTTCGGGATGCGTTATTCCAAATGTTTGGTAAAGACCGACAGCCAGTGAAATGGCCGCCGCAACAGATAGCAGGATCAGGACCTTGTCGTTGTATGTGATCCACATCAGCTGCAGCAGGCTCTTTCCCTTCTTGGCGGGCAACCTGTTATCGCTGAAGACTCGCTTTCTTGATGAAAAGTTTCCAGAATCGTTTCTCCTAGGGTGCGCTGTGTGGCTCTCCGTCGGGGCTAAGGGCGCCACTGATGTCTTGATGCCGTCTGCCGCAGCTTTTTCGTTCATTCGAGCAGTTTCGGCTGCTTCTTCGAAGGACACATGGCCGACAAGGGAGGTCTCCTCGACGCTGAGGCCTGCCTTCCGATCCGTGCGCAGTCCTTTTTCCAACCCGGCGAGACCACCGAGTTTCCAGAAAGCTGGGAGGCTTTTGGGGTCGAACATCTTGTTGAGCATACCCGGAGTGTACGCAAACGGATTATCCTCCACCTTGAAGTCGCTTTCCTTCCCAACGTCTGGTTTGAGCGCATCTGCGTCATTCTTGATTTGGTCCGCTTCCGAGGAGCTGCTTGCGCGTGACCGGTTGCTCTTCTCTCCGAAAGATTGAACCCCGATCACTGTTTCCGAGGATACGGAATCGGTCGAACCGACCGAGTTCTGCCGCGACATGGAGGAGTTGGGTACAGCCAGGAACGCGGCGCCGCGATCGTTCCCGCGTAGCGCGGTAACGGGGCTGGACACATTGTGCGGGCTCGTAGGCCGGCTGTCTCTGTCGAAGGATCTTGATGGGTTGCCGTCGGCTCTCGGCCCTGAGTTGCTGCGCTGGTGCGCGTTCGTCCAGCTGCTCGCCATCGGGTCGGCTGTGGAGGGACTGTTCCCGCCGTCTCCAATGGATATAGGCGAGCTGGTAAACACTCGATGGGCGTCGGAATCCGGCTGGGCTTCCGTATTCGGGCTCACAGCAGTGGTGTCAATGGTGATAGTAGGACTGCGGCAACATGATGGTCAGGTTCTAATAGAGAAAGGACACCGGGAACGGGAAAAACGTACGCTCTCTGTCTCCGCACAGTTGAGCGCTCTCCATCCTGGCCGTCCTGGCCTGGACTGGCCATGGTAGCTGAGGCGGTTGGTCAAAGTCGTAAGCAGAGCGCGACTCAGCCCCGGTCGGCAAGGCAATCGCAATTCCTTTGGGGAAAGTCAAGGAGGCCAATGGCGATTTTGGCGGAGTGGCAACGAGGCTGTACCCGCAAAGGCAGAAATGGCAGATGCGAGGTGGTACGCAGCAAGGAGGTCGCCAACTTTCAAGCAAGCTGCCCTGCCACAATTGGGAGGCCCCAAAGCAAAAAAAAAAAAAAAAAAAAGAGGGGGGGGGGGGAGACGTAG